>Ga0307478_10002260_pt1 | contig 15407 bp, 12 predicted proteins | sample atmos_gasesECM4C_2_FD_203713 | JGI IMG/M metagenome (GOLD analysis project Ga0307478, IMG submission 203713) | Hardwood forest soil microbial communities from Morgan-Monroe State Forest, Indiana, United States - atmos_gasesECM4C_05 | ecosystem: Environmental > Terrestrial > Soil > Temperate...
CCTACAAAACCTTCCGGCAGCGGACCCGTCGCTCGGGGCCGCAAACAGAAGTGTGACTGATCTAGGTTAAGTCACGAACCTTACAGTTAATCCGACGATTCTATACGCAGAGCAGTTATGGCGAAAGGCTTGGCTGTGTCAATATGCCGCCACTATCGAGACACTTTCTGGATTGACGCCTCTGATCACCGCGCGAGTCTCGCGCTCCCCGTTGCGCCTTCCGCCCGTGACCGAGCCCAGTTGGCCGGAAGGACCGCGCGCTGTTCGCACCCAAGCCGGACGAAGCCGATGCAGCCAATACGGCTTGGAACCAAGGGCGCGGGACCAGCCGTCACCAGGCGACGTCAGGCCTCCGAGCAGGGTGCCGGCGACGGCGGTGACACCGGTGATGAGAGTGGGATCGACTCTCGCTATCCTGGGATGGTTAACGGCCTCCAAATGATCAAACTGGTACATTGGGCGCAGACTTTGGCCGTTTGAGACGTAATTGGCGGAAGCGGGCCGACCATTCAGACGGGTCGGCGTTAGCCCAAAATTCCCATGATGGCCGCGCGGCCAGCTCATGGCATCGGCTCATGGTGAGGGCGCGGGAATATACGTGGGACATCGCCCGTCTTGTCCTCTATGGCGGCTGGCATGATCGGGGTGTGGAAGAGAGGATGGGCTTGGCGCAACGTCGCGCTGACGCTTACGATTCTTGCCCTCGCTCTGAAAGTCCTGGTCCCGCCCGGATTCATGATGGCGGACGCGGGTGCGCCGTTCCCGATCACAATCTGCACCGGCCACGGCCCGCTGATTCTCGCCTCGGGCGACGCCAAGGCGCCCAAGGCGCCCACGCATAAGACGGACGCCCCGTGCACCGGCGCGGGAAATGTCACTCCACCCAACCCCACGCTCGTTACCGGTCTCGGCGAACCTTACCTTTGGACTGCACCGATCCTCGGCGCAGGATCCGTCCTTGATATCGTTCCGGGGCGTGGTCTAGCCGCGCCGCCGCCTCCCTCGCACGCTCCCCCCAACCGCCTCTCCTGATCCTCGCCGCCGCCCCAAAGCGTACCGCGCAAAAAGGGGCGGACGTCCGGCCGCGCCCGTGCGGCTCATCGATCATTGAGAGAGGGGACCCATGTCCATCTTCGACCGCGCCGCTCCTGGCGCTCGGCCTGCCGTGGCGGGGGGCATTGCGCTCGCCGCGACTCTGCCGGCCCTAGTCATGACCTTCGGGTCAAGCCCAGTCGCCGCCCACGGCATCGTCGGCGACCGTTTCTTTCCTGCCACCATCACCACCGACGATCCCGCCGTCGCCGACGAGCTCAGCCTGCCCACCGTTGACACCTTTCAGACTGCCGACGATCCGCCGGCGCGCCAAGTCGATATCTCCGGCGAATATTCCAAGCGCCTGACCTCGCGCCTGGGAATCTCGATCGACGGCGCCTGGACCGAAGTCGACGCGCCGGGCGCACCACGCGCGAGCGGATTCCAGAACCTCGGAACGACGCTCAAGTACCAAGGCATCGCCAATGCCCCGCACGAGCTGATGGTAACGGTGGGGCTCGGCGTCGATTGGGGCCGCACGGGCGACGAGCGCGTGGGGGCGAGCCCCACCACCGCGCTCACCCCGACGCTCTATTTCGGCAAGGGCGCGGGAGACCTCCCCGAGAGTCTCGGCTGGGCGAAGCCGTTCGCGGTGACCGGGGTCATCGGCTATTCGGTCCCACTGAGCGCCGACGAGCCTCGCACCCTCAACACGGGGTTCGCCTTCGAATACAGCATGCGTTACCTGAGCTCGCATGTGCGCGATCTCGGGCTCCCCAGGGTAGTGAACCAGCTCACGCCCTTGGTCGAGGTGTCGCTGTCGACCCCGACGGCGAACGGCGCGGGGCCGACGACCGGGACGGTCAACCCAGGCGTCATCTGGTCGGGACAGCATATGCAGATCGGCGCCGAGGCGATCATCCCGATCAACGCGGCCAGCGGCCACAACGTGGGCGTCGTCGTCCAGGTCCACTGGTTCCTCGACGACCTGTTCCCCCGCTCCATCGGCCGGCCGATATGGTGAGCCCCATGCGCGCCCTCATAATTGGTCTCGCCGTCGCCCTTGCTTTCGGCCAGGCCGCGGCCGCGCACGCCTTCCTCGACCGCGCTGAACCCAAGGTGGGGTCGAGGATCGCCGCGCCGCCGACCCAAGTCCGCCTCCGGTTCACTCAAAGCCTCGAACCGACGCTTTGCGTCGTGAAAGTCGATGGGCCGGCGGGATTTGGCGGCGCTATGGCGGCTCAGCCGCTCGGCGGCGATTCGCGCGTGCTTGTCATCGGCTTGCGCAAGCCGGTCCCGGCCGGGCGGTACGTGGTCCGCTGGCGGGTAGTATCGGTGGACAGCCACACGACGGCGGGCGACTTCAGCTTCGAGGTGCGGCCATGAGACTTCCTGTGTCAACCACCGGAGCTTGCGGCGGCCAGGAAGGGCTTTGCGCCGGCATGTTTGGCCGGGTTGTATGGCTCGCCGTTAGTCCAGGCGCGCCAGAGTACGCGCGCCCAGGCGCGACCGAGAATGCGGATGGCGTGAGGGTGATCGCAGCCTCTGGCCCTGGCGCGCTTGTAGACGTCGGCGGCCCAGGGGCTCTGATGGCGGGAGTTGTCGGCGAAGCAGGTGATGGCGGCACGCAGGCGCTTGTTGCAGGCCCATCGCCATCCGACGCCGCGGGACTTGCCGGACTGGTAGGTGACGGGCGCCAGGCCGGCCTCGGCGGCGAGCTGGTCCTCGGTCTGGAAGCGCTCGCGCACGTCGCCGAGCTCGGCGAGGATCTGGGCGGCGCAGATCCGACCGGTTCGCGGGAAGGACATGACGATCTTACCGTCCGGCAGCTCGGCGAGGGTGTGCTCGATGCGGCTGGTGATCCTGCCGATCTCGCCGACGAGGGATTGCAGAGTGCGCGCCAGGGCGCGCACGAGTTCTCCCTTGGCTTCGCTCTCGGCTTCGCCGGCGCGGCCTTCCGGGGCGGCGTGCAGGCGTTGCAGCAGGACTTCAGGCGAGCGGCGTCCGCAGTACTGGTGCTGGGCGAGGAAGCCGGCCAGTCGCTTGGGTCCCAAGCGGGCGGCGCTCTCGGGCGTGGGATAGCGCTCGATGAAGGCCAAGGCGATAGGCGTAGCGACGTCGGCGAAGATCACCGCAGCGCCGGGCCAGACGCTGTCGAGCAGGGCGGTCAGCTGGTTGGCCAGGGCGACCCTGGCGCCGACCGGGTCGTCGCGGCCGCGCACGAGGCCGCGCAGGGCCTTGATGGCGTCGGACTGCGGCGCGAGCGCCTTCAGCCGATGGCCGTCGGTGCGCAGGATGTCGGCCAGGATGTAGGCGTCGCCCGGATCGCTCTTGGCCAAGACGGCGCGGTACCTGGGGCGGCAGGCCTTCACCACATTGGGATGGATCGGCGTGACCACGAAGCCGGCCTCCACCAATGCATCAACCAGCAGGCCCGAGGGCCGTTCGATGGCGATCGGGATGTCGCCGGGGTCGCCATGCTTCATCAGGCGCAGGATCAGCGCCGCCAGGCCTTCCCGATCGTGGCCGGCTTCGAACCGGTCCAGCACCTGGCCCTTGGCGTCGATCACGCAGACCGCGTGCGAGCCGCAGCCCCAGTCGACGCCGACAAACACCCCCATAGGCTCATCTCCTCAGTCTGGAGTATGATCCCGACTGCCGGGAGCCCTGGCGGGATGCTCATTGACCGGCGCTCTGGGCGGCTACCCACGGCGCATCTTCCTGTAGCCCGTCTCGGACTCCCGGCCACCGCCGCCCTGCTGGTCTCATGCGGGCCCTCGAGGGGCGAGCGACCGTGGCGATCACGACGGTGGCGCGGGACCAACGCGCTCCCACCCTACCGGACAGGCTCGCGTCAGGCAGAGGTTGCCCAATGAGCGACCCGGTCGACCTCTTCCTGGTCGGCGCCCGGCTGGCCGAGTTCGTCGCGGCGTTCGCTCTGTTCGGCTTCGCCGCCTTTCAGGTCTATGCGCCGGCCGACTTTCGCGGGTCCGGCGGACGGTTTCACCGTACGATCTTGCCCGCGTTGGCCGGCGTGGCCGCGATCGGGTGGGGCCTGGCTATCGCCCACCAGATCGGCGGCGCGATCGACGCTTCGATCGTCTCGTTGCTCGGCCGCATCTGGCTCACGACGGGCTTCGGGCGGGCTTTGCTGACGGCGTCGCTCTTAGGTCTGGCAATGATGCTGAACGGACTCGGCCGCGCCCAACGCCGATGGTTGGGCCTCGGTCTCAGCGCCCTCCTGCTGATCGTGCTGTCGTTCGTCGGTCACGCGGCGGGAGGCGCCGCCAGGCTCGGGGTCCGGGCCACCCACCTCCTCGCCGCCGGCGCATGGCTTGGTGGGCTCCCGCCGCTGGCTCTGGCCCTGCGCCGCGAGAGCCCGTCGACAGCAAATCTGCTCAGGCGGTTCGGCTTTTTGGGGGGGGTGGCGGTCGCGCTCATCCTCGTCACCGGCCTCCTTACCGTCTGGTTCGTGGTCGGTATCGCCGGCGGCCGTCTTGGGATCCTCTACACGCGGGTCCTGATCGTGAAGCTGGCCCTAGTCCTGGGACTGCTCGCCGTCGCGGCCATCAATCGCTTCCGGCTCACGCCGATGGTGGCGCGCCGGCCGCGTGAAGCGCTCGCGGCGCTTAGGGGAACCGTCTTGCTGGAGCAGGTGCTTGGCCTCTCAGTCTTGGCCAGCGTCGCGACCCTTGGCCAACTGGACCCGACCATGTAGCGCTGAGTTCGTTGTCCAGGGCCGGCAACCATATGGCGCACAGTCGGCGAGACGGGATCGGGAAAACCAGGCTCCCACCGTGCCTTGAGCACGCAATGGATGATTTGGACCCGGTCCGCGAACTCCCATACGGGCCAGCTCCGCTTAGGCAGAGCACAACAGGCCGGACACAAGACTGCACCCGACCACCCCGCCAAACCCTCACATCACCCCTTGCAATGCGGGAGCCATCCACACAGGACCTAGGCTCCCCGGGCGTCTCAGGCCAAGGGACGAGCGGTTCGCAACCGATCTTCTCACACGCAAACTCTGCCGTACGGTGGTCACGCCGCATCCACCGCCACCTCGATCACCTCCGCGACATCGAGCGGATGCGAGACAAGGGCGAGGTGCGAGCCCCCCGGGATCACGACGACCTGTCGGGCGCCAGCCCGTTTGGCCATGAACGCCATTGCTGCTGGCGCTATCGCACGATCCTTCGAGCCATATACGTACCAGGACGGCACGGCCTTCCAAGCCGCCTTGCTTGCCTTTTCTGTGAAGGCGCGCTGGCTCACCGGGCGCTGTTCGGCCGCCATCAGTCTTGCGTTCGCGAGAGGAACATCGGGCGCCATGACGGCTGGGAAGCTTTCCTGTCGGACGACGAGATCGACGTCTCCGTTGGACAAGGGCAAGTGAGTGAGGGCCGCGCTAAATGCGGGGGCGGGATATTTGGAAATCAGGTCGCTGACGCTCTCGCCAACCTTGGGCGCGAAGGCCGAAACGAACACAAGCGCCTTGACGTTGTCGGCCGCCACCCCGGAGATCACCGCTCCGCCGTAGGAATGTCCGACGAGAATCACCGGACCAAGCGTCGATCTCACCACCGCGTCGACGTATGCGGCGTCACCAGCAACGCCGCGCAGCGGATTGGCCGCGGCGGTCACACGATACCCGCGACGCGCCAGCGCTGCGATCACGCCGTTCCAACTCGCCGACTCCGCAAAAGCCCCGTGGACGAGCACGATCTTCGGCTTGGGGGCCGGCGCGAAAACGGCTGGCGATGCCAACGCCAGCACGCTCAGTATATTCGTAATCCGGACTATTTTGACTCTCCCCTCGCTCGCCGAGGACAGTGATATCTCCTTCCGAATGTCGGGACCGTTTTTGTAGGCCGGTCTCGGGCAACACTTGACCTCGTTGCTCGGGCCAACCTTGCGCAGGGCCTCACGACATTTGCATGTTAATATCTGTTTGAGCTTGTAAATCCCGGCCGCATCACGGGAGCCGTTCGGTTCTCCCGGCGACGATGTCGGCCCAACGGCCGATCAATATGACAGCGATGTGTGGCGCCGATCCACCCTCTGTATCTCAGAGAAAAGGCGTTCGGCCGCGCTCAGATCCGCGGTCACCGGCGCCGCCTGATGCCGGGAAAGGACTTCCTGTAGGGCCTCCGTCGCCTTGTCTCGCAAGCCGTCGGCGGCCCAAAGTCGCGCCTGATCGGTGCAAATCCGCAACTCCCAGGCGACGCTTCCCTGCATGCGCGCCTGCTCGAGTCCTTCCGCCAGGAGAGTGTCAGTCTGGTCGCGCCAGCCTGGACGCGCCCGCATTTGCAAGAGCGCCGCTTTCGCCCGCCGAAGCTCCGGCAGTGTGAACTCGCTGGGCTGCGACCCCAGCTGCCCCAATACCTCTTCAAGGTAGTGCAGCCCACGTTCGGGCTCGCCTGCATGGCCAACGTACTCACACATACGGCCGAGCAGCGGGCTGAAGTTTCCAAAGCAAAAACTTATCAGCCCCTCCCCTTCGAGGCAGCGCTCAAGGCGTGGAACGGCTGCCTGCGGGTCGGTTTGCCCGATCAGGGTCCCCCATAACGCTTCCACAATATCCGGGTGGAGGTCTCCGACAACGGGCAGGGCTCGGTGCCGATCGAGCGCCGCTTCGGCACGGTCGTAGTCGCCGCACAGCAGCCCGACCACAGCCAAACTACTCAGCAAGAAAGGACCCACGGTCATGCTGTGCAGTGCGTTCTCGGCGATCTTCACGGCCTGCTCGGCGGCGTCCAGCGCCCCTTGGGAGTCGCCGCGCAACCACCGCAGCATGCTCAGGTACCTGTAAGGCGACGCAAGTTGATCGAACTGGAAGGGCGTGCCGCGAAAGCGCCTGGCTCCCTCCTCCAGCCGGCATACCACCCGCTCAAATCCCTCCTGGGCGCGGTCCAAGTCGCCCAGGAAACAGCAACAGGAACTCACCATGTGGAGCGCGGCAATGGCGTTTCCCTCGTCTTCTGTCCCCAATCGTTCAAAGGCCTGGGCGAAACTGAGCGCGGTTGTGTAGTGGCCAGAGGAGACGCAAGCAAACCAGCTGGCCCAAGTGTGCAGGCGAAGGATGTCCGGGTCATTGGTGGCTCTGACGTCTTGGTCGAGCTCGGCGAGCGCCGCTAGCGTTTCTTCAGAGTGAGCACGTGTGTACGTCCGCAGCACTGCCTGTTCGATCTTCAGCTTCAGGACTAAGCCGAGCGGCGGCTCCGACGACTGTGATAACTTCTCGAGCGCCGCCTCGATGTAGGACGGCCCCTCGAACGGAAGGGAAAGACGGAACCAGACGGCAGCCGCCTCGTGAGCGAGATCGCCCGCAAGCGTGGCATCCCCCGGTTCGTCAAGCGCCCAATCTACGGCTGCGCGCAGGTCATCGACCAGTCGCGCCGCCCGACCCAGCCACTCCCGACGCGGTTCATCCCACCATTGCGCGCTTGTGGCGCGCGATGCCTCGAGGACGATCAGTGCGTGTCGCCGCCGGATATCGTCTTGGCGCTCGCTTTCGCGCAGCCGCGCCTCGGCGTAGGCACGAGGAAGCAGCAGCAAGCGGTACCGGGCTTCGCCTCCGTCGCAATTTACATCTACGAGCGACTTCAACACCAGGTCGGCCAAGTCGAGCGTGGCCCCCCCCGGCGGCGATGAAGCCAAGGCCAAAGCCTGCTCGATCGAAAAACCGCCCCGGAAGACAGACAGAGATACGAACAGGTGCTGCTGACTTGGGTTGAGGCTGTCGTAACTCCAATCAAGCATGGCCTCGATCGTGCGGTGCCGCGCCTGCGCGGTCCGCCGGCCTTGCAAACCTAGGAGCGGCTGCTGCGCCAGTTGGCGCGCCAGCGTCCGCGGTGGAAAGGCTCGGACCCAGCCGGCGGCGAGCTCGATGGCGAGCGGCAGCCCGTCAAGGGAGCGGCAAATTTCGGCGACGGCCGAGGCGTCGTCGTCGACGAAGACATAGTCACTGGTATGAGCGGCTCGCTCCACGAAGAGCTGAACCGCCGGGAAAAGGAGCGAGTCCGAAGCCGTCGCCACGCCGACAGGCGGTGTCGCCAACGGTTCGACCCTCCGAATCCTCTCGGAGGCGACGTTCAGCGGCTCGCGCGAGGTCGTAAGAATCCGGACGCGGGCGCCGGAGTTCAGGAGGGCGTCCGAGAGCCGAGCGACATCCTCGACAACATGCTCGCAGTTGTCGAGAAGCAGAAAGCCCGAGCCGCGGCTGAGTTGCGCCAGGATTGCCGTCAGCGCGTCGCCGGCATCCGCCGGTAGATGCAGCGCCGTGGACACCGAAAGAAGCGCCTTGCTGGGTTCGTCGACAGAGCTGAAATCCACGAAGCTGATCTGATCAAACTGACCGGCCAGGTCTTCGGCGACGGCGAGGGCGACGGAGGTTTTGCCAACCCCTCCCGGTCCGACCAAGGTGAGCAACCTTGATCCACGCGCCTCCGACGCGAGTTCGGCAACCAAGGCGTCCCGCCCGATCAACCGCGTTCGGCGGGCTGGCAGGTTGTGCGGCCAGGGCGCTTCGTTGAGCTCGGGAATGGCCGAGCGGCCAACGACAGAAAGGACATAACCGCGGCCCGCCACGTTGAGGACCTGAACTTGGGTGGCTGGATCGAGGGCTTTCCGCAGCAAGTTGATTTGGACGCGCAGCGAGCCTTCTTCGATGATCGTGTGCGGCCAGACCCGCTCCAAGAGCTGGCGCTTTGGAATGACTTCGCCCGGGCGTTCGGCAAGAACGCACAGTATGTCGAAGGCGCGATCCCCGACGTGTACGGGGCGGTCATCGATCGTCAGCGTCCGCCGAATGGTGGACAGCACGTAGGGACCGATGTGGTGGTCGCTGTCGGGCATCCTGAAACTTACTCTAATTAACACCGCCGCCTAAAAGCGAGTCTGCTCGTCGCCGCCGTCGCGTCAAAGAAGCGCTGCATGGATCGACACGGCGGCCGCGAGGATGCCGACCCTCAAGCCACGCGACAGCGCTGCCGGACGATGCGGTGGCGCAGGAGGCGGTCAAAGCCACCCAAGGATCGTCGGCTTGACGAAGATTAACACCTATTGACAGGCGACTGTCCGCGACCTGGCGCAAAATACCGCCACGCTCGAACGAGCGCAGCCCAACTCGCAGTCGATGACTCGCGACGCGCTGAGGAAGTCGAATAACAAATTTTGGACCACGCCGAGACCATCTCCCAACGCACCATTGATCGCATCGCGAGGCTCGGCGGCGGCATCGCCGTGCAGCGTCGCATGGCCTGTCAAGGAGAGTTCTTCGTAGAGCGGCGGCGTGACCGACCCCGGAGGGTCAATAATGAAGGATGGTGTCACGCTCAAGGTTGATCGGAGGGTGTTCCTAGAGGGCGCGGGTCTTGGACTTGCGGCCGCAAGGGTGTCGCCGGCCGCGGCCGAAGCCCTCGAAGCGGCGACGCCTGTGACCAGCATTAGGATGAAGGTCAACGGCGAGCCCCGCGCCATCTCGGTAGAGTCGCGCATGACGCTCCTGGACGCCCTGCGCGATAAGCTGGGGCTGACGGGCCCCAAGAAGGGCTGCGACCGGGGCGAATGTGGGGCCTGCACCGTTCACGTCGATGGCCGGCGCGTGCTCTCCTGCATGAGCCTGGCGGCCATGCAGGACAACCGATCGGTCACCACCGTCGAAGGCCTGTCCAATGGCGCCCCGCTGCACCCCATGCAGGCCGCCTTCATCGAGCACGACGGTTTCCAGTGCGGCTTCTGCACATCCGGGCAGATTATGTCGGGGGTTGCCGTGATCGAAGAGGCGAAAGCCGGCTGGCCCAGCGCCGCGACGGCTGACGTCACGGCGCCGTTCTCGGCCGACAAGCTGAACGACGCTGAGATTCGCGAGAGGATGAGCGGCAATCTCTGCCGCTGCGCCTGCTACCCCAACATCGTCGACGCCATAGCGTCGGCCACGCGGAGCGCTTGAGCCATGCACCCGTTCGCCTTGACCACCGTCTCGGATCCGGCCGTCGCGGCCGTCGCGCATGCCCGCGACCCCGGCTTGGCCTTCATCGCGGGGGGCACCGATCTCCTGGGGCTGATGAAGGATCGCGCGGCTCTTCCGCCCCGCCTGATGGACATCAACCACCTCCCCGGCCTAGCCCAGATCGAGGCGCGGCCGGACGGCGGCCTGCGGATTGGCGCCCTGGCGCGGATGAGCGATGTCGCAGCCGACATGGAGGTGCGCCGCGCCGCGCCGATGGCCTCGGAAGCGCTGCTCGCCTCGGCCTCGGGACAGCTGCGGAACATGGCGTCGATCGGCGGCAATTTGATGCAACGGACCCGTTGCTCTTATTTCCGCGACGCCGACGGGCCGCCCTGCAACAAGCGCGTGCCTGGGTCCGGGTGCGCGGCCCGACATGGTCTCAATCGTGGGCATGCGATCTTTGGGTGGTCCGACGCGTGCGTCGCGACGCATCCGTCGGACCTGGCTGTCGTGCTCGCCGCGCTTGACGCGAATGTGCGCGTGTTGAGCCCTGAAGGCGGCCGCACCATCGCTTTCCGCGACTTCCACCGCCTCCCTGGCGACGCGCCCGAGCACGACAACACCCTCGGTCGCGGCGAACTGATCGTTGGCGTTGATCTCCCGTTCCGAACGGAGGCCCGCAGGTCGCACTACCTCAAGGTCCGCGAGCGGCGATCCTACGAATTCGCCCTGGTGTCGGTGGCGGTCGGCTTGGAAATCGAAGGACTCAGTATCCGTTCGGCGCGGGTGGCCATGGGCGGCGTCGCGCACAAGCCGTGGCGCCTGATTGCGACAGAACAGGCGCTGGTCGGCGTGGGGTTCGATGACGCGGCGGCGCTTCGCGCCGCGGTCGCGCACGGCTTCGCCGACGCGCGTCCCCTCGAGCAGAACGCCTTCAAGATCGAACTCTCACAGCGCGCCGTCCTGCGGGCGCTGCAAACCGCGGGAGCACGTGCATGAACGTCGTCGGCCAACCTCTTTCCCGTGTCGAGGGACCCAGCAAGGTCACTGGCGGGGCCCGCTACACCGCCGACGCAGCGCCGAGGGGCGCGCTGCACGGCGCCCTCGTCCACAGCGCGATCGCCAACGGCCGCATCCGGATGATCGATACGCGGGCGGCCGCTGCGTCGCCAGGCGTGGTCCGCGTGTTCACCTACGAGAACATGATGCGGTTCAATCCGCTGCCGAAGCCATGGGACCACTGGCGCCCGCACGGCCAGCGCTACCTGCCGCTGCAGGATGATCGAATTCACTACGCAGGGCAGCCGGTGGCGCTCGTCGTCGCCGAAACTTTCGATCAGGCGCATTTCGCCGGGACTCGGATCGACGTGGACTACGACGCCGAACCGCCGAAGGTGTGGGACCCCGGGACGGCAATCCAATCCGCTTTCGACCCGCCCGAGTTCCTCTGGCCCGTCAATTCGTCGGTAGGTGATCCCAAGGCCGGACTCGCTGCAGCCCCGGTGAAGGTTGAACGGACCTACACCATGCCAGACAGACATCACGTGCAGATGGAGCCGCACGCGAGCGTCGCGACATGGACAGACGACGATCACGCCACGCTTTTCGAATCCACCCAGGGCGTCAACGGCTTCCAGGGCTTGGCAGCCGTTGCGTTCGGGCTGCCGCCCGAAAACATCGAGGTGGTATCCCAGCTGGTCGGCGGCGGGTTCGGCGGCAAGGGCTACGTCTGGCCGCATACGCTGCTGACCGCTGCTGCGGCGCGCATCCTCAAGAGGCCGGTCCGACTGCAGCTCACCCGTGCCCAGACGTTCTCCATGTGCGGGCACCAGGCGGGGAACGTGCAGGTGGTCGGGCTGGGCGCGACGGCGGACGGACGGCTGACGGCGATCGACCACCTGAGCGTCAGCCCAAGCTCAATGATGGACCAGTACATTGAGTACGCAGCCAATGCTTCCCGCTTCCTGTGGGGCGCCAGCGGCGGGATCGCCACAACGCACAAGATTGTGCAGGTCAACCGCGGAACGCCGACGGCCATGCGCGCTCCGCACGAGGCGCTCGGCCACTTCGCGCTCGAATGCGCCATGGACGAGCTGGCTTACGAAACGGGAGTGGATCCGGTGGAGCTCCGGTTGCGCAACGACACGATGACCGACCCATACACCGGCAAGCCGTTCTCCACGCGCGCGATGCGGGAGTGCCTGACGAAGGGCGCTGAGAAGTTCAGTTGGGAGCGGAGGCGGCCGGAGCCCGGCTCGATGCGCCAGGGTCGCTGGCTCGTCGGGCAGGGCATGGCCGCGGCCATCTACACCCACTGGCGCTGGCCGGCGACCGCCCGAATGGTCGTCCGGCGCGACGGGACTGCGACCGTCGAGGGGGCGATGCAGGAGATTGGCCAAGGCACCTACACGGTGATGGGTCAGGTCGCCGCCGATGAACTTGGCCTGCCTGTGGAGCGGATCGTCACCGTCCTTGGCGACACGCGCCTGCCGAAATCGCACGCGGCGATCGGGTCGGCCACCATGGCCAACGCCGGCGCGTCGGTGCTTCTGGCCGCGCGGGGCCTGCGCGCGAAGCTGGTGGACCTCGCAGTACACGGGCAGAAGGCTCCGTTCGCGGGTGCAGAACCGGATGCGATCCGGATCAGCGACGGGCGGGTGACCGTGCGCGGAGGAGGGCGCGGGGTGGATATCAAGGAGCTTCTGGATCGCAATGGTCTTCTGGAGCTCTCGGCGGTGGGGGACTACAACCCGCCGGACGACGGGCCGAAGTCGATCTTCAGCTTCTCGGCGATCTTCGCCGAGGTGCTCGTCGATCCTGACCTGGGTCTCGTGCGCGTGAACCGGGTCGTGGGCGCGTATGACGCCGGGCGGATCATCAACACCAAAACCGCCCGTAGCCAGGCGATCGGGGGTATCACTTGGGGTGTCGGGCAGGCGCTGCTGGAGCGGTCCGACATGGACTCAGTCTTGGGCCGCTACTCCAATCGCAACATGTCCGGCTACGTCATCCCCTGCAACGCCGACATCCCGAGGCTCGACGTTCTGTTCTGCGGGTCGCCGGATCCGGAGGCCAGTCCTCTTGGCGTGAAAGGCATTGGGGAACTCACGGCCGTCTCGGTGTCACCGGCCATCGCCAACGCGGTCTTCCACGCCACCGGTCGCCGCATCCGCGACCTGCCGATCACCGTGGAGAAACTGCTCTGAGGATCACATATACGACGTGTCGGCGCCTGCTCGTGTCGACCGCGGTTGTGCTCGTTGTCGCCGTTGGGCGGCCGGGGCTGGGACGAACTTATCGCGGGGTGCTGTCCTAATTCGCATAGTCAGTCACCCTGTGAACTGACTGGCCGCGGGATCGACTTGCCATGCCCCTACTTGTCACGAGCGCGTCGGGCGCGAACGGGAACGGATACGGCGCGCTACTCGCATTCGACCACGACGGAAAGCCGCTCGGCCCCTTCAGCGACGAAGACCGGATTATCGATCCGCGCGGCTTGGCGCCCGACCCGCAGCGGGGCTTGCTTTTCCTCAACAGCGCCGAACGCGTGCTGGCGCTCGACTCGGCCGGCAAGGTGGTGTGCGACACCGGTGTGATCGCCGGGCTGAACCCTGGCGGTGGGATCTTTGGGCCGGACGGCCGGTACTACGTCGGCTTACGCGGCGCTCGGACGGTCCTGGCGCTGCCACCCGATTTGAGGAGCCTGGGCGAACACGTCCTACCTCCCGGGGTCGTGCCCTTTCCGCGAGGATTTGGGTTCAACGCCGAAGGCAAGCTGTTCCTCTCCTCAGGGGTCGGACCTGACGGCAAAGGCGACGACACGATCGTCGCCTTTTCAGATGATCGCGCGCGCGCCGTTCGCCTGGTGGACGACCCGGAGCTCAGTCCGCTCGATCTCATCGTCGCGCCGAACGACAACCTGGTGGTGGCGAGCGAGCACCCATTCGGAGCGCTCGACGCGACCACGACTGTCCGCGAATACGATCCTGAGAGCGGGCGGCTTGTGCGCGTGCTCTCCGCCTCAGGGCTTGCGGAATTTCGAAGGCCGCGTGGGTTGCGCTTTGGCGCCGACGGCCATCTCTACTGCGCCGCTCAGGATGAGGTTGTCGCGTTCGACTTCACGGCTGGTCGTTGTCTTGGCGCCGTCGTTCAGTTGGCCCGGCTGCATGGGCAGGCCGTCGCTTTCTTTCCGTAGGCGAGTGCGAATTGCCGGCCGAACCAGTTCCATGACGATGCGTCGCCCCCGGAGGTGTTAGAGGCGCCTCGGGATCGTCGGCTTGACGAAGATTAACACCTATTGACAGGCGGCAGTCCGCGACCAGGCGCAACATGGCGGCAAATCAGATGCCATCGCCTCAAGACCCAGGTATCGGTCATGGACCACCTCGACCGCTTGTCTCTGCCCGTTGTCTCCGGTCCCGGTTGTTTGCTGCTCGTTGCGGAAATCGAACACCGAGTAGCCAATCTTTTGACGGCCGCATTCTCGGCGGTCTCGTTGGCTGCGAGGTGCGGATCGAAGCCAGGCGCCTCGCTTGAGGAAACCGCCCGTCGGCTGGCTGCCCATGCCGACCTTCACCGAATCTTACAGGCGCCCGTTACGCCGGGACCATCCGTCGATTTCCGCGAACACCTGGCCCGAATTGGGGAAGCCGCGGCACGAGCCGGCTTGGGCGGTGTGCCAATTCGGGTGACCCTAGGTAAGCGGCCTATCGAGCTCGATGGCTGGCGATGCTGGCTTGCGGGTCTGATCGTGACGGAGCTGATCGTCAACGCCGCACGGCACGGCTCGAATACGGATCCTCGAGGGGTGTCGATCGCCGTGCTTGTGAGAGGTCCCCAAGTTGTGTGCCGCGTTGCCAACAGCGCACCGGTCGAGGCCAGAGGTTCGCCCAGCAGAGGGTCAGCCATCGTGGAGGCTCTTGCAGGCGCCCTGGAAGGGCGCGTGGAACGCGCCGTCACCGAGGCGGGCGTCGCTGTCACGTTGTCCTTTCCAACGCTTGGGCCTGCCTGGGCCGAGATGAACCATGGTCGAGCGCGGCATGGCCGTCTGTCGAATGACGCAACGTCCGGCTTCCAAGGAAATTGGAATGATAACGCCGGCTGACTTCACCCCCGACGATGCGGAAGTCACGGCGGCGCGGCGAAACGCACTCGCATTGTCGATCTCCGCGGTCGGCGAGTGCTTCCAACTTGATCGACAATCGATGAACTGAGGAGAACCCCATGCAACAACTCCAAGCTGAATACTTTGCTGCTTATCACCAACAGAAAGCTGACTACTTTGCCGCTTATCACCACCTGAAATTGTCACGTGATGATAGGGGCGTTTTAATCGCGGAATTTCACAGCAACGGCGGCCAATTTACCATGAATGCGCTAGCGCATTCGGAGTTGGTCGATGCGTTTTACAGAATCGGACAAG
>Ga0307478_10002261_pt1 | contig 15405 bp, 11 predicted proteins | sample atmos_gasesECM4C_2_FD_203713 | JGI IMG/M metagenome (GOLD analysis project Ga0307478, IMG submission 203713) | Hardwood forest soil microbial communities from Morgan-Monroe State Forest, Indiana, United States - atmos_gasesECM4C_05 | ecosystem: Environmental > Terrestrial > Soil > Temperate...
CGCGAACTGGATTGGGATCGTCGCTAGTCCCGGGGGGATAGCGACGACTTGCTAGGGGTGCCCCTTGTGCAAGTTTCTCCGCCATAACCTTGTCGTTCTTATCCACAAGATGCATGAGCTTGGCATCGACCCAGTGTTTTGGGGCGATGGGGATGGAAATCAGCGACCACATTTGGGGTAAACGGGAACTCTGTAGTCGTGTGCTGATTTCCAACGAGATTCAAACGTTCCGCCTAGCGGAATGGCAACAGATGCTAGCTGTCCGAACTAGATGCTTTCGTGACTGGTTCTTCTTTGGCTTCCCCAATCCACTCAACCCCTGCTTCCTCCGGGCCGAACACTTCTGGTTCCGGAGCCCGGCGAAGACCGCTAACGATTCTGTCAATCGCCTTGTGCTTCGTTAAGAGTGCTCCGACGCTGTACGCAATGCCAGAATAAAACGGCACGGTTACGTCGAGTTGCTGTGCAACACGAATTGGGTCTCCGCTCAACCCGAAACTTCGGGAAAACGTCGGCATGTGCTGTTGGATCACGAAGTAATAAGAAAACCGAGACCATGAATCGGCAGATGCAAGCACAGATGCGTTAGCGTCCGTGAACGTAAGCAGCCTGTAGGAGAGAATGATCGTCGGCACAATCCAAGCCCACGACGCCAGCTTCTCAAAGTATCGAGCGACCAGAGCACCGAAAACCAAGGCTGGAATGATACTGACCAATTCCAGATGTTGCAGCCAGTAGTCGGCTCTGGGCTGGGCAGGTGAGATTCGGAATAGCGGAAGTATCCACTCAAACCAACGACTGAACAGCCACGGGCCGAGGAAAATGCCGCACAAAGGGACAGCGGTCGTATGAAGTGCAAAGGAACCTACTGCTCCGGCTCCGGGCCAGACCAAACCGCTGCGTCGTGCTACACCTTCTATCTGGTTGACCTGAAGACCTCTTCTTGTGAGCACGCCTTCCCAGCGTGGAAGTGTCATCGAGTACCACTGCCATCCGAGTCCTATCCCGGCAGTTACGTAGTACGGCCAGAGTAATGGGCCGAACTCACCCAAGCCCCAATACACAACTAACGGAACAGCGAGAACCACGGGAACCGTGATTGCCAGATGACCGAGAAGAACCTGTCCGGGTGCAGCATTTTGGCTATCCACGATGGGCGGAGTATAGCTCCGTTCTCCGCCGTAGTCCACACGAGTGCCCAACTCTTGCGGTATCGCCAAGCCGACTGGCACGACTTAGCTGTTTGTGTTCGGACGATTCAACCAGCTAACGGGTTAAGGTAATCAGACGACCCCATTTGTCCATTTCGCAACCGCATTTCCCGCACGTGCCGCAACCCCAGAGGGTTTGCCTCAATGATTCCGGTCGCCGCAGTTTCGGCATCAGTGAACCGCAAGCGGGACAGTTCACGGGCTCCAGATTGATACCCCACCGATTCTTAGTGGCCGTCCCGAATGCCACCAACAGAATGCCGAGAACAAGAACCGACATCGTGACGATGAACACTATAGCCATCACGTGGTCGGGAATCAGCACATCTATCAGGATGTCTAACAATACGCCAACGATGATACTCAGCAGAATGGCTTTTGCGTACTTCATGCTTCGTACTGTAATTATGCTCCATCACGGAAGGCAATTTGAACTATAACCGACCTCATCCGACAGAAGTGTGTGCAAGTCAAGTCTTGGCTATCACAGGCTAATTCCTTGCTGCCGTCCGAATTTTTGGGCAACTGAATGAATATTTGGGCAAAATGGATTTCTTATGCAAAGCTGGGGTGCCCCACCCTTGTCGCGTTCCTTTGACAGGGTGGGGATTTTGACTCTCTGGGGAATAAAAACGCCATCCGGATTTCCGGGATGGCGTTTGATGTTTCTGCTCGAGGGCCGTTACTCCGCGCTCGTCTTGATTCGCATCGCATAGAACGATCGATATACGAATACAAACGACACCACGAAGAAGGCCAAAGCCAGCACTCGCGTCAAGGTCGTACCCTGATCGCTGGCCAGCTTCACCGCCAGCTCAACCGCCAGCAACCCAAACAGGGTGGTGAACTTGATCACCGGATTCATCGCCACCGAAGACGTGTCTTTGAACGGATCACCCACCGTGTCGCCGATAACCGTTGCATCATGAAGCGGTGTGCCTTTCTGCTTCAGTTCCACTTCTACAATCTTCTTGGCGTTATCCCACGCGGCGCCCGCATTGGCCATAAATATCGCCTGGTAGAGTCCGAAGATCGCGATGGAGATCAGATACCCCACGAAGAAGAACGGATCCACAAATGCGAAAGCCAGTGTGCCGAAGAAGACCGCGATGAAGATGTTGAGCATCCCCTTCTGCGCATACTGCGTGCAGATCGCTACAACCTTCTTGCTGTCGGCGACGGAAGCCTTCTCCACGCCCTCGAGTTTGATATTGGCCTTGATGAACTCGACGGCGCGGTACGCGCCCGTGGTCACGGCTTGCGTGGAAGCGCCGGTGAACCAATAGATCATGGCTCCGCCGGTGATCAGGCCCAGGAAGAAAGGTGCGTAAAGCAGCGAAAGCCGGGCCACGTTTTCAGTCTCAGTCAGCCCGTTAGTCAGCGCCATGATGATCGAGAAAATCATGGTCGTTGCGCCCACCACCGCCGTGCCGATGAGCACAGGTTTCGCCGTAGCCTTGAACGTGTTTCCAGCGCCGTCATTGGCTTCCAGCAGGTGCTTGGCCCGATCGAAATTCACGTCGAGATTGAAGTCTTTCTTGATCTCACCCACAACATTCGGCACCGCCTCAATCAGCGAAAGTTCATACACCGATTGCGCGTTGTCCGTGACTGGGCCATAGGAGTCGACCGCAATCGTCACCGGCCCCATGCCCAGGAATCCGAACGCCACCAACCCGAAGGCAAACACTGCCGGCGCCAGCATCCCCGCCGCTACGGCCAAGCCCATCGTGCTCATGTAGTAGGCAACCGCCATCAGTATCATCATCGCCAGGCCCAAGTAGTAGGCGGAGAAGTTGCCGGCGACGAATCCCGACAGGATGCCCAGCGACGCTCCTCCTTCCTGCGCCGAGGTGACCACTTCTTTCACGTGCCGCGACTCGACTGAGGTAAAGGCCTTGACCAGTTCCGGGATCAGCGCTCCCGCCAGCGTGCCGCAGGAAATAATGGTCGACAACTTCCACCACTGCGTGAGGTCAGTGCCGAGGGACGGAATGATGAAATACGAAATCAGGTAAGTCAAAGCAATCGAAACGATCGAAGTGATCCAGACCAGCGAGGTCAGCGGAGATTCGAAGTTCATCTCGTTGGCCGAGCCGTATCGCGCCTTGGCAATCGCCCCATTCAGGAAATACGACAGCGAACTCGAGACCAGCATCATCACGCGCATGACGAAGATCCACACCAGCAACTGCACCTGCACGTTGGGATCCTTTACGCCCAGCAGAATGAACGTGATCAGCGCGACGCCAGTCACGCCGTAAGTCTCGAATCCGTCAGCCGACGGCCCCACCGAGTCGCCGGCATTGTCGCCGGTACAGTCGGCAATCACACCCGGGTTGCGAGCATCGTCTTCCTTGATCTTGAAAACGATCTTCATCAGGTCGGACCCGATGTCGGCGATCTTGGTGAAGATGCCGCCCGCAATTCGCAGCGCCGCTGCGCCCAGAGACTCGCCGATCGCGAATCCAATGAAGCAGGGCCCCGCGTAGTCACCCGGAACAAACAGAAGAATAAAGAGCATGATCAGCAATTCGACTGAGATCAGCATCATGCCGATACTCATCCCAGCTTCCAGCGGGATCTGGTACACCGGATACGGCTTGCCCGGCAGGGAAGCGAATGCGGTCCGCGAATTCGCAAAGGTATTCACGCGAATCCCGAACCATGCCACGCCGTAGCTGCCCGCGATGCCCACCAGGCTGAAGCCCAGAATAATGGCAACGCGTAAAGCTTCCATGTGCTGCAGCACGCCAAAGTAAAGAAGAATGATGACCGCGATAAATACCCAGAGCAGCAAAATGAACTTGCCCTGTGTTACCAGATAGGTCTTGCAAGTCTCGTAGATCAGTTCGGAAATCTCCCGCATGGCGCGATGCACGGGCAGATTCTTCAGGCGAGTGTAGATCCAGAGGCCGAACCCGAGTCCGCCGAGGCAGAACAGAATCCCGATCAGCAGCAGCTTGTGGCCATCGATGGCGCCGTTCAAAAAGCTCACTTGAGAAAGGTCCGGCAGTTTCAGGGAAGCTTCGCCGCCGGCGGCCTCACCTTGAGGCTGGGCAAAGGCAGCAGCGGCGCTGACAGTAACCAGCGCAGCCGCGGCCGCAAGTTTCGCGGCCACACGGCGTGTCATGAACGCAGCAGTGGCGAGCCAGGTGCGCATAGAAAGTCCTCCAAATTAAGACGGCTTATAGGAAATTACCAACGTGTTTAGGTACTCTGTCCCGGCAGCTGCGAAGCTCGCGCACCACGAGCATTTCCTCGTGAGCACGCCCAATCGAGCTTCCAACCTTGCTTCCGGAACTCCGAACACGCTTCCACCGCAAGACCGAAAGGAGTGATGAAGCTTGGCCGCGTCGGATTTCGCGCTAGGTGTAACGGATGCGCCGCTAAAGGACTGGAGAAGTAAGTCTCCACTCCCGGCGACCCAGCGCAAAACAGGCGTTTATAACACGTCGGATAGACACGGTCAAACCCCGCAGAAGGGGAGTGCTGAGAGATGTTCCCACATCGGGAAGAGACTTACGAGGCGCTCCAATGGAGGTGACCATAACGCTCTTGACTTCCTCTGGTCGCTTTGAAAGGCAAAATGAAGTCCGCCGGTCTCTTTGAAAGGACGCGGCTTCCAGACCCGCCGCCTGAGCCATTAAGATGAAGCGCGGCTTTATAGCCGCCGAGCGCGTAGCCCTTGTAGAAATTTTCGAAATGGATTACTTCCTGAAATCCGCCCGCCTGGGGTTCCGTGGTTGGACCGAAGCAGACCTTCCCCTGGCCGAAGCCCTTTGGGGCGATCCCGAAGTGGCACGGTTCATCGGAGGACCGTTTTCCCCCGAAATGGTCCGCACTCGCCTGCAAAAAGAGATCGCTTACATGCAGGCGTCCAGCGTCCAATACTGGCCGATATTTCTGCTAGAGGGAGATCAGCACGTAGGATGCGCCGGCCTCCGCCCTTATCGCCTCGAAGAGCGAATCTATGAACTCGGATACCATTTGCGCCCGGCCTTCTGGGGACAAGGTCTCGCGCAGGAAGCCTCCCGCGCACTGATCGACTATGCCTTCAATACCTTCGGCGCGCAGGCGTTGTTCGCCGGACACCATCCCGCGAACGATGCCTCTCGCCGGGTCCTTCTAAAGATGGGCTTTGTCTACACCCATGACGAGCCGTATGGGCATAGCGGCGAGATGCATGCCTCGTACCTGCTTCGCAACCCCTAGCTCACTGCAGCGCCACTTTCATATTCAAATTGCGCGCCACAAACGACCACTCGTCTGCCGTCTCGTCGATCATCTTCGAGATTGGCTTGCCCGCGCCGTGTCCAGCCTTGGTCTCAACCCGTATCAGCACCGGGGCCGGCCCGGCCTGATCCGCCTGCATCGTGGCGGCGAACTTGAAACTATGTCCCGGCACCACGCGATCGTCATGGTCCGCCGTGGCAATCAGTGTGGGAGGATACTTCGTTCCCGGCTTCAGGTTGTGCAGCGGCGAATAAGCGTAAAGCGCTTTGAAGTCGTCGGCATTGTCGGAAGATCCGTAGTCAGACGTCCACGCCCAGCCAATCGTGAATTTCTGGAAGCGCAGCATATCCATCACGCCCACCAGCGGCAGGGTCGCCCCGAACAGGTCAGGACGCTGCGTCAGGCATGCTCCCACCAGCAGCCCGCCGTTGCTGCCGCCTCGAATCGCCAGCTTCGGCGTCGATGTGTATTTGTTTGCGATCAGCCATTCCGCGGCGGCAATGAAGTCATCGAACACGTTCTGCTTGTGCGCTTTCGTGCCCGCCAGATGCCAGTCTTCGCCATACTCTCCACCCCCCCGCAGGTTCGGCTGCGCGTAGATCCCGCCCATTTCCAGCCAGACGATCGTGGGAACCGTAAAATTTGGCGTTAACGAAATATCGAATCCGCCGTAAGCGTAAAGCAGCGTCGGATTCTGGCCATCCAGCTTGATTCCTTTCTTGTAAGTCAGGAACATCGGTACTTTCGTCCCGTCCTTGCTTTTGTAGAAGACCTGCTTGGTTTCATATTGAGGAGCATCGAAATCTACCTTCGGCTGTCGGAAAGTGGCGCTCTTTCCCGGTTCTGGATCGTAGCGATAGATTGTCGCCGGCGAGGTAAAGCTGGTGAACGAATAGAAGGTCTCTTTGTCCTTGCGCTTGCCGCCGAAACCAGTGGCGGTTCCGATTCCCGGCAGATCCACGTTGCGCACGAGCGTGCCTTTCAGATCGTAAACACGCACCTCGGTTTTCGCATCCTTCAGGTATCCCAGCAGGAACTGGTTGTCGATCACGTTCGCGAAATCGAGCTTGTCGGCGCCCTGCGGAACTACTGTCTTCCAGTTGCTGCGTTCCGGATGCCGCGTATCAATCGCGATCAAGCGTCCACGCGGCGCGTCCAGGTCGGTGTGGATCCAGAACACCGGGCCGTCATTGTCGATAAAGGTGTACTGCGCGTCGAAGTCGTCGAGCAGCTTCACTACCGGCGCATCCGCCTGCGTGAGGTCTTTGTAATACAGCCGGTTTTTCGGCGACGTCCCCTGACGAACTGAGATGATGAGATAGTGCCCATCGTCGCTGACGCCGGCGCCAAAAAGCAGCTCCTTGTTATCAGGACGCTCGTAGACGAGCTTGTCCTCCGCCTGCTCGGTTCCTACCTTGTGGTAGTAAACCTTCTGGAAGTAATTGGTATTGAGCAACGCGCTGCCTTGCTTGGGTTCGTCGTACCGGCTGTAGAAGAATCCTTTGCCGTCCTTGGTCCATGACGCGCCTGAAAACTTGACCCATTTGAGCAGGTCAGGAAGATCTTTGCCCGTATCGATGTCGCGCACATGCCACTCGGTCCAATCCGATCCCGAGGCCGCCGTGCCGTAGGCCATCAACTTGCCATCATCCGTGATCGCCGTTCCTGCAAGCGCCACCGTGCCGTCGGAGGAAAGCGTGTTGGGATCGAGCAGCACGCGCGGCTCGGCATTCAGCGACTCGGCCACCAGCAGCACGTTCTGGTTCTGCAAGCCGTTGTTGTGCTGGTAGAAATAACGTCCACCCTCCTGGTGGGGCACGGTGAATCGCTCGTAATTCCAGAGCTTCAACAGTCGTTCCCGGATGGCGACCCGGTAGGGGATCTGCTCGAGATAGCTGAATGTCAGCTTGTTCTCCGCCTCCACCCACTCGTGCGTCTCTGCGGAGTCCGTGTCTTCCAGCCAGCGGTAAGGATCGGCTACCTTCACTCCGTGATAGTCATCCACCTGTCCGACTGTTTTTGCTTTGGGATAGGCCAGCGGCGCGCTGTTTGGTTCCCCACTGCGTGCGCCAATGGCAAGAAAAGCGAAAGCAAGGATTCCAACGCAGAACGATACGCCGCGAATACGCTTCATCGGGAACTCCTCGTGATTGGAAGACTCGATCTGGAAGGAGTTCATTCTGCCTGATTGCCATATCCAAGTACAAGCCAGCGTGACTCCGGTATCATCCGGGAAAGGGGAGGAGATCAGCTCCATGCAGAAGATTACGCCGTTCTTGTGGTTCGATAACCAGGCCGAGGAGGCCATGAACTTCTACACGTCGATCTTTAAGAATTCAAAAGTCGGCCGCGTCTCGCGCTACGGCGATGCCGGACCCGGTCCCAAAGGCGCCGTCATGTCTGCGACCTTTCAACTCGAAGGTCAGGAGTTCATGGCGCTCAACGGCGGGCCATTATTCCAGTTCACGGCCGCCGTCTCATTCTTTGTGAATTGCGAGACCCAGGAAGAGGTGGATCACTTTTGGGAAAAACTCTCTGCCGGCGGAAAGCAAGAACAATGCGGCTGGCTGAAAGACAAGTTTGGACTCTCCTGGCAGATCGTTCCCTCTATCCTGGGGAAACTGCTCGGCGATAAAGACCCTGCGAAAGCAAGCCGAGTCATGCAGGCCATGCTTCAAATGATCAAGCTCGATATCGCGGCTCTGAAAAAGGCGGCCGAGGGCTGATCTCTCGATTTGCGGAGCAACTCAGAAATGCTCAGCGGGATTGCGCTGGCGTATGCGCTGTTCGCGGATGCTCGGCCTCGCTTGCAGGCAGCGAAGGTTTCAAGTCCCACTTGCACAATGGGCATCGCGTTGCCACAGCATAGACGATTCGACCGAATGCCGCACACTTCGTATTGGGACAGATTTTCATTTGATCCGCCTGACGTCTTTATTCCGGATCGCGCGGGTTTGAGAAACTCGAGCGATTTACTGGCGATTGGGCAACGCTAGCACGAAGGTGAGTCGTGTCACATCCCTGTTTTTGATTGCGGCGGATTGGTTTTGTTTCTAGCCACGAACATCCTGCGCGAATCGGCCGAGCCCTGTCACACCGTGTCATTGCAAGGGCTGGACCACCTGCAGCATCTTCATGATCCGGGAGTGATGCTGGCAGGATTCGCTCAACTCTGGATCGCAGTGTGAGTGGAAAACGTGTGTGCCAATTGCGATGCCGAGGGCGCTTCCAACAAACATATCTGACGACCAGTGGTCCCGCGCCAAGAATCGCCCGGCCGTGACCGTCAGCGCGGCCGTGTACGCTAAAGCCTGGACCCAAGGCTTGGGATATTCCTTCGCCACCACGGTCGCCATCGACCACCCAAACATCGCATGTCCTCCCGGAAACGAGGTGTTAAGCGCATGGTGCTTGAGGAAGTCACCGTGCCCGTTGCCCTCTCCCGGACGCTGGCGCCCCGCAATGTATTGCATCGGCGTGTAAATCAGGAATGTGTTGATCAGGGTTTCCAGTTCCAGGTATCCCATTTCCCTGGCGTGTGGATGGTCAGTCTTGATGCCCCAAATCCAGGTTCCAGCCAATGCGGCGCCAAGGCCTCCGATGGCGATATTGGAACTGTCCTGATAAAACGTGTAATGCCCGCCGGGAAGCCCGTTCTCAATGTGCCGGTCGGCAATGAGCAGGCCGGCCGTCCCTGCTAGCACGATCGCATCCCACTTGAAATTCGAAGGCTTGAACGGCGCCTCGTAAAGCTCTTTCTGATCTTCCAGAATGCGCTTCACGCTGCGCGACACAACTCCGCCATGCTGGTCGCTGCTCTGCATGGTCGTTGGCGAATCGCTGTCATCCGCGAAAGTACCCGCTGGCAGTCTCCCGATATCGAAAGCGGGCATCGTGCCGGCGTTTGCGCCGGGCAGGCTGCCTCCGAACGCGGCCGTTTGACCCAAGGCAACGCCGCAAAAAACGATTGCGGCCAGAAACGCCAGCCGAAAATTGGTCGAACGATGATCCAATCGAAACTCCGAGGCGCCGGTCTTGGCACACGAGTGCGCTTCGGTTGGATGCAATATATGGCAAAGGGTTCACCTGCAATCTCATCCGCTGCCCAGGAGGTGCATAAAAACCGTGTACAACGGAAAGGCCGGTACCCCCTCGGGTGCCGGCCGTATGAAGATCAGTTTAGGCTGGCCACTGGGCCGAGCCGACGGAACTTAACCTACATCACTGATTTTGAACTGTGCCCACAGGCAAGTTCTTATTCAGGGGTTGCGAGTCTTTCGCGTCCACAGAAAACAGCATGTAGTGATCAAAGCTATGCTGCCGGTGGTAATAGTGCCGGTTGAATTCCATGAAAATATCAATATGCTGGGGCAGCCAGAGCTCAATATTTTTCTTGGAGAATTGAATCGGTCCATATTCGGCGATCTGATGCTGCACCGAGAGCTGCGGCAAGGGATCCACCAGATCCGATTCCATGTGCGCGATTTGATAGTTATCCGCAGTGATCCATGCTCGACCCTTAAGCTTCATGGGGTAGTGCGAGGCGCCCATGACGTACTCACCAATCGCGCTGGGTTTGTCGTCGCGTTGGCGGAAATACATGAGCCATGTCGCCTGTCCGTGCCAGTCCCCCAGCCCTTCACAACTCATCTGGAAGTTGTCCCGCAAATCGGGGTGGAATATCAGGGCCAAACTTACAAAGCCGCTGGTGACGATGTGGTCGGGAAGATCCGAGATTCCATAGCGGAGGTTGCGATCTTCGCTGGTCTCCAATAAGCGATTGGGCGTTTCGTTGACGGTAACAATGTAGTTGTACTTGCGGGTTTCCTTGGTGATCGGATTGCCAACCTTGTCGAGTTGCTGATGAACCAGATCTTCGACGGCGGCAAACCGTCCCATATTGTCTACCAATTGCTTCAATCGTTCGCCGGAGCCCTCCATTACTTGGTCGTACGGGCACGCGACACCTGCCGCGACTGTCGGTTTCACCTCGTCAACCCCGGGTGGTCCCCAGGTGCTTTCGGGTAATGGCGGTTGTGAAGCGCTGAGAGTGACATTGCTCTCCATCCTGATCGGACCAACGATTGTTCCGTCAGCATCGCGTTTCTCGACCTTGGCAATGAATTCCTTTACTTGTGGCACGGCGGGATTAGCGGGATCGGCCTGGAGGAAAGCCTGTAAAGCCCGTATCCCTTCCGGGTCCTGTCCCAGATTCGCGAGAGCTTGTCCCAGGATCAATTGTGCTACGCTGCCGGCGCCGTTGCTCTTGTCAATGGCGAGCTGCGCCTGATCTCGTGCCGCTTCGAATTGCTTCTGCTCCAGGTAGGCGTCGGCAAGCAGATCGTGGGCCATCCAGTATTCCGGATCGACCGACACGGCCTTTTCCAACGTTTTCTGTGCATCCTGAGCGTGTTCTCGTTCGAGTTGAACGCGGCCCAGCAATGCCCATGTCTGCACCTTGCGGGGATCCAGTTCTGCCGCTCGGGCGAGGTACGTCTCCGACTTCTCCTTGTCCTTCAATTGCAAATACAGATAGCCGCACAGGAAATTCACTTGCGCGCTGGCGGACGCGACTTTGTAAAGCTTCTCGAGTTGTTTCTGCGCCTCTTTGAGCTTTCCCGACTTCAGAGAATAGATAACGTTCTTGGCGTCCTTCCGCGCTTTCGGAGGAATGGTATCGTCGGTAGCCTTGAGATCGACGGCGGTTGGATCCTTTTGCAGAACTACTTCCACTTTTAAGTTTTGGATTCCACCCGTGACGTGCACCAACTTATCTTCGGTAACGTACCCGACTGCACTGACCTCAAGATCGTAGTCTCCAAAGTCCAAACTACAGAAAGTCAGTTTGGATTCATTCGATGTTGTGTCCCACGTTGTTGTATTCCTCTTCTCGTCATGCATCTTCACCAGCGACTGTCGGTCCAGGGGCTTCTTTGCACTATCGAGAACAGCCACTTCCAAGCTCTTGTAGACGTCGCAATTGTTGACCTTGATATCGTTCATCCGTATGCCGATATTCTGCCCGTTCCTGGGTGCAGGAGCTCCACCTTGGGAACTGGCCTCAATCACAAATAGGAAGCAATGGCAAATCACGGGAACGGCAATTCCCAGAGAAGAAAGTAAGAACGTTCGGTTTTTGACGAAGTAGGACACGGAGAGTCAACTCCTTTTCACTAAGGCAGGGAAGACCTTTACGAGAGCACAAATATCCAGCCTCAATGGTAGTCCCAAACCGCCCGTCTGGGAACCTGTTTCTGGGTTCCGGCAGGGATTTGATCGGGAGCAAATTCGTTCAACAAAATTCACCGACCTGACTCGGTGGTAACGCTACCAGTACCTGTACCATTGGGACTTGCGGTGTTGCGTTCTTAAACGATAGCCTGCAGTCAAGTTGTTCCATTCTGGTCCGTCACTGTCTGATTCTTCGTCCTTCGTCTGAAAATCCATACCAGGCTTTGCCGCTTGGTCAGACATCCTTTTCCCCCTCCGGATTCGCTGCTAAGTGATTCCGAAGAAAGGAGCAATTGGTGGAACGACGAACCTAGCCTCCGCCCCGGCGCGATTGCTCTGGTCCCGCCTTGGGCTCTCATAAAACATTAACTTTGAGAAACATGAAGTTTCTTACTCGCTTTCCCTCGAGTATCAGGGGAATCCCTGTCCGTAATCCTATCGAGGAGTATACGAAACCTATGAAGAAAGCTTTCCTCGCAACATTGTTATTTGTCTTAGCATTCTCGCTGTCCCTGGCGGCGCAGTTGCCCAACTACACCGCGGCCCAGGTGGCGACACACAATTCTCAATCCGATTGCTGGATTATTCTCAACAACACCGAGGTTTACAACGTCACCGCGTTTCTCTCGCTGCATCCCGCCGGCCCGTCGCCCATCCTTCCTTATTGTGGAGCGAATGCCACCACCGCCTTTAATAATGTCGGCCATTCTTCCAGTGCCGTTACCGAGGAGGCCACATATCTTGTCGGCAACCTGGTCGCTTCCTCCATCAGCGTGACGGTGGCGCCGCCGACCGCAAACTTGACGGTGGGACAGACGCAAACCTTCACCGCGACCGTTTCCGGATCGACCAAGGGCGTGACCTGGAGCAGCACCAGCGTCGGTAAGATCGATGCAAACGGTCTCTTCACGGCAGTGTCAGCCGGTACAGGCACAGTCACGGCCACGTCGGTCGAGGACACGACGAAGAAGGCCACGGCCCAGGTCACCATCACCGCTAGCGGCGGTGGCGGTGGCGGAACCGTTTCCGTGACGGTCACACCTGCCAGCATGACTCTCAGCGTGGGTGCGAAGCAGCAATTCACGGCGAAGGTCAGTGGTTCGACCTCCGGCGTGACCTGGACAGCTACCGGCGCGGTCGGCACCATCGACGCGAGCGGAATGTTCACCGCAACGAAATCCGGGATGGGCGTGGTGAAGGCAACTTCGGTAAGCGATCCGACGAAGTCGGCTTCCGCCAACGTCACGGTCTCGCAGTCGGGAGCATCGTGCTCGCTGGCTCCGGCCAGGTCGGGATTTGTCATCAATTGCATTCCGGCCAATGCGATCAAGCCGAATCGCTATAACTGCTCGGCAACGTCGAATGGATCCTCCACCGTGGTTCACTGCTCCACCAGTAGTGGATCCGGCAGCGGCGGCGGCGACGATGGCGGCGGCACCGACAACTAACCCGTAGTCTTATGTGTCGGGAGCCCCATACTTATCTCACCGCTTTTGGCGAGATAAGGTGGGGCTTTTTACTTTCTCTTCCTGACGCCGGGACCGCCATATCTGATCTCACATGTTTTTTTACCCTTATAGCTAAAATATTGATTTCTATGGAGATGCGCGATCGAGATCTATCGTAGTCGAGCAAAATCCTGTGAGCTAAGGACTTACAGGCAAAATCCTGTGGAAGCGGAATAAGGAGTTAGTGGCGAACTCAAAGCGATCGAGTACGGGACTGGTGCCGACCTTATTGATAGAGCTCTCGCGCATATGTCCAGTGTGCGACTGCACAGCTATGACCAACGGGCCATTCCGCCAGACTATCGGGCCATTTTTCCGCTGTAGTAACTCTTCTAAAGTAATACGTTCGTGGCGCAGGCAGGTTTTGTCTGGAACATGCAAGGGCAGTTCCGTGCCTCCCCCGCTAGTCCACCATCGCTCAGTGACGATTCAGGTTGGACAATGGTGCGCTAGATGAGAGGGAAGGATGGCTTTAAAGAATGTCTGAAGGGATCGTACGTTGTCCCTATTGTGTGCAGGGAAGTGAGTTCCGGCCAATGTTCCGGCAACCAAGAAGAAAGAGGCTGGTTTGCCTCTGTTGTGGCCACACCGCGATGCCCGACGGACTTCATTCGAGTTGCCATTGCCCGAAGTGCCAGCACATGAACCGGATCGCGAGCCGCTGTCGAAGCTCCGAAGACCTGCGCCTGCGAGTCTCTGGAGACGTGCCTGTCACCCAATGACCGGGTGCCCCGTCCTTGTCCCTGCGCTTTTTGCAGGGACAGGGCGGGGCCTTTGACTTTCCCACTTCCGGAAACGCATTCTCAAGTCGTTTACAGATCACAGCGCGACCGATGTCCGCAGCACTAATCTCCCAACATGCCCTGGGCCCTGAAGCGCTATCAGCAAGCCCGATGCCTGCATTTCATTACCTTCAGTTGCTACCACCGCGCGCCTCTATTGGCCACACCGACCGCGCTGGACGACTTCGAGCAGACGCTGGAGAAGGCACGCCGCTGGTACGGTTTCTACCTGTGTGGTTATGTCGTGATGCCCGAGCATGTCCATCTCCTGATCAGCGAGCCTGAGCGGAGCAGGTTACACACCGCGATTCAGATGCTCAAGCAGAATGCTGCGTACCAGTTGCGGGATGTAGCGGCCGGCTGCCCGTTCTGGCAAGCCCGCTACTACGACTTCAACGTGTGGAGCGAAGAGAAGCGCATCGAAAAGTTGCGGTATATGCACCGCAACCCGGTGAAGAGGGGATTGGTACAGAATCCCGAAGACTGGCTGTGGAGCAGCTTTCGCCACTACATCTCGGGAGTAGAAGGTGTGGTCGAAATCGAGTCACAGTGGACAGCAAGAAAGCGGGACGAGATGGGTCTGATCTTCCAGCCTTTCAGTGCGAGTCAAAGTCCCCGCCCTGTCCCTGCAAAAGGCGCAGGGACAAGGACAGGGCACCCCGAACATAAGTGTGAACGAACAAAAAATATAGGGTGAATGAAGAAGGGGGTGCCCCATCCTTATCTCGCCGCTTTTTGGCGAGATAGGGTGGGGCTTTTGACTTTCTTGTGGTTGCACGAAGAGGGCGTGGGACTTCCCGCTTACCGCCCGGCTGCCTCATCCTCGACGCACGGGCAGACACCGCGCAGCAGATCCCACGCCTCCCGGTATTGCTCCCACTGCGGCTTCCGGCACCGGATATCCGGATAGAACCTCAAACTCTTCGCCTGTCCCACGGCACAAATCGGCAGCAGATACCAGACGTCCAATGGCTGGACATGCGCCGCCAGCACATCAATCTCTCCCGGTGTGTACCGTTTCTTGCCCTGCCCGCGTGTCGAATGCACCGCCTGCACTTCATATCCCCTCCGATGCAGTCTCCCCGTGGCCTTCACCTGCACGCGAAACATCCGACTGCCCTTCGCCCAAACAATAAAGTCATAGCGCTCGCTGTCTCCCCAGGGCAGCGCTACACCAAATCCCAAACTCCACGCCTTCGCCAGAAACGCCGCCTGCGATATCTCTCCCGACCGCTTCGGATTCCTCCTCAGCCGCTTCCACCACTTATCTGCCGGATCCGCCGCCGCCATCAACCACGGCAAAACCATGCTGTACTCGCCTTTTCCCGTCGTCCGACCTGCTCCCATCGTAGTGACACTCGTCCCCGCCGCGCCGCGAAACCCGGCACAGTAGGATCATCCTTTCTGTGAATTTATCTGGGTCCTTTCAGAATAGAA
>Ga0307478_10002262_pt1 | contig 15395 bp, 9 predicted proteins | sample atmos_gasesECM4C_2_FD_203713 | JGI IMG/M metagenome (GOLD analysis project Ga0307478, IMG submission 203713) | Hardwood forest soil microbial communities from Morgan-Monroe State Forest, Indiana, United States - atmos_gasesECM4C_05 | ecosystem: Environmental > Terrestrial > Soil > Temperate...
GGATTGCCAGCCGCCATCCTTTGGAGCAGTAAGTTGTGCCATCGAGAGATAGAGCGCGGGAAGAGGCCGGCTTTCATTGAGAGCATAAAGTTTCACGTCCCCCACCACGCCGACTACAACGCGCGAAATATTCGGATAGAACGACAGCGTCAGGCGCTTGCCGATCGGATCTTCGTTCGGCCAGAAACGCTTGGCCATGGATTGGCTGATCACGATCGCCGCGGGCCGGCCAGCAACATCGGACCCATCAATATCGCGGCCGCGTAAGAGAGGTATGCGCATCGCGCTCAGATACCCGGGGCTGATCAGGCGAACGTCCACCTCCGGCTGATCGGCTGTCGCCAAGACGGGACGCCCTTCGATTGCGACGGGTTGAATGGAGCCATCGTCGCTTAAAGGCATGCTGTCGATGAGTCCGGCAGATTGGATCCCGGGCACGGCGCGCACCCCGTCGAGCACGCGATTGAAATAGCTAACCTGTTGTACTGGCTCAGCGAATTTCGTTGACGGAATCGAGACCGCCATCGTCACCACGTGATCGGCGACGAAGCCCGGATTGGTGTTGCGAAGCGCCCATAGGCTGCGAATTAAAAGGCCCGCGCCAATCAGCAGCATGAGTGACAGCGCCACCTCGGAAACAACCAGCACATTGCGCGTGCGGCTGCCGCCGGAATCTGCAGCGGTGCGGCCCAGGCCTTGTTTGAGCGATTCGTTCAGATCCGCTTTCGCCATACGCAGAGCCGGCAACAGTCCCGCCGCGAATCCAGTCAAGAGCGAAACGCCGAGTGTGAAAGCCAGCACCCGGCCATCGAGCGCAATTTCGCCCGATCGCGGCAGCCGCTGCGCCAGGAATTTCACAATCAAAATCACGCCGTAATGTGCGAAGACCAAGCCCAGCGCGCCACCCACGACAGCCAACAGCAACGTTTCGGCGAACGCTTGTTGCAATAGCCGCCGGCGAGTGGCGCCCAGAGCCGCGCGAACGGCCGATTCCTTCCGCCGCGAAAACGTCCTGGACAGAATCAGGCTGGCCACGTTGGCGCAGGCGATCAGCAAAACCAGCGAGACCGCGCCGAGCAGAATCAAGAGCGCCGGCCGCACATCGCTGACCAGATCGTCGCGCAGTGGGACAGCAATCGCGCCCCAACCCTTGTCGCTCGCCGGATATTGCTGCGCCAACCGGTTCGAAATTGCATCGAGTTCGCCCTGTGCTTGTCGCAAAGAGACACCCTCGTTGATCCGCGCGACCACGGCATAGTTGTGATCGTCGCGAACTGCGCGCTCCTGATCGGTCCAGGTCAATGGTTTCCACATCTGCTGTTCTGCGGCCGGATCGCTCGCAATCGGGAACCCGAATCCGGGCGCCATGACGCCAATCACCGTGAACGCTTGCGCGTTGAGTTCGATATTTTTTCCGACGATTTCGGGATTGGCGCCGAATCGGCTACGCCACAATTTGTAGTTCAAGACCACTTCGTGGTCGTGGCCCGGCTGATATTCGTCATCACGAAAATCTCTGCCGAGCAATGGCCGCACATGAAGGATGGAGAAAAATCCACTGCTTGCCGCGCACACACGAATTGCCTCGGGATCGCCCGAGCCGGTTAACGTGTAACGGCCGAATCCATACGCCGACATGCCCTCGAAGGCACGGCTTTGCTCGCGCCAATCAATGAAATTAGCCGGCGAAACTGGAAACTCCTTCACTCCCGGAAAAGATGCCTGCGGCGGCGTGTGCCACAGCTGAACTAGCCGGTCGGGCTGGTCAAACGGCAAAGGCCGCAGCAATACGGTGTTGACGACACTGAAAATCGCTGTGTTCGCGCCAATGCCGAGCGCCAGAACAATCACCGCCATCGCGGTAAATCCCGGCGCACGCCGCATCATGCGCAATCCGTAACGCAAATCCTGCATCAGAGTCTCCATCATGTGTGTGCCGCGCGCTTCGCGGCATTCTTCTGTGGTCTTAGCCACGCCGCCAAATTCGAGGCGCGCTCGGCGTAACGCTTCCTGCCTCGGGACGCCGCTGCGTATCAAGTCTTCAGCGCGCGCATCGAGATGGAATCGCAACTCAGAGTCCATTTCGGTATCCATCCGCGAACGCAACAGGGTCGCCTGCAACCAGGAACGAACGCGCAAATACAGTTGGATGATCATGTTCAGTGACCTCAATCCTCGCGAAGAGTTTGTGCAGGATCGATCTGCAAAACTCGCGCGCCGGGAATCGCACATGCGATCGCAGCGACCGCGAGCAGAAAGCCGGCCGCACCGGCAAACGTGAACGGATCAACCGGCGAAATTTCGAACAAAAGCCCGCTGGTTAATTTCTGCGCCGCCCAAGCCCCCAGCAGCCCGATCACCGCGCCGATCGTCGCCATTTCCAGCCCTTGCTTTAGCACCAGCCACAGCACGTTCGCGCGGCTCGCGCCCAGCGCAATGCGCACCGCCAGTTCCTGCCTGCGTCGTGCCACAACAAACGAAACCACGCCGTAGATGCCCACGATCGCGAGCACCAGACCGGCACCAGCGAACGAACTCAATAGAACAGTCGTGAATCGCTGCCCGCCGGTCTGGCGTTCGATCAGTTCGTCGATCGTTTGTACTTCGGCGAGGGGCATGTCGGAATCCAGCGCATGAAGTTGAGTTCGTACTTCGGACTCCACTAAATGCGGATCCGAAGCCGTGCGAACCAAAACATCCTTGAACCCGCCATTCACGAGAGGGTTTTGGGAATAGAGCACGGTAATCTGTGGTTGCGGCGCCAGGGCCAGGCCGGCATTTTTGAAATCGCCGATAACGCCAATGATTGTGACGTCCACGTCGTCCGTTATATTTTCTTCAACACTGATTCCCGGTAATGGCGGAGGCCCGATGTGAACCTTCCGGCCGATCGCATCTTCCGTCGCGAAATAGCGCCGCTTGAATTCCTCGCTAATCAGCGCCACCGGAGGGCTCGTTGCGCTGTCTGACTCCGCGAAATCCCTGCCTCGAATCAGCGGAATCCCCAAAGTTCGAAGGAAATGTTGGTCCACAACTCCAAACTGCGCCGACGGAACATCTTGAATTCGTGTGACAGGATGCCCCGGAATAACCAACATCTGAATCCACCCGTTATTTGGCGGGTAGACGGTTGTCACCGTCGCCTCCATCACTCCAGGCAATGCCCGCACCGTCGTTGCAAAATCATCGCAGAAGCGTGTTCTTACTCCGGGGTTTGTATAGCGGACAGGCGGCAAGTAGATGCGGCCTCGCAATAAATGGTCCTGGCGGATACCCAGATTCTGACCTTCCAAACGCACGATGCTTCGAATCAGCAGGCTCGCTCCCACCAGCAGCATCAAACACATCGCCATTTCCGTTATCACCAGCAGGCCGCGCACGCGCTGACTCGAACGTCCGGACATCCCGGAACGCCCGCCTTGCTTCAGCGCGTCCACGAGGTTTAAACGGGTGCCCACGAAGGCCGGCGCGAGCCCAAAAATCAAACTTGTGACAAGCGACACCAATATTGTGAATGTCAGCACTCGCCAATCGATCCCCAGCGAACCAAGTTGCGGCAGATTTTCCGGGCGCATCCTCGCGAGAGCTTTCAGTCCAATCTCCGCACCAGCAAATCCTACCGCTCCGCCGATGACCGACAGCAGTAGCGTTTCCGCAAGCAACTGCCGCACAAGCCCGCCTCGTCCCGCACCCAAAGCCGCGCGCACCGCCAGCTCCCGTTGACGCGCCGAGTTGCGCGCCAAGAGCAGATTAGCCAGATTCACGCAGGCTATCAGCAGGATCAGACTCACCGCCCCGATCAGCAGGTACAGCATCGGCCGCAACGCTCCTACCCGCGAATCGGCCAATCTCTTCACGGCTACGCCCACGCCTTGATCCACCGGATGTTCTGCTGCGAGCGCGGCGGCGATCACCGAAAGATCGGCTTGAGCCTGCTCGAGCGACACTCCAGGCTTTAGCCGTCCCAAAACTGCGTAGCCGCGCTCTCCTCTCCCGCTTTCCGCCCACATGTCCGGCGAATATGGAAAGGGAGTCCAAATTTCGCTGTTCCGCCCCGGTTCCACCCATGCCGGAATCACGTCCGGCATCACGGCGACAATGCTGTACGGCTCCCCATTGATCTGAATCTTGCGTTCTAGTACGGACGGGTCGCCAGCGTACCGGTTTCTCCACACCTGCGCGCTGATTGCGGCGACGTAGTTCTTGCCTTCCTGATTTTCATCTGCGGTGAAGAGCCGGCCGATGATTGGTCGAATTTCGAGGATTTCGAAATACGCTGCCGGGACCAGTCCGACCTCCATCTGCTCCGGTTGGCCCGCGGACTCGCCGAAACTCACGTTCTTGGCCCAGGTGTCGTACGCCACTATGTTCTGAAAGCTGCTACTTCTCTGCGCGAAGTCCCGCGCGTCCAGCGCCGAAGGTCCATCAGGATTTGCAAAGGTATTGAACATGCCTTTCTGAATCGAGTAGATCCGCACGAGTTGATCGGCGGCAGTGAAGGGCAGCGGCCGCAGCATCAATGCGTTCACGGCGCTGAAAATTGCGGTGTTGGCGCCGATGCCGAGCGCGAGAGTCAGAATCGCGACGATCGTGAATCCGGGGCTTTTACGCAGGGCGCGCGCGGAGTAACGCACATCGCGAATCAGAGTTTCGAATAGGTGCACGCCGCGTGCCTCGCGGCATTCTTCTTTGGTCTTATCCACGCCGCCGAATTCGAGACGCGCCCGCCGCAACGCTTCTTCCCGCGAAACGCCTGTGCGCACCAGATCCTCGGCGTAGGCCTCCAGATGGAAACGCAACTCGGCGTCCATCTCGCTGTCCATCTGCGAGCGTCGCAGACTTGCTCGCAACCACGACCACAGCCGGCCCGAAAGCGCCATACTGCCTCCGGCAATTTCGGAAGTTTCCGCGAAATCGCAGCCGTCACTCGTACTTCAACGCCACCATGGGATCCACGCGCATCGCGCGCCGCGCCGGCAAATAACACGCTAGCAGCGCGATTCCCAGCAGCAGCAAAGACACCGCTGCAAATGTGAGCGGGTCCGTCGGCCGAACTCCATACAAGAAACTAGCCAGCAATCGCGTGACGCCCAGCGCCGTCACGAAACCGATGCCAATTCCCAGACCCGCCAGCCGCGCGCCCTGCCTCAAAACCATTCCGAACACGTTGCCGCGCTGCGCACCGAGCGCCATGCGAATCCCTATTTCTTGCGTGCGTTGCAGCACGGAACATGAAATCACTCCGTACATTCCAATCGAGGCGAGCAACAGAGCCAGCACGCCGAAGGATCCCAGCAAGAACACCGAAAATCGTGGCTGAGACATGGAATCGTCCACCAGCGTCGTAAGCGTCGAGACTTTCGCCAGCGGCAAATCGGGATCAATCCCCTGAATCGCTTCGCGCACGCTCTCCGTCATCGCAGCAGGATCGCCCTTGGTCCGCAGCGCCACGCGCATATTCAGCATCGAAGGCCACGGATTCTGGTCGTACAGCACAAACATTTCCGGAGCCACGTCTTCGCGCAGCGAGATGTGCTTCACATCCGCTACCACTCCCACCACGGTCAGCAGCGGATACCGCGTGCTTCCCGGTCCCACCAGCTTGCCGATCGCGCCGTCCACCGGCCAATATCTTTTCTCCATTGCCGCGTTCACGATCGCCACCGGCATGGATTGCGCGGTGTCCGTGTCCACGAAATCGCGCCCGCGCAGCAGCGGCGTTCCAATCGCCGAAAAATACCCAGGCGTAATGATCGTGAAATTGGCGAAGGGTACTTCTTTGGGGTTGGTAGGGAGATGGTCGGTGAAACGTATCACCGTGCTTTCACCCTCGCCGCCCATCGGCACTGTCTCGCCGATTCCCGCGGACTGCACGCCGGGGATCGCTCGCAAGCGCTCCAGCACGTTTTGGAAGAGCGTGACGATGTGGCCCTGCTCAGCGTATTTCAAAGGTGGAAGCGGCAGCTGCAGCGTCAGTGTTCGCTCGGCGTTGAAACCGCCGTTGGCGCCCAGCACCTGGAAAAATGTGCGCGTCAGCAATCCCGCCGAAATCACCAATACCATCGCCAACGCCACCTGTGCCACCAGCAGCGCATTGCGTAATCGCGGACTCGTCCGATTGCCCCCGGACCGCTGGCCGCCATCCTTTAGAGAAGCCACCAAATTTTCGCGCGTCGCGCCAATGGCTGGAGCAAGACCAAATAGAATCCCGGTGATCAGCGAAATACCGAGCGCAAATGCGAACACCGGCACGTTGAGCGTCACTTCGCGCAGCCGCGGAAGGTTGGAAGGTCCCAAAGTTTTTACGAAATAAATTCCCGCCTTGGCGATCGCAATCCCGACACCGCCGGCCGCCACCGCGATCAGCAAACTTTCCGTCAGCAACTGACGGATCAATCGCCCGCGCCCCGCGCCCAATGCGGCACGCAGAGTGAATTCCCTGCGCCGCGCGAGCGAACGCGTCAGCAAAAGGTTTGCGACGTTCGAGCACGCAATCAGCAACACGATGCCCACCGCGCCCAACATCAGCTGCAAGGGGCGCTGCGTATCGCCCACCACTTGCCGGTCCAGCGGCACCACTCGCGTATTGAACCAGCCCTTCCATCGGCTGTCCTGCGCCTCCGCATGTTTTGTGAAGAGGTCCATCGCGGCTTGCGCTTGCCCGATCGTTATCCCGGGCTTCAATCGCCCGATCACCGCGAGTTCGGATGGGCCGGGCTTCGGTTCCGCGGCCACCGCCAGCGGGACCCACAGCTCCGGTTCCTGCGGAAAATTAAAGCTGCTGGGCATTTCTTCCGCGCGGGGAAATGCGAAACCCGCGGGCATCACGCCCACCACCGTGTAGGCGTACCCGTTCAATTCAATGGCTCGCCCCACAATGCTGCGATCTGCGCCGAACCGCTCACGCCACAACCGATCGCTGAGAATCACTTCGTATTCGTGGCCCGGCTGATCCTCCGCGGCGGTGAAGTTGCGTCCTAAAGCGGGCGAAATCCCTAGCGCCGGCAAAAATTCCTGCGACGCGCGAAAGCCGTCCAAAAACAAAGGCTCGCCCGACCCAGTAAGATTGAAGGAATCGTTCTGGAATGCGCCCACTGCTTCGAACGGATGCGCTTCGCGCGTTAACATGCGAAATTGCGTCTGGCTCCACGGAAAATATTCAGAACCGAGATTCACGCCCGGCGGCGAAACAAGCTCGGGCAGCACGATCTTCGTGGAGTCGGGATAAGGCAGCGGCTTCAGGAGGATATTGTCCACCAAGCTGAAAACTGCGGTGCTCGCGCCGATGCCCACCGAAAGCGTGAGCACTGCGAGCGCCGTGAACCCGGGATTTTTGCGCAGCAGCCGCGTGGCGAAGCGAACATCCTGAGACAAAGTTTCCACAAAGCTCGCGCCGCGCGCTTCGCGGCATTCTTCTTTGGTCTTATCGACGCCGCCGAATTCCAACCGCGCGCGCCGCAACGCCTCTTGCCGCGGCACGCCGCCGCGCTCCAAATCCGCTGCGCGGGCTTCCAGATGGAACCGCAACTCCGAATCCATCTCGTTCTCCACGCGCGAGCGCCACAAATTCGCGCGCCACCACGATCGCACCCGGCTCGCTATGTTCATACTTCCTCCGGCCTCGTACCCAGAATTCCTGCGATCACGTCCGTCATCCGGTTCCACTTCTCGGCTTCTTCCTGGAATCGGCGCTTGCCCGCCGCGGTGAGCCGGTAATACTTGGCCTTGCGCTTATTTTCCGATTCGCCCCATTCGCTCGCGATCCAGCCCTGATGTTCCAGGCGATAGAGCGCCGGATAAAGCGAGCCTTGCTGAATTTCCAGGCGGTCTTTCGAAATCTGCTGGATACGCAGCAGAATGCCGTAGCCGTGCAGCGGGCCGAGGGAGATGGCCTTGAGGATCAACATATCCAAAGTGCCTTGCAGCAGATCAATCGGCTTTGCCACCGTCTCTCCTTGTGCGTCTAGGAGAAGATAGCAATGCTCTCCTCGACTGTCAAGGAGAGCATTGTGGAAGCGGACGAACCAACGTAGACGCGCGCGAGGGCGCTTCCCGGGCCGGAAAGCCGGGACTGTTAGAGCTTCTTGCGGAAGTGTACGCAGCGGTCGACCACTTCGAACCCCACCGCTTCGTGCGCTCGCTGCGATCCTTCATTCTCGATCAATGCGTCCGACGCCATCTCCAAACAGCCGTGCGCGCGAGCCCAGTCCTCCGCGGAATTGAGGAGCGCCTTGCCGACGCCCTGATTCCGATACTTCTTATGTACGAACCAGCCTTCCACAAATCCCACGGCCCGCGCCGGATCGCAGCCGTCCGCGTGAGACCGCAAGCCAGCTGCAAGAAAGCCCGTGAGTGCATCTTCTCCGTCTGTCGACACCAGCATTACGGAGGGAAGTGTCCCGGGCGTGCGATGGCTTAGTGCGTCATCGAGCTCTTTCAGAAGTTCGTCGGCCGGCGCGGTCGGCCACAGCAAACTTTGCATCTTCGCGAGTTCGTTGCGGTCGGAACGCCGCGCTTGTCGTATCTTCGGAGTCGTCATGCTCTCCATTGTAATCAGCGGTCGCAAGTTTGCGTGAATCGTGGCCCGCGGTGGCGATGCTGGCCACGGCGGCGAAGAGCGTTAGCGATCGCGCTTCCATCCGCCGTCCAATTTGACCCTCCAAGAACCAGGCTTCGCGGCGGCATTCTGCGACGAATCTGATTTCGCACTGATATATTGCAGATGTGGAGGCCTCCAGAGTGATTGATTTTCACTACAACTATCCGCTGCTGGGCACAGAAGGCGGTTTGGTTTCCGCTGCCGTGCAGAAACACGTCGCGGAATCGAGCGCCTGGGTTTCGCAGAAACCCTTGGCCGGAATGCCGCAACATCGCGACGTGGGGGCCGCCTTCCTTTCGCAGTGGGGCATGCACATTTCACCCAGTCGCGTGTTTTTATGCTCGGGCGGACATAGTTCCGTTTCCGTCGCGCTCACCCGAGCATCGCTTGACGGCGCCGCCGTAGCGGTGGATGAACTCACCTATCCGGCCTTTCGCAGGACCGCCGCGAATCGCGGAATGAAAGCGATTACCTGTGCGGGCGATGAAGATGGAATGTTGCCTCAGACGCTCGTTGACGCAGCTGCGTCACAAAATGTGAAGGCCGTGTACTTAACGCCCACAGTACACAATCCGCTGGGCAGCGTGATGCCCCAAAGCAGAAGGCTTGCTCTCGCAAATGTAATCCGGCAGCACAATCTCTGGCTGATCGAAGACGACGCATATCGTTTCCTCGAACCCGATGGCCCCGCTCCGATTTCCTGGCTCGTCCCCGAACGCAGTTTCTACATCTACAGCTTCACGAAACCGGTCGCGCTGGGAATGAAAGTGTCCTATCTGGCGGTTCCGGAGGCTTTCGCGCATGGTCTCGAGGACTTTGTTTCGCATGTCAATAGCGGCACGTCACTCTTATTCGCAGAAGTTCTCACCTCGCTGGTTCTCGATGGAACCGTCCAGCAGCTAATCGCCGAAAAACAGGCCCTCGGCCGGGCACGTCAGGAACTGATCTCGAACGGTCTCGCGGGATGGAAAATCCGCGCGCACCGCAACGCCTTCCATTCCTGGATCGAACTGCCGCAGGGAATTGACGCGCACGCTTTCTGCGCAGCGTGCGAATCCAAGGGCGTTCTGCTCACCCCCGGCTCGCGCTATGGAAATGGCAATCCGGAATTCGCGCGCTGCTTCCGTCTGGCGGTCGGCAACGAACGTGACCGCGACCGTATCACCGAAGGATTAGCGATCGTGAAGCAGACACTCGCTTCTTTTTGACCAGCGAAAGCGGCCACTCTCGCGGTCGGACGCGAGGCAGCCCCGCGCCGCTACACGGTCACGACGATCTTGCCGATCTGCTCGTTCGACTCCATGTAACGGTGCGCTTCCACGATCTGCGCGAACGGGAACACGCGGTCAATCAACGGTTTGAAATGCCCGGCCTGCACGTGGTCGAACACATATTTCTCCGCCTTGGCTTTCAGCTCCGGAACAGAAAGTACTTCGCGTAGCGTGTATCCCTGAATCGCGAGCCCTTTGCTCAGCGCCGTGAACAGTGGAAACGGCGTCGGCTCCATTGCCAGCGCTCCATACTCGAAAATTGTGCCGCCGGGGGCCGCGGCATCGGCGAGTTTCTGAATGCCCTTGCCGCCAATCGGATCAAAAGTCACGCGCGCGCCTTTGCCGCCCGTGATTTCCTTCACACGCGCCGCCAGGTCCTCTTCGTCGGTGGCGACCACGTGTTTCGCCCCCAATTCGATGAGCTTGGCTTTTTTCTTCGACGTCCGCGTCGTTGCGATGCTCACCGCCCCCTCCGCCTTCGCCATTTCGATCGCCGCAATTCCCACGCTGCTGCTCGCCGCCGTGATCACCACGAAATCGCCTTTGCCGATCCGCCCGTAATGAATCAGCGCTCCGTAAGCCGTCAGATATTGCATCCATATGGATGTCCCTTCTTCCGGCGAGAGTTTCGGCGGATAAATCGCCAGCGCGCTCACTGGCACCAGCGCGATCTCTCCGTACACGCCGTACTGTGTCATCAGGAACGCCGGAACCGTGCTGGCCTGCTTGCGGATCCAGCTTTTGTCCACGTCCGGACCCACCGCGATCACTTCGCCCGCCGCTTCGTACCCAAGTTTCGAGGGCAGGGAAGGCGACTCCAAATAGCGTCCCTGTCGAAACATCACTTCCGCGCGATTCAATCCAATCGCTTTCACGCGCAGCAGCGCTTCGCCTTTTCCCGGTGCGGGAACCGGTTCCGCTTCGATCTTCAATACTTCCGGCCCACCCAAAGCATGGAACCGGACAACTTTCGCAGTTTCGTTCGGCACGTGTTTTCTCCCTGGCAGCTTTGATATCCCAAAGGGCTGGTCGGATTCAACAGGGGGTGAAAAAACCGCGCACGTGCGGCGCAGTGGAGGAAATTTTCAGTGGTGCCGGGTTCGAGCGACGAAATTCAATTCGGTGGGTTCAGCGAGGGGTCCAGGCGCTTCGCCTCCTGAAACTCCTGTTTCGCTGCGTCGCTGTCTTTCAAACGCGTGAGGGCCATCCCCAAATTGTAGTGCGCATGCGCAAGATTCGGATTCAGGCGGATCGCTTCGCGGTAACTGTCCGCGGCCGGCTGGTACTGGCCTTTGTTGAAAAGCACGTTTCCCAGATTAAATCGCGCGTCGGCATTGTCGGGCTGCTCGGCGATCACTTTCGTAAACGCGGTCTGCGCGCCATCCAAATCGCCAAGCTGCATCTTCGCCGCGCCCAGCCCAATCTGCGCCTGCGGAAAGTCGGATTGCAGATCGAGCGCCTTTTTGAAATTGTCAGCCGCCTTCTGCGGCTGGCTCGCCAGCATGTAAGCATTGCCCAGGTTATAAAGCGCGTGCGCTTCATCCGGTTTCAACGCCAAGCCTTTCTGATAGGTGGCAATCGCGTCGTCCAGCTTGCCTTGTCCCTGATAAACGAGGGCGAGATGGAAATCCACTTCCGCCTGGTCCGGTTTCAGCGCGAGGCATTTCTCGAAACTGGTAGCGGCCTCGTCGAGTTGCCCTTGCTTGTACAAAAGCTGCCCCAGGTCGAACCACGCTGCGGCATCGTCCGGATGGTCGGCCACGATCTGGCGATATTGCGCGGTAGCCTCCTCGTCATGCCCGGCATTGCGAAGCGCCAGCGCATAATTCGCGCGGATATCGAGCGACGTCGGCTCGAGCGCCACGGCTCGTTCGTAAACTTTGATTGCCTCGTCCCACCGCTTTCCGGAATCAAGCGCCGCGCCCAGATTGTTCAAGGCGTCCGCGTATTTCGGCGAAAGCTCGATGGCCTTGCGATACGCCGCAATTGCGTCTGTCGGATTTCCAGAAGCAAAGAGGGCAGCGCCCATGCCGTTGTAAGCCTGCGCGAATTTCGGATTCAGCGCGATGGCCTTCTGATACGCCGCAATCGAATCGTAATATTTTTTCTCGTGATAAAGCGCCAGGCCCAGATTGCTTTCGGTGATTCCGTCCGAGGGCTTGATCGCCAAAGCCTTATCGAAATCGGCGACAGCCTCGTCATCCTTTCCCTGCAGATCCATCACCATGCCCAGATTGCTGAGCGCTTCCGGGAAATTCGGATTCAAGTCGAGCGCCTGGCGAAAGAGCGCGGCCGCCTCTGCAAATTTCCCCTTCTGATAAAGGTCCATGCCGCGATTGTTCAGCGCGACAGCATCGCCGCCGCCGACCGCCCGCGTCTGCGCGCAAACTTCGCCCGCCGCCCCCATAAAAATAACGGCAGCCACCAGAACCGTGATTTGCCCGATCGCACGCCGCATCGCTGGCAGCCCTCCCATGCGCAAGCGGCAGCGTAACACATTCGAAATCCTCATCGTCAACCGTCCGCTGCAGCATCTGCGCCATGAGCCGAACCAAGCTTTGGCGTCGTATAATCCCCGCACTCATGCCTTCCATATTCATGGACGCATTGCTCGCGCTGCAATGTTTCGTAGTTCTATTTCTCTTCCTGCACGATTGGATTCCTCTCGGATCGCTGAACGATCTGCAAGGCGTGAGCACCGCGGACTCGCTCGGCAAGCGCGTCGCCGCCACGCTCATCAGCGCCGTTCCCTTCGCGGTGGGCTTGATTGGCAGCATCGTCCACTTCGAAGAGCCCTTCCCGGACTGGCTTTTCTGGTGGCTATGGATCAGCTACGGGCTTTTATTCTGCGGACTATTGCGAGCATGGTGGATTCCGTACCTCCTGCAACCGGACCCCGAAAGGGCCGCGCGCTACGAAATAATGTTCGGCAAAACCCACGCCTTCCTGCCCGCGCGCAATGGCATCCGCGTCAACACCCTGCACGTAATCTTTCACGCCGCCACGGTGGTGCTGTTGGTTGTGCTGGGTATCGTATCAGTGCAGCAAGCCTGGCCCAAAGCTTGGTAAGGCGCTCCGCGTTATCGCTAGCATCAAGACACCTTTTGAGTTACGCTCTCTGCAACAGTACCGCACGAGGATACCCCTTCCTCTGGAATTGAGCTGGCAAAAGGCATCTTGGGATGCTCTTCAAGACGTTTAGCGCAGCCGTGTTCGGCATTGACGCCTACCTCGTCGAAGTGGACGTAGTCCCTGTACTCGAGGGCTTTTTCAATGTTGTCGGCCTGCCCGATGTCGCCGTGAAAGAAAGCCGCGAACGCATACGCGCCGCGCTGCGCAATACCGGCTTTGATTTTCCGTCGCGCCACGCCGTCACCATGAATCTCGCCCCCGCGGACATTCGCAAGGAAGGCTCCGCGTTCGATCTGCCCATGGCGCTGGGACTCGCGGGCTGCCAGGGAAGTTTCTTCGGCAAAATTCTCGATACGCACGTTTTCCTCGGTGAACTCTCGCTCGATGGCGGCGTGCGCTCGGTGCGCGGCGCGCTATCCGCGGCGCTGGCGGCCCGCGAGCGCGGCATCAAGAATGTCGTCGTGCCGGAAGCCAACGCGCGCGAAGCCGCCGTCGTCGAAGGCATCAATGTCTTCGGCGTGAAATCGCTGCCCCAAGCCGTGGACCTGATCAACGCGCCCGAATCATTCCATCCCACTGCCGTGGACACCTCGCTGATGCTCGCCGAGGCCAGCCAATATTCCGTGGACTTGCGCGACGTGCGCGGACAAACGTCCGCTAAGCGCGCGCTCGAAGTCGCCTGCGCCGGCAGCCACAATATTCTGCTGATCGGCCCTCCCGGCGCCGGAAAGACGATGCTCGCAAAACGCATTCCCACGATCCTGCCGCCGATGTCGCTCGAGGAAGCCATCGAGACCACGCGCATTCACAGCGTAGCCGGAGTACTGGAAGATTCGCGCGGCCTGGTCGGCACGCGTCCCTACCGCTCGCCGCACCACACCATCAGCGATGCAGGCTTGATCGGCGGCGGCGCCATCCCGCGTCCCGGCGAAGTTTCGCTCGGCCACAACGGCGTCGTTTTTCTCGATGAATTGCCGGAATTTCAGCGCAACGTCCTGGAAGTGATGCGCCAGCCCCTCGAAGAAGGCAGCGTCACTATCGCGCGCGCTGCGCTCTCCGTGAATTTTCCCGCGCGCTTCATGCTTGCGGCTGCGATGAATCCCTGTCCCTGCGGATTTTTCGGAGACGGCACGCGCGAATGCCATTGCTCGCCCGTGCAAATTCAGCGCTACGTCTCGAAAATTTCCGGCCCGCTGCTCGACCGCATTGACATCCACATCGAAGTCCCCGCCGTGAAATACAAAGAATTGCGCGGCAACGGAGATGTAGAAAGTTCCGAGTGCGTGCGCGCCCGCGTCCTGCGCGCCCGCGAAATCCAGTTCGAGCGCTACCGTGGCGAAAAAAAGCTCTACGCCAATTCGCAGATGCCGCCCAAGCTCATCCGCAAACACTGCGCCATCTCCGCCGATGGCGAAAAACTCCTCGAATCCGCCATCCAGCGCCTCGGCCTTTCCGCCCGCGCCCACGACCGCATCCTGAAAGTCTCCCGCACCATCGCCGACCTCGAAGGCGCCGAATCCCTGCTGCCCAAGCACCTAAGCGAAGCCATCCAATACCGCACCCTCGATCGCACCTACTGGGCTTAAACTTTGTGAAAAAATGAATTTCTTCCGCAACCCATTCAAGCAATTGCCTGTATTCAACTGTTATTCACTTGAACGTGACACTCGGCATAGGGATTGTCAATTGTGAGAGTTTTTGTACAGTTCATATCGCGTGGACTTGATGGATAGGGAGCAAAGCCTCATGCGACCGACGACGATTCTAATGCTAGTTGTCTTTTCATGTGTTCCCGTCCAAGCCCAAAAAGAAGTTCAATATCTGGCCCCGCTGGCAACTGGCCAGGCGCCCGAGTGTCCCGAGCACATCGGCGTACGAAATCTCCGAAGCGAAATTGCCATGACCGCGCAAATGTCTGTCTATATCACTGGCGAGGCTGTGCGTGACAAATCCGGTTGTCGGCAGACCGCTGTACTCCATATTCAGGCTGGAAATGTCGCCCGCTCATATGAGTTGCCGGATGCAAGTGATCACGACTTTTCCGTGGCCGATTTTTCAGCCGACGGATCGCGTCTGTTGTTGTTTGCGATGCGCGACGAAGAAGGATCTACGGAGTCCCGTGACATCCAATTAGCTGTTGTCCCTACCGTCTCAGGGGAAATGGACTGGCGCAATGTGTGGGACGTTTTTCAATGGCACGATTGCGATGCTATGGTTGATCCACTTGGATTTTCTGATGATGGAGCGATTGTCATTCGAGCCGGGCCATCGGTCTGGGATGGTCACCCTCTTCCGAATTGCGTCGCGGATGCGGGCTTGTACTCGTTCGAATCAACAACGGGATCGGTGAAGCCATGGCCGGTGCATGTCGAGGTCAAACAGCACGGAAGCTC
>Ga0307478_10002263_pt1 | contig 15393 bp, 10 predicted proteins | sample atmos_gasesECM4C_2_FD_203713 | JGI IMG/M metagenome (GOLD analysis project Ga0307478, IMG submission 203713) | Hardwood forest soil microbial communities from Morgan-Monroe State Forest, Indiana, United States - atmos_gasesECM4C_05 | ecosystem: Environmental > Terrestrial > Soil > Temperate...
GTCCCAGCAGAAGAATTGGTCCCCACCATAGCAGTATCCAAGTGATACCTACACGAACCGCTCGACTCCATGAAGACTTCGCATGCTCGGGGACTGCCGATCTATCATCCAAGACAGAATCACTCTTCCCTTTTCCGTGACCACGGATGACCAGGAATTTATCTCGCCTCAATTTGCCTCCAAAGAAACCAATCGCGGCGGCACTAATGATGATCAAAGGAAACGGAACATGGAGAAAGAAGATGGCTACGAAGGCTACAACTGCCAGTGTCCACATCACTTCATTCTTTAGAGCTCGACCTCCGATACGGACTACCGCGGCGGCGACAATCGCGAGCACGGCCGGCTTCAGGCCGTAAAGGATCGCTGCGATCCCGGGCAAATTTCCATAGGCCACATAGATATAGCTGAGCCCCCAAAGAATGAAGATCGACGGGATTACGAAAAAGGCGCCGGCAACGATCCCTCCCCACGTTTTGTGCAGAAGCCAGCCGACGTAGATGGCCAGTTGTTGAGCTTCCGGTCCGGGGAGAAGCATGCAATAGTTGAGCGCATGTAGGAAGCGCGCTTCGCTGATCCACTTCTTTTTTTCGACTAACTCCGCATGCATGATCGCAATCTGTCCAGTGGGCCCTCCGAAGCTGATAAATCCTAGTTTTAGCCAGAACCGGAAGGCTTCTCCGAAGTTGGGATGCTGCGTGCCCTCGAGTCGAGGATCATCGACATTTCGTGAAACCGCCGGCGATTTCATGATTTTTTGAACTGCGCGTAAAGCGCGTCAAAGCATTCGAAGCCTTTCGAGAGGATCTCCTGGTCGGTCAGCCCCTGTTTTGCCCATCCTTTGAAGATTTGTTCAACGCCGAAACCTTCGACTCGATGAAACTTGTCGTCCTCCACATCGGCATCGTGGATGAGTTCGGCTAATCGGAGTACGGCTCGGTCGCGAATAGCAAACCGCTGGATTAGGGTTTCGAAAGTGCAGTGGTCCCCGTGATGGCTGAATTCTACCTCGAACATGTCATAGGGGATTGCCTTGGGGAACTCGACGGGAGTATTGGCGAACACGAATTTGGCGCTAGGATCGATGAACTTACGAATCAACCAGGCCGAACCGACGCGATCGATTTCGGGGCGAGGCCGGGTGAGCCAGGTCTTATCTCGATAATCCTCGACTCTCAGCCGTTTCGTCGTTTCAGTTTTTTTTTCGGGAGATTCCAGGGCTTCTGCTTTCTGCAGGAGTCTCTGCAGATCTTCGCCCCGTGAACTTTGAAAATAATCAATGTCCCGAATCTCCTGATAACGTTGACGAAGTTTTTGCAATTGATTGGAAAAATTTTCGGGGGATGGTTTGCGAGCTTTGTTGTCCTTGATGAGGAGATTCATGGGCTCGAATAGCTCATCATAATCGCGGGCCCGCGCCTCATTGAACAGGGCGACGATCGCGGCATGGGGCATACCCTCGATGTCTTTGACCCGCACCAGGGTGGCTTCACCGCCGGTATCAACAATCTCTTTTGCCAGCCATTGAAATCGCTCGTAATGGACCGGCTCATCCGGAAGGACGTAAGTCGACGTTTTGAGCTGGATCGCACCAAACTTTTTCAGCCGGCGCCACACTTTTACCCGACCGCTGGATTGTTTGGCGGGCAGATTGAACAGCAAGAACAGCCACGAACCGGGGGCTGTGTTTGACATTGCTATTTCCTTGCGTAACACGTGTAACTTCATGTATGCGGTCTCCGCTGCAGAGTCAATCTTTTCTCAACACCGGAATTGGGACGCCACGCCGGAACCAGCAACCCCAACCCGCCGTGGCGGATGCATTCCGACTTGGCGCGGTACTCCGACACTTCGCCACCCCAACCCCACTTTTCGAGCACGAGCACAGCTTGTCCTCCGTAGCCACACCCCTCGACCCTGGCACGCCCACAATGTCGGCCTCGCAAGCGAGGCGCGCTCCAGGGGTAACACGCTTGGCGAAGGAGGAAGGACGAGCACGAGCACGAGCACGAGCACGAGCACGAGCACGAACGCCGAACGCCGAACGCCCAACGCCCAACGCCGAACGCCGAACGCCAAACGCCAAACGCCAAACGCGAAGCGCCTAGTGAGGCGGGGGGGTTCTAAATGGCCGTAGCCGAGGCGGGTAACCTGGCGCTGCTCTGGCGCGGGAATCGTCATTCAAGGGGGCAAGCGACGGCACAAGAGAGCCGGTTCAATCGCGTTTTCGAGGCGTTGGCCGCACTCGGCATTCGCGCGGAGCCAGCCATCTATGCCGACGATACGACAGACTGTGTGCGCGATCAGCTTCTGGAAGTCGATGGCGTGCTCGTCTGGGTCGATCCGATTTCCGACGGCCAGAATCGGCGTCAACTCGATGCGATGTTACGGGACGTTGCGTCCAGGGGCGTGTGGGTCAGTGCTCATCCCGACGTGATCCTCAAGATGGGGGTAAAGGAAGTCCTTTACCGCACTAAGCATTTGGGCTGGGGTACAGATACCCACATCTACGGCACCGCCCAGGCGTTCAACGAGCAGTTTGCGCAGAGGCTTAAGTCGGCGGGTCCGCGGGTTCTCAAACAAAACCGCGGCAACGGCGGTCAGGGGGTATGGAAGGTCGAACTGGTTTCGGCGGCTGCGCACAACGCCGCCATCGTTTGCGTGCAGCATGCGCTCCGCGGCAGCGCGCCCGAAGAAATGCCGCTTGGCGACTTCATGAGAAGCTGCGAGGCGTATCTTGCCAACGAAGGGTGCATTGTTGATCAACCCTTCCAGCCGCGGCTGCGCGATGGGATGATCCGGTGCTACCTGTGCGCGGACAAGGTTGTCGGCTTCGGCCACCAGCTCATCAAGGCGTTGCTCCCGCCGCCTCCGGAAGGCCCGGACTCACCAGCGGCACAACCAGGTCCACGCATCATGCACCCTGCCTCTGCACCCGCGTTTCAAGCGCTGAGAACAAAAATGGAATCTGAGTGGACGCCGCAGATGATGCAGTTGCTGGACATCGATTCCGAGTCGCTGCCGATAATCTGGGACGCCGACTTCCTATATGGACCGCGCGACCGTTCCGGCGAAGGCACCTATGTCCTTTGCGAGATAAATGTTAGCTCCGTGTTTCCGTTTCCGGAGCAAGCGCCGTCAGAGATCGCGCGACTCGCTTTGGCCCGGTTGCAGAACCCAGATATCCTGCCGCTATGAGTTCTGGCGGACCGGCGCCGGCTGAACTGGCGTTCCGGGAGATGGCGCTCCCCTAAAGGGCGTCACGACCGGCGTGTCTTTCGATAAGCCTCCGGTCACCTCAGTGCGACCGCTGTCCGTAAGACCAATATTGATGCCGACGCGGGTGACGCGATTATCGGTAACGGTGTAGACAAAGTTGCCGACACTATCCGTACCGACAGCCGCGGCGGGGACGGTCAGCGCTTCCGGACGCCGGTTCATTTCCAACGAAACCTCCGCATACATTCCTGGATAAAGCCGTTCGGCAGGATTTGGCAGATCGATCTCGGTGCGCATATTGCGCGTCTCCGGATTTAGACTAAACGAGAAGCGGGTTACCGTTCCGACGAACGGCTTGCCGTCGAAGCCGTATGGCTTGACGATAGCCCGATCGCCGATGTGAAGATGCGGCACGTCGTTTTCCGGGACGTCGCAAAACACCCGGATCGTGTCGATCCGCTGCACCGTGAAAAGAGGCGTTGTCCGCGTGCTCGTAGCCGCCTGGACCAAATCGCCCCGGTTTACCAGCCGCCGCGCCACCACTCCATCGAAAGGCGCCACGATCTGCGCATACGCAAGCAACGTCTCGATCCTCTCCACGGTCGCTGCAGCGAGGTTGACCTGAGCGGCGGCAAAAGCGCGGTTCGCTTCTGCAACGCCCACATCGGCCTTGGCGATGTCCGCGTTGGCGTGCGCCTGATCAAGATCCTGGGGGGCGATGTTGCGTGCCTTGAAGAGCTCCTCCTGACGTTTCAAGGTAAGATCCTGAAGCGCGACGTTCGCCTTATTGTGGTCCACCTGGCGCTCGGCAGTCTCGAGCGACCTTTGCTTGGAATCGAGCTGGGCTTTGTCCTCGGCCAGCTCATTCTCCATTTCGGGAACGCTGATCACCGCGAGCACCTGACCGGCTTTCACGTGATCACCGATATCAACCCGAACATCGGACAAGTACCCTGAAACCTTAGCGAAGAGATCGGTGTCCTCGAAAGCTTCAAGCGTGGCATTGGTTTGGAGCCGTTGGACCACCGTGACTCTGCGCGCGTGGTCAATCTCGACGCGTGGACGAGTGTCTACTTTCGCTAATTTCGATGGCGATCCGGCCAAGTACCGCTGGGCAACGATGCCCACCACGCTGATGCCAACCAACGCCATCAAAGCCTTGATGCCGTTTCGACTAATAAAATTCATTCCATTCACCGGTTTTTAACATCCTTTCCTGTTGCTCGTTCATTTGGCCGAGTTTGCGTGGTGTTTCGCGCGTCCTTCGCGGGCACCCGAAACCGTGGCGAGCCGCGGACCAGGCTCGAAATAAGGGCTGCTTGGATCGTCAGGATCGAGCGACGCAGAAATCCGGGCGTGCCGCGACTGGAGGGTGGCGAAGATCGCCGGCAAAACGATGAGGGTGGCGCAGGTAGCACCGACCAGGCCACCGATGACTGCGCGCCCAAGAGGCGCGGTTTGTTCGCCGCCTTCGCTCAGGCCGAGCGCCATGGGAATCATCCCGGCGATCATCGCGAAGCTGGTCATAAGGATCGGCCGCAAACGGCTGCCTGCCCCTTCAATCGCCGCCTCCCATGGCTCGCGACCTTCAACCCGGCTGCGCTCGGCGAAGGTGACAAGCAGGATGGCATTGGCCACGGCTACGCCAATGGCCATGATCACGCCCATGAAAGATTGAATATTGAGCGTCGTCCCCGTGAGCCAAAGCGCGATGGCGACACCGGCGATGACGGCCGGGATGGTCAGCACCACCGACAGGGAAAGCCGGAACGATTGGAAATTGGCGGTCAGTAGCAGAAGAATGACCGCGACGGCCATCAATAGCCCTGTGCTCAGGCCTCCGAACATTTCCGCCATTGGCTGCACCTGGCCGCGCACGGTCACCTGCACCCGATCGGGCGGCTTTCCCGCAGCTTTGATCGCCTGCTGTACCCGGGCTGCCGCATGTCCCAGATCCTCGCCAGAGAGGTTCGCACTCAGCGTCAGCATCCGTTGCATGTTGTATCGATCGTATTCGCCGAGCGCTGTGCCATCGGTGACACTGGCCACGTTGCGCAAGTCAATCTGTTGAGCCGTCCGACGAGCGATCGGAAGGTTCTTCACCTCTTCGAGGGAGTTCATCTGCAGCTGAGGGATCTCTACCTGTACCTGATAACCGATGCCGCTCTTGGGATCGGCCCAATAGTTGGCGGAGGTATAGCGGCTCGACGATGTCCCCGCGACGACCGATTTCGCAACATCCTGCGCCGTCACCCCCAGGACTCCTGCTCGCTCCCTGTCCACCGTGACCTTTACGGTTGGGTAGTCGAGTTCTTGCTCGAATGCGAGGTCGCGCAACGTCGGCACCTGTGCCAGAAAGCCGCGCAGCTTTTCGGCATATCGCCGGCTGTCGGCGAGGTTCGGTCCGCTCACCGCCACTTCAATGGCCGTCGGCGCGCCAAAGCTCATCACCCGGCTGACGATGTCGCTCGGCTCGAACGAGAAGCGCACACCCGGCAATTCCTGAGCCAATATGTGGCGCAACCGTTCCTTCAGATCCTCGATCCGAATCCCAGTACCGCGCTTGAGCTGCACCTGCAGCACCGCTTCCTCCGAGCCCGAACTCCAGAGATAGATGGTATTGATGGGATAATTGGGCGGCTGTGTGCCGACAAAGCCGAGAGTGATCTCCACGTTATCCGGACCGACCTCGCGCTTGATCGCGTCGAGTGTCTGCAACGCGATCTGCTCGGTACGCTCAATGCGCGTCCCCGCCGGAGCCCGCAGGTGCAATTGGAATTGTCCGGTGTCGACGAGTGGAAAAATCTCAGTGCCGAGCCCGCCTCCAACCAAGACAACGATTGCGCCACTGATAACGAGGTAGGAAAACACGACGATCCCTCTTCGTTTTATGATGAAGTGCGCTAACCGGTCGTACTCGGCACGCAGCCAGTCAAAAAACGTCTCTCGCGGTTGTCCGGGTGCCCTTGCCGCGCGCAGCACCCAGATCGACAGGATAGGCACAAAGGTGCTGGAGAGGAGGTACGACGCTACCATCGAGAAGCCGACCGCCAAGGCTAGCGGCACGAACAAATTATGGGCTGCACCCGTCATGAAGAACGCGGGGATGAACACCGCGAGAACGCAGAGCATCGCCATGAATCGAGGCAGTGTCGTTTCGACGGTAGCCTCGCTCGCAGCGCGGGCCAGACTGCGGCCATGAGCAAGATGGGTGTGAATGTTCTCGATCGTAACCGTCGCCTCGTCTACGAGGATACCCACCGCCAACGCCAACCCGCCTAGGGTCATGATGTTGATAGTCTGACCGGACACCCAGAGCGCCATCACTGATGCCAGAATTGCGAGCGGAATGTTCAACGCCACCACGAGCGCGCTGCGCCAATCCCGCAGGAACAAAAGGATCATGAGCCCCGTGAGCACAACGCCGATCGCGCCTTCGAAGAACAGGCCCCCAATGGCGCGCGTCACGTATGGGGATTGGTCGAACTGATAGCTGATCTCAACATCGTCCGGAAGGACCGATTGAAACCGCGGCAAGTTGGCTTTGATGGCTTGCACAACGGCGAGCGTCGAGGCGTCCGCTCGTTTGGTGATCGGGATGTAAACCGTGCGGTGTCCGTTCACCAACGCGTAACCGGTCTGGATATCGGCGCCGTCTTCGGCCGATCCAATGTCGCGAATGAAGATCGTCTGCGTCCCCTGCGAGCGGATAGGAATGTTGTTGAGGTCCTTAAAATCCGAAACGACCGAATTGATCGGCACCATTGGCAGGAAGTCGCCGATGCCAACGTTGCCGCTTGGGTTGATGGTATTACCGGCACTCAACGCCTGCACCACTTCGTCGGGCGACATGTTGTAAGCCCGCAGCTTGCCGGGATCTGCATTAATGACGATGGTACGCTGGCTTGAGCCAAAGGGCGGAGGGGCCGAGACGCCAGGTAAGGTCGCGAACAAGGGACGCACTTTGAACAGCGCTGCGTCCTGAAGCTCTGCGACCGTCTTCGTCTTACTGAATAAGACCAGATCGCCGACCGGCACGCTGCCGCCGTCGAACCGCATCACGAAAGGAGGCAGGGTTCCCGTTGGCATAAAAGCGCGGGCCCGATCTACATAAGAGACGGTCTCCGCCACCGCCTGCGCCATGTTCGTCCCGGGATGGAACTGGAGCTTGATGAGCCCCACCCCCTGGATCGATTTGCTTTCCACATGTTCAATCCCGGTGATGAAGAGGAAGTGATACTCGTAGTAGCTGACGATGAACCCTTCCATCTGGGCTGGGTCTAAACCGCCGTAAGGCTGGGCCACGTACAGGACGGGCACGCCCAGATCTGGGAAGATGTCCCGCGCCATGCGACCGATCGCTAGAAAACCCATCAAGGCAACGGCCACGATCGTCATCAAAAGCGAGATCGGCCGTCGCAACGCGAACGACACCAAGTTCATCGGGTAGCCACCATTACCGGATATTGATATTGCATTCCGTAAGACCTATAACAGCGAGGACAAACTCGGGTCAAGCCCCAATCTTTTCCAAGCGGGTTGGCCAGGAAAGGGTGAGCGCAACCAGGAAGCGCGGGGAGCGCCTCGCTTGACACTGATATTTCCACATGTAACAGGTGTTACGTAGGACCAATCATTCCGTAATGCGAGAGAAAAAGTCGTTTGTTCAAGAACTTCTCCTGCCCCATTTAGACGCCGCCTACAATCTAGCCCGGTGGATTGTGGAAAGTGATGCCGGCACCCAGGCCGTGGTACAAGAGGCCTACACCTTTGCCGGGGAGCAGTCAGAGAAGTTTAGAGCAGCCGACGTTCGGATCCGGTTATTAACCATCGTCCGCCAGCGGGCTTATGCGTGGATCCGGCGGCAAAGTGATCTCTCGCCGTTTGCGGAGGCGACTTGGTTGGACCCTGCAGCTAAGACATCGCGCGCACTCTCTCACGAGGGCCGAAAAGGAGAGTTGGCCGCGGCGTTACAGCAACTGCCAATCGAATTTCGAGAGATTTTGATGCTGTATGAGCTCGAAGAGTGCTCGTATGCCCAATTGGCGGAAATACTTGAGCTCTCAACGGCCGCGGTGACCTCCCGGTTGAGCCAGGCGCGGCAGTTTCTTCGCCGGGAGATGACAGAGATTCAGCGCAGAAGATCACCAAAACGAGTTGGGCCGAAGCAGACCATTACCTAAGTCCTTATCTGGACCACGAGTTCGAGCCTCGATCGTCGATCAGCCGAGATCAACCAGTAAGGTAAACCGAGACTCCGAAGCGCTTTTAGGGAATAAATCTAAGGGAGTATTGGTCTTTAGTTAGCAAAGGTAGGGTACAGTCTAATTTAAATTTAAAGGTGGTGAGTTCTTCAACGAATGGGACGCTCACTGATAGGCAGTTTCCTGTTTTTTAAGAGATATTCGCTGCTTCTATCTGCCTGGTAGGGCGAGCAGATTCCTATTATCGCCCGGAACGCGGCAGTTGGGAAAGAGATTACGGCGACTCGGCCAAAAAGAGGTCAGGCCTTCTAATCCGGACACCTATGATAAATTGCAAGATGAAAGGTCGATCATGCAAATCACCCAGCGAATGCCTAGCGACTTGACATAAGTATTACCGGACGTAAGACCTATATCATAGGTGTTTCTGGATTTAGAAATCCGGCGATGAAGCATGAATCAAATGGACGTTTCAAACGTGGGCCAAACGTGGGCGCGAAACCGTTGGAATTCCCATGAATCGGGAGCCGCCTTCGATCGGAAGAAACAGCCGTACCTGGCACCTGAGATGAGGGTTTTCGCAGAGAGCCAGAACTTCTGCATCGTATCCTTCGTGGACAATGACGGTCACGTTTGTGGCCGCTTATTGCACGGGCGACCGGGTGAATTCGCCAAAGTGCCTGATGAGCATCATCTCTTCATTCAACCTTTGAATCGGAACATGGGCGATTTACCTTCGCGTAAAGCTACCGCGAGGTCGTGCCAGCTAGGCCTGATTTTTATCGAATTTAAGACTCGGACACGCCTTTGCGTCCACGCCACTGGCAAATGGGATGAGACAGAGGGATGCCTTGGGCTGGAGGTGACTCAATCTGTCTTTCATTGTGCGAAATACATCGACCCGAGCTATCAGATCACGAGGTTTGCCTCCGGACGTCCGGGAACGTCCCAGACTCCCGAGTTTATCATGGCTGGCGAACCCGGACGTTCGATTCACGAACTGGCCGACTTTTTGGCTGAGCAAGGCGTGGCCTTCGTTTGCACGGTGGACCGAAATGGACAGTGCGCTGTCAACCATCGCGGTGGAAAGTCTGGCTTCATCTCGGTGAATCGAGTTCAGGGTGAACCGTGGGTTCTTTTGCCGGATTATACGGGAAACGGTGCTTTCGAGGCGGTAGGTAACATTTGGGAAACCCGGCAAGCCGCCGTGTTTGTGCCCGATCCCGAACGTGGCTACGGGGTAATTGTCTCCGGCCCGGCCGCGCTCTTTGATGGGGAAGTTCTACAGACTGAACCTTTCGTGAAGCTCTCGGGAGCGAAACGCGTGTTAGCAATCTGCCCTTTGTACTGTGCGGTTCAGTCCTGGAACGATGACCTGAAGAACAAGGGCAGGAGCATCCGGTCGCTCCAATCGAGCAATGGGCTGGGCAGAGACGAGGGCTGCCGGAATGAAACTCTCTGATCTCAAAAATGCTGGCCATTGGCCGACGCTCCTCGCTGCCTTTTTGTATTTCGATTTCAGCTTTATGGTCTGGACCGTGCTCGGGCCCCTGGGCGCACAGATCGGGGAAACGTTGAATCTTTCACCCGAACTAAAGGGTCTCATGGTCGCACTACCGATACTGGCTGGCGCGGTTCTGCGGATCTTACTTGGGCTATTGGTCGATCAGGTCGGAGCTAAGAACACTGGGATAATGGCGCAGCTCGTGGTGATAACCGGGCTGGCACTCGCTTGGATTTTTGGACTGCCCAACTACGCGGCGACGCTGCTAATGGGCTTCGTGCTGGGTTTCGCCGGCGCTAGTTTCGCCGTTGCCTTGCCGCAAGCCGGGCGCTGGTATCCACCAAACGTCCAAGGGGTTGTGATGGGTCTCGCGGGTGCTGGAAATATCGGGGTGGTACTCGATAGCCTGCTTGGCCCAAGACTTGCCGAAGCTTTCGGTTGGAAAAGCGTATTTGGTTTCGCGCTGATCCCGGCTTTGTTGATCTTGTTTTTTTACTCGGCGGTATCCAAAGACGCACCAGGCAAGGTGAAACCGAGAAAGATCTCCGATTATCTAACACTCCTCAAAAACCCGGATGCACATTGGTTCTGCTTTTACTACACGATCAGCTTCGGAGGGTTTGCCGGACTCGCAAGTTCCTATGTCCTCTATTTCAAAGGCGAGTTCGGTCTCTCAGCAGTACAAGGTGGCGATATCGCGGCGCTTTGCACCTTTGCAGGCGCATTTCTTCGCCCCGTCGGCGGAGCGACTGCAGACAAGATCGGCGGCATCCGTTCGCTCTTTCAATTCTATCTTGTAGCCGGGGTGGCCTTGATCGCCGCTGCCGTGATTCACGATCTGGCCGTAAATCTCGCCCTCTTCGTAGTGGCCTCCGGATCGCTCGGGATGGCCAACGGTGCCGTTTTTCAACTCCTTCCTCAGCGCTTCCTTGGGGATGTGGGAGTAATGACCGGTTTGGTTGGCGCAGGGGGTGGCATCGGCGGATTCTATCTGGCCAGTTCCCTTGGACTTTCCAAAGGAATTACCGGTTCCTACGAGCCCGGGTTTTTGATATTCGCCTCGCTCTGTTTCCTTGCCGTCGCCGGTCTCGGCCTGGTGAAAACCAGATGGCGCAACACCTGGGGCGCGCTAGCCGGCGCCCGCATCTAACATGGAACCCGCTTGTAAGAGCATCGACGATTTGCTAAGCGAGCAGCAACTTCTGACGCCAGTCGCCACATTCTCTCGGAGGCACGAACGCCACGTCCTGCCAGCACCAGCGAAGTACTATCACGACCTGATTCCGCTTTCGTCCCCGGCGCCCGGCGAGCAGTACGCGTTCGCCGTCGATCTTGACGCCTGTACAGGTTGCCAGGCGTGTGTTACCGCCTGCCATAACATGAACGGCCTCGATGACGACGAGGCCTGGCGCGACGTGGGCGTGCTTTTTGGCGGAACTGTCCTTGAGCCGGTGCAGCAGGCGGTCACCACTGCGTGTCATCATTGCGTGGATCCGGGATGTTTGAATGGCTGTCCGGTCAACGCATACGACAAAGATCCGGTGACCGGCATCGTGCGCCATCTCGATGACCAATGTATCGGTTGCCAATATTGCATCTGGAAATGCCCCTACGACGTGCCGAAATATTCACAGAAACGAGGCATTGTTCGCAAGTGCGACATGTGCTCGAGCCGGCTGGCTGTGGGAGAAGCGCCCGCCTGCGTCCAAGGCTGTCCCAACGAAGCGATCAGCATCACGCTCGTCAATCAGCAACAGATCGCGGCTCAGAGGAAGAAGAAAAATAGCTTCGTGGCCGGCTCACCCGATCCACACTATACGCTGCCGGCAACCCAATATCGCACCAATAAAACTCTGCCCGGGAACATGTCCCCAGGCGATTTGTATGTGGTCAAGCCGCAACCCGCGCACCTGCCGCTTGTAGTGATGTTAATGCTCACCCAACTCTCGGTGGGCGCATTTTGCACAGGAATGATTTTGCGACTTTTCTTCCCAGCCGATCTTCTCAGTAATCTGACGCCATTTCATTCGTTGGTTGCTCTGTTGCTTGCCTTCCTTGGCTTCGGCGCGAGTACCATGCATCTGGGACGACCGCTTCAGGCGTGGCGCTCTTTTGTCGGCCTGAAAACATCGTGGCTGAGCCGGGAGATCATGGTATTTGGCCTGTTTGCGATGCTCGCCCTGATTTACACCGGGTCGTTCTGGTTGCCCGACGGAAACGGTTCTCTGAATATGTCATTTTGGCGGGAATTGGCGTCGTCGCCGTTGCAAAATACGTTCGAAATCGGTGTGGCGATTACCGGGTTGGCCGGAGTGTTTTCCTCGATGATGATCTATCGAGACACGCGGCGGACGTTCTGGCGGATGACATTCACTGCGCCGAAATTTTCCGGAACCATGGTGCTGCTGGGCCCCGCTACGATCCTGTTTACGATGGTGCTGCAATCGGTGTTCGCGCCAGCCATCGCCGCGCAGCCGGGGTTTCGCCAGGTCGTTGTTCTGCTATGCGGATTTCTGGCCGCTGCGACGACTACAAAACTGCTCTGGGAGCTTACTGTATTTGGCCATTTGAACGACCGCGAGTGGACAGACATGAAGCGCACCGCTCTCCTGATGGCGGGCGCATTGAGATGGGCGAGCATTTCGCGCTTCGTTTGCGGCGCGCTGGCGGGTGTCCTGCTCTCGGTTCTCGTGTTGATCGGGCTAGCTCCTCCGGTCATCGCAACTGGAATCCTCCCCATTTTGCTGCTCGGCGAACTGCTCGAGCGCTACTTGTTCTTTAGGGCGGTAGTTCCACGGAAAATGCCCGGAGGGATTACATCATGAAACCGGCTATTGCGAAATTGCGGGAACATCCACCCGTCAAAAAAGCGGGCTCATTTGTCCGCAGGTGGGATGGCAAGCTAACGCAGGAGCTGGTATTGCAGCCTGGCGATTTCGGCCTCGGGCAAGTGCCCGCTCGCCTCGAGCCGGACGGCACCACAGACATGGTGTGCGGCTTTTGCGCAACGGGCTGCAGTCTCGCTATTCATCTAAAAGAGGGCCAGGCAATCAACCTGAGTCCGGCCAATAACTACCCTGTCAACCTCGGGATGGCTTGTCCAAAGGGTTGGGAAGCACTCACACCGCTACGTTCGCTTGACCGCGCAATGTCCCCTTACCTGCGCAATGCTGATGGTAACCTCGAACCGGTCGACTGGGATACGGCGTTGCGGACCTTCACGCTCCGCCTTAAAGCCATCCAGGATAAATTCGGCCGAGATGCGATTGCCTGGCTCGGTACCGGCCAGATCTGCACGGAGGAATTGGCGTTCCTGGGCGCTCTGGCAAAGTTCGGCATGGGAATCCTTCACGGCGACGGCAACACGCGCCAGTGCATGGCCACGGCGGCGACGGCTTACAAACAGGCATTCGGGTTCGATGCCCCTCCTTACGCGTACAAGGATTTTGAAGAATCAGATGTGCTGGTCTTTGTTGGTTCGAATCTTTGTATCGCGCATCCGATCCTGTGGCAGCGTGTACTGCGGAATAAAAACCTGCCCGAAATTATCGTGGTCGATCCGCGAAAGACCGAGACGGCTATGGCCGCGACTCAGCATTACGCCATCAAGCCAAAGTCCGATCTAATCTTGCTGTACGGCCTGGCAAACCGGTTAATCGCAGACGGTTGGATTGACCGCGACTACATCGATAGACACACCTCCGGCTTTGAGGCGTTTGCAGACTTTGTTGCGCAGTTCAGCGCAGACGTGGTGACGGAGGCGACCGGGCTGAATGCAGAGCAGTTCGGAAAATTTGCGGAGACGATCCATCGGGGTAGGCGTGTCTCGTTCTGGTGGACAATGGGTGTGAATCAAGGCCACGAGGCCACGCGCACAGCGCAAGCGATTATCAATCTCGCGCTGATGACCGGCAATATCGGCCGACTCGGGACAGGCGCCAATTCGATCACCGGACAGTGCAACGCGATGGGCTCCAGGCTTTTTTCGAATACGACAAACCTGCTCGGCGGCCATGATTTCCTGAGTGTGGAAGATCGCGCAAAGATCGCGCGGATTCTCCGCATCGACGTTAACCGAATTCCCAATCAGAATAGTTTGGCTTACGACCAGATCGTCGAAGGGATCGCGAATGACAAAATCAAAGGCCTCTGGGTAGTTGGGACGAACTCTTCGCACTCCTGGATTAATCGGGCGAAATTCAATGAGGTCGTTAAGAAACTCGATTTTCTGGTGGTCCAGGATATGTATTTCACCACCGAGACCGCGCAGCGCGCCCATCTGATTCTGCCGGCTGCCGGTTGGGGTGAAAAGGTTGGTACCTTTATTAACTCCGAACGACGAATCGGGCTGATCAAAAGAGTCTCTCGGGCGCCCGGTCAAGCCCTGTCGGATTTCAATATCTTCAAGCTGATCGCCCGATATTGGGGCTGCGGGAAAATGTTCGAAAAATGGTCTTCACCAGAATCTGTGTTTCAGATTCTGAAAGAGCTGTCGCGCGATCAGCCTTGTGACATCACCGGCATTCGCGATTACCAAATGATCGAAGATGCGGGAGGAATTCAGTGGCCATTGGCGGACACCTCCGATGACGCTTCTGCGTCGAAGGAATATCCGGCATACCCATCAATGAGCTGCGTTGAGCCGGAGCGGCGGTTGTTTGAGGACGGATTATTTTATCATTCGGACCAGAAAGCCAGGTTCCTGTTTGAGACTCCACGCGATGCTCCGGAGCTTACCGATAACGAATATCCGTTCGTGTTGTTAACCGGGCGCGGCACAGTGTCCCAGTGGCACACCCAGACGCGCACGGGAAAATCGGCTGTGCTGAAAAAGCTGTACCCTGACCATATTTATGTGGAGATGAATTCACTAGACGCAAAACGTCTCGACATCGAGGCCAATCAGAAGGTGCTTATCGCCTCCAGGCGGGGACAGGTGACCGCGACAGCTTGCATCACCAATACGGTCCAGGCCGGCCAGGTATTTATCCCGATGCATTATTCAGTTGCAAACGATCTCACTTTCCCTGCCTTCGATCCGTACTCACGGCAGCCTGCCTACAAGGCCTGCGCTGTTTCCGTGACTCCCCTGTAGTGGTCATTGTGGATGTTAACCGTATACCTTCGATTTTGTTGCAAACCTTTTTGACGGTTGCCGAAGCCGGCCAAATCTCGGAAGCAGCTCGCCGGCTTCATCTCTCCCAACCGACCGTTACTGGCCACATCCGCAGGTTGGAAGCCAGCCTGGAAACAACCCTGTTTGTACGCTCAGCCAAGGGAGTCTCTTTAACCGAGCGGGGCGCTCATCTTCGGGAAAGAGTTCAAGACGTCTTTGCCGAACTCGAGCAGATTTTGCAGGAGCTGGATCGGACCCGGGAAGTGAACGGGACTCTGACTCTGGCGGCCAGCACAACAGTAGCGAGATATTTTGTGCCGAGGATTTTTATTCGCTTCCATCACTACTTT
>Ga0307478_10002264_pt1 | contig 15385 bp, 12 predicted proteins | sample atmos_gasesECM4C_2_FD_203713 | JGI IMG/M metagenome (GOLD analysis project Ga0307478, IMG submission 203713) | Hardwood forest soil microbial communities from Morgan-Monroe State Forest, Indiana, United States - atmos_gasesECM4C_05 | ecosystem: Environmental > Terrestrial > Soil > Temperate...
CATCCGGCGCGAAACCGATCTTGCTCCCCTCGCCCGCCACGTTCACTTCCAATAACACGCGCGGACGCAAACCTTCTTCCTCCGCGATCCGGTTCATGTCCCGGGCGAGCTCGAGCGAATCGACGCTGTGGAAAAGTTCGAAGAGCGGCAGGGCGTGCCGGATCTTGTTTTTCTGAAGGCGACCGACGAAATGCCAGCGCGCGGCCGACGGCAGTAACGGAATCTTCGCGCGCGCTTCCTGGACACGGCTCTCGCCGAAGAGCTGCTGGCCGGCATCAAACGCCGCGCGCACCTTCTCTGCCTCATGGGTTTTCGAAATGGCGACCAGCTCGATCCCATCGAGGGCGCGCCCGCTCCGCTTCGCCGCCTCCGCGATCTGCGCTCGGACGCAATCGAGGTTGTCGGCGATTTCCGTCATGAATGAACTGTAGGGCAGGCGCTCCGCCTGCCAACGTCATTGTCATGGGAGGGTCTGAGCCGGACTGGCATGGCGCTTGCCCTACAATTTCGCTCGCAAATTCCGTCATTCTTCGCCAGAACGAAGCGATATGAAACGTTTGTCAATTCTTGTCACCTTCGTTTTCGCGTTCGCTTGCAGCAGTGTTTTCGCGCAGGGCAAGATCGATCTTCAGCCGAGCGATACCATCATCGGTATTCTCCAGAAGAACGTCGGCCAGGTCGTCGAGCTGCGGATGAAATCCGGGGAGAAGATTGCCGGCAAGGTCGAGAAGGTCGGCGATAAGCTGGTGCATCTTTCGCAATTGACCGGCGCCGAGTTTTTCGACGCGGCGGTCGACACCGCGGATGTGGCGGCGGTGATTGTGCGGACCAGGAGCAAATAATTCCTCGCTGGAGCCGGGATCGGCGATCCGGCCCTGATAACGCCTCGATCTACCGGGATCAGCGATCCCGGCACAACTATTTTCCGGAGCGTAAGCCGCGGTTGTCGAGGCGCGTGGGGTCTTTCGCGGAAAACCTGCGAACTTCGGCTTCCAGAAGTCGTAGTAGCTAGTGGGACGGGCAATAGTACCAAAAGGGCTGTTCCTCCAAGCGCCTGGTTGTTCCCACCAGAATCCGCAACCCCTCGGGTCGCAGCACAATCATTGTCGCTGCGAAGCCGCCGCTGCAACGCCTCACGCGCAATCTGCGATCGATTGTTTTGGAATTGCGAATCCGGACCGCAGTCTTTACACCGTCGAGACATGCGGCGCCCATTGCTGTTGCTGACCTGTCTCGTTATCGGGTTTTTCCCGGGCTGCGCAATGCATCGGTCGGTGACGAAATCGCTCGCCGAAAAGCGGACTCGTGAAACGGAAGCGCGCGGCGCGGCCGAGGAATGGCTCGCCTTGATCGATGCGGCGGACTACGCCGCGGCCTATGCCAGGGAACCGGCGCGGCTGCGTGCGGCCACCACGGAAGAGCAATTTGTGCGATCGATGGAAGGCCGGCTCCAGCCGTTCGGGCGCGTTCTTTCGAGAAAATTCATCGGCGCCGCTTTCACGCGCAAACTCACCGGCGCGCCCGACGGGCATTACGAGAGCATTTTGTTTCGGACCTCCTTCGCCCACAAATCCGCCGCCGCAGAGCGCGTGATTCTCAGCCGGGAAACGGAGGGATGGCTCGTAGTCGATTATCGCCTTTACTGAGCGACTTCTCCACCCCCGCGGTGTTTCAAGTTGCGGCGGTCCAGTCGCAAGTTAAAATCGAATCGCTGGACCAAAAACAACTAACCTTCGCACCTCAAAAAAAACTATGAAGCTTCACACTCACCTCAAAAAAGCGCTGCTCGTGGGCTGCGCTCTTGTCGCCACCACTTTTTTCTCGCCGATCGCGGTCGCCGGCGATGATTACTCGTTCAAGGTGCACAACACCACCAAGGAGTTGATCACGAAAATCCTCGTCTCGGAGGACGGCGAGAAGTACGGCTTCTTCGACATCGGCGCGGGGATCAAACCGGGCGAGTCGATGACCCTGGTCTGGAATAAGGAGACCAATGGCCAGAGCTGCACCCAATGGTTCAAGGCGGTTTGGGAAAGCGGCGAGGAAGGCAAGCCGGTGAAATTCAATTTCTGCGAAAAAGGACTCGAGATCAATTTTTAGGTCGCGCTTCGGATTTTGCGCGGGCCCTGCCTGCGCGGCAATTGCAACAAGGCGGCAGAGCACAACGAGGCTCTGCCGCCTTTGTTTCGCGCTGTAGCCGCCCCGCTGTGTCGGGGCGTCCGACGCGGCGACGCAGCGCCGCGGCTACAGTTGCCGAAGCGAGTGCGCTTCGCTACAAACGAAACCATGCGACGCCATCTTAACCTCGCCTGGTTCGCTTGGATTGTTCTGTTCGTCTGCTCTAGTCGCGCCGCCGAACCCGAATTAGCGGATCTCCGCTACTTCCGCGAACTGGTCGAGACCCGAAATTACTCGTTAGGCCAACCGGTTTCGCCGCAACTCACGCCCGACGGGAAAGCGGTGGTGTTTCTCCGCGGCGGCGCGCGCGATCCGGTCCTGCGGCTCTATGAATTTACGATCGCTGATGGCAGCCTGCGCGAAATCCTGACGCCGGAGAAATTGCTCCAAGGGGCCGAGGAGAAACTGACGGCAGAGGAACGGAGCCGGCGCGAACGGTCCCGCCAGAGCTTGCGCGGGTTCACCAGCTTCCAGTTATCGAAAGACGGGAGCAAATTGCTCGTCGCGCTCTCGAACAAACTCTACGTCCTCAGGCGCCCGGACGGGCACGTCACAGAATTGCCGGGCCGCGATTGGATCGATCCGCATTTTTCTCCGGACGGACGCGCGGTCGCAGCGGTCAACGGAGGCGAACTCCACGTCGTCGAACTGGAAACGCAGAAAGATACCGCGCTGACTTCCGGCGCGACCGAGACGCTCCGGCACGGGACCGCTGAGTTCGTGGCCCAGGAAGAGATGGATCGCCGCGAAGGCTTCTGGTGGTCGCCCGATTCGCAATCGATCGTTTACCAGGAAACCGACAACAGCGGCGTCGAATCCCGTTTCATTGCCAATCCGCTTCACCCGGAGATGGCGCCCGCGAAAAATTTCTACCCGCGCGCCGGGACCCAGAACGCGAAGGTGCGCTTGGGAATTGTGGCGCGCTCTGGCAGCGAGACGCGTTGGGTCGATTGGGACCGCGAGAAGTATCCGTACCTCGCGCGCGTTGTTTGGAAGGAAGCCGCCGCGCCGCTTTGCGTTGTGGTGCAAAATCGCGCGCAGCAGGACGAATTGCTCCTGTCGGTCGATCCGGCGAACGGCGCGACTCGCGAACTGCTCCGCGAAAAAGACGCCGCCTGGCTGAATCTCGATCACAAACCGATGCCGATCTGGCTGAAAGATGGCCGGCAATTTCTTTGGACGACCGAACGCAACGGCGCGTGGCAGGTCGAGCTGCATTCCGCCGATGGCGCCCTCGTCCGCGCGATTACGCCTGCCGACTTTCAGCTCGACGAACTGATCGACGCCAATGAATCCGATCGCTCCATCGTCGTCGCCGGCGGACCGGACTCGCGAGAGCGACATCTCTTTCGGTTTTCACTCGAGGCCAAAGCGGAACCGCAACGATTGACACATGAGCCCGGACGTCATCACGGCGTATTCGGCGAGACGAAAGAAACGTTTCTTCATCGCTTCGACTTGCTCGACGGCCGGACGGGATGGGAAGTGGCGCGCTCAGCTGACGCCAAACAAATCGCCCAGCTTCCTTCCGTTGCCGTGCGGCCGTCGTCGTTGCCGCAAGTCGAGCTGCTTCGCACCGAGGGCGCGCGCTCGTTGGACGCCGCGATCGTCAGGCCGCGTGATTTCAAGAAGACCAGCCGCTATCCCGTCATCCTCGATGTTTACGCCGGCCCCGGCCACAAGCAGGTGCTCGCGCAACCCGATCGTTACATGATCGATCAATGGATGGCCAACCGCGGTTACATCGTGGTGGCGATCGACGGACGTGGCACGCCCGGCCATGGCCGCGATTGGGAGCGCGCGATTCGCGGCAATCTGATTGAGGTCGCGCTCGCGGATCAGGTCGCGGGACTCGAGGCGCTCGCGAAACACGAGCCGGCCATGGACCTGAAACGCGTCGGCGTCGTCGGCTGGTCGTTCGGCGGTTACTTCTCCGCGATGGCCGTGATGCAGAAACCGGAAATCTTCCGTTGCGCCGTCGCCGGCGCGCCGGTGGTCACCTGGGAAAACTACGATACGCATTACACCGAGCGCTATCTCGGTCTGCCCTCGGAAAACGCCGACGGTTACAAGAAGAGCAGTGTCCTGACTTACGCCTCAAACTTGAACCGGCCGCTCTTGCTCATTCACGGCCTGACCGACGACAACGTTTACTTCCAACACTCCGTCCAACTCTCTGAAGCGCTCTTCCAATCCGGCAAGAGTTTCAATTTCCTTCCTCTTCTCGGCACCCACATGGTGAGCGAGCCGCTCCTGCGCCTCCGCCGCCAAACCCGCATCATCGACTTCTTCGACGCCGAATTGAAACCGGCGACAAAATAGGTTCGAGCCTCCTTGTTATTGCTGCGTCCGCATCACCTTTTGCACCGGCGATTTCGTGCCGTCCTTGTAGGTGAGCTGGACGTTCGCAAACTGGGTGTTGCCGGGTACGGTCAGGTAAAGGTCGTCGCCGACTTCGAACATTTTGTCGGTCGCTTTGAACTTGAAGGTTTGATCGAGGGCCTCGCTGTTGAGGGAGTAGTGCACCTCTTTGATCGCAGGCCGATACGACATCAGGGTAGTGAAGTAGAGCAACACTCTGCCATCGTAATCGCGGAAGCTCAGCCAGGAGCCTGAGACCATGTTGAGCGACATCTTGGCTTGCGCGAATTGCTGGTCGCCGGTCGAAAACTTGAGCGTGTAGGGGCCGTTCGTCGCGCCGTTTTTGTCCGTGTATTTCACTTCGATCGTGTGCTCGCCCGGCGGCAGGTTCGGCATGGGAACGAAGGTGTTGATCATCGGCAATCCGGTCTGCGGGCTTTGATAAGGCAGATGGCCGGTCGAGACGAATTCGCCTTTGCCGTCGAGCCGGTAGAAGAGTTCTTTGGCCTTGAAATCGGTCAGGGAAAAAATAGCGGCCCATCCGGAATTGCTCTGTTGCGCGGTGACGGTGACCGGATTTTCCAAAACCTTATCGGGCGTGCTCGTGAGCTTGGCCCATCGAACCTGGGCGGTCTCAATCCATTTCTGCGCCTCTTTCTTATCCAGGAAAAATTTCTCGAATTTCCCCGCGGCATTTGCGGCGCGGAATTTCTCCAGCCATTCTTTTTCCGCGCGCTGGTCGGCGAGCGTCTGGTCGCCCTTTCGCGCCTCGGAGAATTCCTGGCTGATCAGCCACGGCAACGGACCGAAATCAGGGTTGGCTTCGGCGAGAGCTTTCAGCTTCTCGACGCGCTTCTCGCCGTCTTCGAGAAGGGCGAGAGCGGTCTGGTAGGAGACCGTCGGTGGTTTGAGTTTGTCTCCGAAGTAGTGCATCGCCTCGACCGCGCCGGCTTTGCCCTCGGCCGATTTGAGCATGGCCAAATAGCTCAGCCACGGGTCGAGCGCTTCAAGATTGGAAACCAGGTATTCGGAATATTCTTTGCGCGCGGCGGAGAAATTCCCGCCGAGCTCGTGGATGCGCGCATTGTGATAATGTTCTTCCGGAGTTTTCGCGTTCTGAACCAGCCCGCCGTTCGTGGCGAGCGACTCGAAGCGTTGCGCGATCTTCTCCAAGGTTCCCTGGCTCTTGTCGATCTGGGTGGAAATTTTTCCCTGCCCGCGGACAAGCCAGATTACGAGGAGTGCGATAACGACGAGAATCGCGGCCACGCCCAAAGCCCATTGTTTGGCGCCGCGCCGCAATTTCGTGAGGTCGTCGCGCAGTTTGAGCACTCCCGCCTCCAGCGCTTCGCGGGTCGCCAGCGGATGAAACAGGTGGGTGTCGACTTTGAGGACGTTTCGGTACGCGGATTGCAAATGCTGCTGCTCCTCCGATTCCGGCTCGTGCTGGTCGATGGGGAAACTCTTGTCCATGAAAAGGTACCAGACCTTTTTCCCCTTCTTCCGGGCATAGAGCGCCTCGTACTGGGTGTAACTGACGCGGCCAAACTCAGGGTCGGGCGTGGGCGGTTCGGCGCCGTAGCTTTGGCCGACGAGCTGGACGACGCCTTTGCATTGATCGATCTGGGTGCGCAACATCTGGCGCAGGTCGCCGCTTTCAGTGCCGAAGATGTCCTGCCAGACCGGCTCGTAGCCGAGAAAGGTGAGCGTGTTGGCGACGAGCTGCCGGGCACTGCGCAGTTCTTTGCTGACGGCGGAAATGAAAATGGTTGGACGCGGCGACATGGCGAAATGAATAGCGAACGGCTTCTCGCGTGACAAGCACGCAGCGAGAGAGACGGGCTCGGGTTCAGTGCCTTGCGAAGAAATCAGGCCCGACTGCTAGCTCGCAAGCTCCAAATCCCAAAATCCAAATCCCAAACTTCAAACCAGAACGCCGTATCGGCGCGGCTTTGGTTATTGGGATTTGGAGCTTGGGATTTGGGATTTCCACGGCGTCAGCCGCGGTAGCACTGCTTCAATGCTGGCGCGTTCCGGTTCCAGCCACGGCGGCAGCACCAGCGACTCGCCGAGATGCGCCCGCTCTTCATCGACGGCGAAACCCGGGCCGTCGGTCGCAAGCTCGAACAGGACGCCGCCCGGTTCCGGGAAGTAAACCGACTTGAACCAGAACCGATCGATGACCGGCGTCGGTCGCGAACCGCCTTCGAGGACGCGGGAGCGGACTTCGAGCTGGTGTTCCTCATCGTCCACCCGCCAGGCCAGATGATGAATGCTGCCGGTCCCCCACGCGCCACGACCGGACGTGGGGCTCTCGTAAAGATCGATGTGCGCTCCGGATTTCCCGCCGGCGACTCCAAACCGATGCCATCCGTTCTCGGTTCCAAGATGAGTGAATCCCATGGCGTCGACCAGAAACGAAGTGGTCCGGACCAGATCGCGCTCGACGAGGCGCGCGCTTTCCAATCCGCGAATCTGATATTGCTTCGGAATCGGACTTCGATCCCACGGAGTGAACGGTCGGGCTAACGAATCCTGGCTTTCGACCAAGGCCACGCTCAATCCGTGGGGATCGCGCAGCGGCAGAGCCGTCTGCCCAAAACGCGACTCGAGCGGACCGACGTTGACGCCCTGTTGTTGCAATCGTTCGCCCCAGAAATCCAGGCTGCCGGGCGGAACCGCCAGCGAAACTTCGCTGCTCAATCCGTAGCCTTCGCGGCTCGGCGCCATTTGCGCCCAAGGAAAAAACGTGAGGTCGGTGCCGGGATGGCCTTCCGCGTCCGCGTAGAAAAGATGGTAGGTGCTCGGATCATCCTGGTTCACACTTTTCTTCACGAGCCGCATCCCGAGGACGCCCGTGTAAAAATCCAAATTCTCCTGCGCCGGCCCTGCGATGGCCGTGACGTGATGAAGACCTCGGACGGTTTGCATCCCGCCGGAATCATCGCGCGGCAGCCGCCTCGGCGCTATTGCAAATGATATGCTTCGACGAGTCCCACGCCGGTCGCGCCATTCACGCCACTGACGACGGCCGTGTAATTCCCGGGCGCCAGATCGGCGACGATCGCGGATTCCAGATCGTTCGCGGGCGCCAGGCCCGCACTTGCGATGGCAGCCTGCTGCGAATCCTTCCAATTATTATTCGAGAAAATCTTCCCGCCGTTCGCATCGAATAAATCGAGCTGCGGATCGCCGATCGGATTTTGAATTCCGAATGCGGCCAGCGATGGACCGAGGGCGCGAAAGACAATGCGCGCCGTGTCCGGACCGGTCACGATCGTTCCGCAGATCATAACGTTCTCCGCGGTGCCCACGATTCCACGCGTGCTGAGATTCCCCAGCTTGGACGACGCGCTGGTTTGGAGATCGTAAACTTCAACCAGGCCAACGCCGGTCGCATTGCCATTGCCACGCAGGATGGCGGTGTAGGCGCCGGGGGTGAGCGTCGTCAAAATCGCCGACTCGAGACTGTTCGTCGGCGCGAGGTTGGCGTCGCGCAAGGCCTGGGCTTGCGTCTCCTGCCAGTCGTTATTGCCTAACAACAGGTTGCCGCTCGAATCGTAGAGTTCGAGAACCGGATCGCTCAACGCGCCTTGCACTCCAGCGCTTGCGAGCGACGGCCCCAACCCCCGCACCACCACTTGTTTCGCCGAGTTTCCCATGACGATGAAACCGACGATTGCGACGTTATTCGCTGTGCCAACCTGAGCCCGCGTCGAGAGATTCGCGAGGGCATCGTGACCGGTAACGCGGACGACGATCGCGTCATACGCCACGGCATGCACGCCATCATCGGCGCTCAACATGAAAGTGTATGTGCCGGGCGCACTGAGCGTCGCCGTCGTCGTCGCTTGATTCGGGCTCGAGAACGAAACGCCAGCCGGCCCGGAGTAAACCTTCCAAAGAATTGAAGCGTGTCCGGATGGATCGTTCACCGCGCCGTTGAGCGTGATGTTCGCCGGCCATTCCAGGAACTGATCCGGACCGGCATCAACGCTTGGGGCGCCGGCTGAACGCGGACCTTCTGCCGGCCCGGTGGTTTGGATGACTTCGAAATTGCCGATGGCGATGGTGGAAAGATGATCGAACGCGCTCGCGGCAAAACGATCGTCGGGGCACACCGAGACGGAAAAGAAGCCGCCATTGTCCGCGACGAGCGCGCCATATTTTTTCAGGGCGCGCAGCACCGCCTTTTCTTCGACCGTCCAGCTATCCGGAACGGCGAAACTGGCTTTGAGGCGCACCCGCTGGCCCATCGCCGGATAATTTGTCGAGGTCGCCGGGATCGAAGAAGCGTAATGGTTCGCGGGATAAATGTATTCGCGTCGTGTCTTGGCGACGACAATGCGGAGCGCGTGTTCTACCATGCCGCGCTCGCATTCATCGTAACGCACCAGCGCCGGGAACATCGGCAATCCCGCGGCGTCGCCGGATGTCCAGCCGGCCGGCCGCAGCACATTCGAGTTCAGGTTGAACTTCGCGCCATTCGACGCCTGCCAGCCGCTGCCGGTTAGTTTCGTCAGCCAGGTTTCCCAAATCGAACCGGCGCCCGGCGCGACAATGACCGCGTGGCGATCGCCGCCTGTGTTGTTCACGTCCTGCTGCCATTGTTGCAGCGTGAGGTTGCCCGTGCCGCGCGGCCAGGTCTCGATTGGCAGATTCGCGGGAATGGGATAACTGCCGTTTGGAGAGGTGCCGCCGTCGAGATCCGATTCATCCGGGTAATTGAAGAACGGGATCGTGAGCCGCGGCTGGTTGTCCGGCACGAGCACGTAATTCATTTCGTAAAATGGCCGCAACGTCCGGCGGTTCGACGCCAGGTCGTTCGTGATCTGGGCGATGATCGCGTCCGAGTTCGCATGGACCGGCCGGCGGGAAACGTCTTCGTTCCAGGGATTGTCGCGCGGCATGATCTGCATTGCCGAGACGATCGCGTCCGCGGCGGCTGTGTTGAATAAGATCGGCGTCGTCACGACTGGCGCCGGACCGAGGATGCGGCCCTCGTGATTGATTCGCTCGGCATGGGCGGTGCACGTCAGTGCCAGTGAAAAGAGCAAGGCACGCCGCGCAATCATCCAGCGAAGAAGCAGCAGTATTTAAGCCTCAAGGAGCGGCGGTTTAGAACCACCGTTTATTTCTTGTCGGCGGTGCAAACCGCCGCTCCTTGAAGCGCAATTACGGCCACATGAACTAGGGGAAAGGTTCGGCCGCGACCGCGGCGACCACGGCATTCTTCCGCCGGCGCAATTCCATGACCCAGAGACCGGCGATCGTCAGGATGTCGCTGATCAGATGGGTCATCTGCGTCGAGCCAAGCGATGCGGGGTTGAGAGTCGGTTCGAGAAGATCGCGAACGGGTTTTATTTCAGGCGCGGTCGAGCCGGCGTCAGACTGCTTGATCGCGGCAAGGGTGGCGTGGCGCTGCGTGGCCGTGGCCTTGATCGCGTCGAGGTTTTCGTAGGCGAACAAACCGAAGAGAATCGAGACGATCAGAGTGGTGAGCGCGGCCGGCTGTTTGCGCAACGAAGAGAACGCCAGCAAACCGCCGACGATGACGACGTAAAGTGTCCAATAATTCTGCAGCGCGGTTGTGCGTTCGAAGTAGAGCTGGATCAAATCGTTGTATTTCATAAGGAGCGCCGATTATGGAAGCAGCAGCCAACCGAACGCGAGGACAAATCTCTTGTCATCCCGAGGGCAGTCTAGCGACGACAACTACGGATTTCGCTTTCGCGAAATCGTTTAGAGCCGCGACGATCTCCGACCGGACGACAATTGTTGGACGCGCGCGCCGGAGAAATTCAATCGCTTCGGGAATCGTCCTGATCGTTCCCGCCCGAAGCAAATACGCCGCAGCGGCAGCCGCGGTGCGGGAGTATCCGATCTTGCAGTGAAGGTAGACGACGCCCTTTCTCGATTCTTCCCCGATGAACGCCGCCATATCCTCCAACTGATCCACGGTGGGCGCGGTCAGATCGAGAATCGGAATGTTAAGGTACGTAAGCGCGCGAAATCGCGACGGCTCCGAAAATTCAGCGGTGAGGTCGAGAACCGCGCTCACGCCCTGCCCGACCGCTGCGGCAGCTTCTTTTCCGCTCAACACGCCTCCAATCCAAACCCGCGGCGTCAATTCATTCCAGGCGCGACATTGCCGCCGATAATAACGCCGGGAGATTTCCTGGCCTAACAAAACCGGACCGAGGGCCCACCACGTGGTCCAGGGCAGGCGGCCACCGCGCTTGCGAAAAATTCCAGGGCCCGCCCCGAAGTACGCTGCCGCCGCGATGCCTAGCGAAACGGTGGGCCAGATCAAGAACGCGCCCCAGGGCCAGAACAGAACAACGAGCGACGCCGCGGCGAACGCGCCAATGAGGTAGTATGAGCCGATGCGGCGGTTCGAAGCGACCGGCAAGCGAGCGCCCGATTCTGGAAAGAAGTAAAGACAGTAGGCGCCGAGAGCGAATCCGGCGACGACATCCATGACGTGGTGCTGGTAAGTCAGCACCGCGGAAAGTCCGATGAGGACGAACCAGAAATTCGAGGCCTGCCGCACGAGGCCTCGCGTGTGCCGCGAATAAAGATCCGCGAGAATAGTGCGCAAGGCGATGTGCAGAGACGGCAATAGATTGTAGGGCTGGTCCATTCCGCGAAACGAATCGAAGAACGCGCCGAGCCAGCCGGCGGCGTGCGGCCGTTCGAAAGCGAAGTGGAGCGGGAACAGGAGAAAGCAAAAACCTCCGACAAGAATAGCCGCGGCGATTCGCTTCGAGAATGTCGTGAGCTCTCGATCGCTGCGGCAAAGAAACGGCGCCGCGACAAAGAAAAGATCGATCGACATGTAAGGGACGATCATGAGGGGCACGAACGGGATCGAGCGCTCCCACTCGAAGAACAGCGTGGGGACGTTGCTCCGGTGCGCGCTGAACCAGTTGGTCCACCCGTAGACGACGAGGAAAAGCGCCGAGAGTCCTACCGAGGCGGCAAGCTGGGTGGATCGAGTCGGGCCGCTGCCGGACTCGATGTTTTCAGTTTGCGCCGTTGGCGCCATTTTTGCCATCGCGCGATCCAGCCGCTGCCGGACGCGATCCACCTCGCCGCGCGACCGAAACGGTGAACATCCCCCACTGGTCGACTTCCATTTCAGTTTTCTCGAAGCCAGCAACGCGCACCAGCTCATCCATCTCCGCCGTCGTGCGCCGCCGCATGATCCACGGTTCGCCTTCGCGATTGCGCAAAACGCGAGCGATGAATTCCATCTGCGGATGCCACGGCTGGTTTGTGTAGATGAGATAACCGCCGGGCTCGATTGCGTCCGCGAGACCGCGCAACGAACTCAGCACGCCGCGATTCTCGGGAAACAATTCGAACAACCCGGAGACGATTCCGATCGTGGGACGTGGCTCGATCGCCGCGAGCGACGCGCGATCAAAGGCGTCGCCCGATGTCACCGTGACATTCGTTAGGCCAAACTCGGTGGCCAGGCGCTGGGCTGCCTCGACGTTCTCCCGTTTGTAATCGCGCAGCACCGCCGTTATCGGAACATCCTGCAATGCGCGCATCGTTTCCAACAGGTAGCGTCCTCCGCCCGCCGCGATATCGACGATCCGAACGGGACGACCCTCGGCATGTGTGTTCGCGATCACGCGGCGCAACAACGTTTCCAGGTTCCTCTTGCGCTCCCGAATGCCGCGCCAGCCAGGGCTGTTGAGATAATTGCGGTCAATAAGGCGGCCGAGCGGCGTCGAGCCTTGCGCCTTGTCTTGGTAAACGTAGTCGAGCGTCAGACCAGAATCGAAGCCGCTGCGCCAGCCGAGGTCGATCCCTTTGCTCAGGCGCCCCCCAGTCTTCATGCCGCCGCGAACCAAGGCGAAGACCGGGCTGCCGCGCAGTTTCAACCGCTCATGCTCCTCCCAGGTGTGGCCATACTTATCGGCCTCGAGTAACGAGGGCGAGTCCATCGGTCTGGCGAATCGTTCAAGGACAAATGCGCGGACGCGATCGACCACCTGTGCGCGCTCGCGTTCATGGAAGAGCGCGTGATACGCCGCGGGAAAAACGTGCATCCGTTTCGCAGATGACGAGAGACCGTTGAAGAACTGGCGTTGCGCCTTGAGGCTGACAACCCAATCGCGGCCGGCCGAGAGCATCAGCGTCGGGAGATTGATCGCGCCCGCATCCGCCAGCAGGCGCGTACCGGCATCGTGCAAACCAATCAGAACGTTGACCGCGATTTGCCGGAAGATAAGCGGATCGGCATCGTAAAGCGCGGCCTGCGCCGGATCGTGAGTGAGCATCTTCGCTTTCACGTAGCTCTTCACGTAACCGGACCCGAGAAATTTCTGTTTAAGCCGGAGCGACGGGACCGCGAGCGGGACGTAGAGCCGGACACGAAACGCAGGCGTGGCGAGAATCATGGCGCGAATCGGCGGCGCATAATCGTGGACCCAGGCGGCGACGGAGACCGCGCCGACGCTGTGCGCCAGAACGATCATGTTCTCCAGCGCGAAGCCGTGATACTCGCGGACGTGGCGCACGAACGCGTCCACGTCTTTCACCATCGCGCCGAAATTTTCCGCCGCGCCACGCTCTCCGGCCGAACGGCCATGCCCGCGCGCGTCCCAGGCGAAAATCGCGACGTCATCGAGGCCAAGCATCTCCACGAATTCTGCCCAGCGACCGGAATGTTCGTGGCCGCGGTGAAAGAGCAGCAGCGCTTTCTCCGTCGGCTGCGACGGAATCCAGGCGCGATAGAACAACTGGGCGCCATCCCAGCTCTGAAATTCTGTGTCGATCGGCTTCATTCTTCAAATTGTAGGACAGGCGCTCCGCCTGCCGTTTGGGGACGGCAACCGGAGCGGTTGCCCTACAATCTTAGCGATGCGCATGTTGTTGCGCCAGTTCCTGCACCGCGGCGCGCAGTTCCGCGGCAATGGCGGCGCTCGCATTTTTATCCGGCGGCATTCTCTCGTAATTGCGGGGCGCACCGATAATCAGCCGCACCTTTCGCGGTCGTGGGAAGCGGCTCCCTTTCGGCCAGGCGCGGAACGCGCCGTCGAGATAACAGGGCAACACCGGAACGTCGCGTCCAGCTACGAGCGCGCCGACGCCGCCTTTGAATTCCTGGAGCGCGCCGGTGGTCGAGCGGGTGCCTTCGGGAAAAATAATCAAGACGTTGCCCGCATTCGCCAAAAGCTCGCCGCAGATCGCGAGGCTGTGTCGCACCTGCGTCTGGCGGGCGAAAGGCAGCGCGTTCACGACCACCGTTGCGATCCAGGTGCGCGGCACGCTCTTGAAAAAATAATCGGCGGCGGCGGCGGGAAAAGCGCGATGCAACCGGCGCAGCGGCAAACCGGCCAGGAGACAAACCGTGTCGAGATGACTGGAATGATTCGCGACCAGGACGAAGGAGCGATTGCTGCGCAGATGCTCTTCGCCCACGATCTCGAAGCGGCAATAAGTGCGAAGCAATCCGCGAATGATCAGCGCGACGAGCGAGCGCACTCCGTAGACGAGCATGTCCGGCTCCCGGGGAAAATTTCGGAGCCGCTCGATCAGGCGTTGGTCGAGATCGGCGGCGGGATCGTAATGCCAGCGCTTCATCGCAGCTTGTTGTAATAATTGGCCATGTGGAGGAAGAGCGGCGCCACGTAGATCAGACTATCGATCCGATCGAGAATGCCGCCGTGCCCGGGAATCAGCCCGCCCATGTCCTTGGTGCCGATGTCACGTTTGATCACGCTGATGGAAAGATCGCCGAGCTGGCCGCCGATGCCAACGATGAGGCCGGTGAGGATCAACTGCCACGGCCCAAACTCCGGAAAAGAAAATCGCAGCAGCCAGGGTAATGCCATCGAAACCGCGATCGCGCCGAGCGCGCCTTCCCACGTTTTCTTCGGGCTAATTTCGCTGCGCAAAGGATGCCGGCCGAAGAGCCGTCCGAATGTGAACGCTGCGATGTCATTCAGCTCCGTGGCGAAAATCACGTAGAGAAGAAAACCGTAGGCGTTCACCGAATTCGCGAGGAATCCGAGATGGCCGAACATCCAGCCGATGTAAACGAAACCGACTATGCCTAACGACATCCGCTGCAATTCGCCGCGGGCGCGATTGCGCAGGATCGGGACGAGCAGAATCAGGGCGATGGCGAAGACCGGCACCGCCACGAAAAATCCATACCAACCCGGGCCCGGTTCTTCGCCGCGCGGATGCGACATCAGCGAGGCGATGCCAACCGTAACGATGCCGGCGTAAACGGCGCCCGTCATCCACCAGTCACGATACAACCCCGAGGCGCGCGCGAATTCCTTGAACCCGAAAATCGCGAGCAGCGTGATGCCGATGATGGTCGGGACGCGACCGGCGAAAACCGTGGCCAATCCGACGGGCGCCATGACGAGCCACGAGCGATAGGTGCTCCAGATCGAGCCGAGTTCCTTGTGAAATCCCCAATGCAAAATGCCGAGCACGATTCCTCCCCCGAACAGGGAGACGAAGATGACGCGCAGGTAGGCGAGAAAAATCGGATCGTGCAGCGCGTGGTGCGGAGACATTAAGGTGCGGCGGATTTCGCGCGCAATGCTGCCATGATTCGCCGGAGCCGGACAGCCATTGTTTGCAGGCAGCCGGCCACGACCACCACGCAGGCCCAGTCGAGGATCGTGAGGTCGCTCACAGGCAAAGCGCCGTTGTTCCACCAAAAATAAACGAGCGTCATCCAGGTGCCGATATGCAACGTGACCATCCGCCACGGCTTTGACATCACGCCGCTGAACTCGCGTTCCACGCCGACCGCCTGGCCGAACATCCCGACGTAGGCGGTCAGGAGCGCGAAGATCGCGGCCCAGTA
>Ga0307478_10002265_pt1 | contig 15384 bp, 16 predicted proteins | sample atmos_gasesECM4C_2_FD_203713 | JGI IMG/M metagenome (GOLD analysis project Ga0307478, IMG submission 203713) | Hardwood forest soil microbial communities from Morgan-Monroe State Forest, Indiana, United States - atmos_gasesECM4C_05 | ecosystem: Environmental > Terrestrial > Soil > Temperate...
AATCGCGTTCATCCTGATGATCGTGGCCCGCCTTATCACCGCGCGGTTCGCCCGGTACGACCGCTAGGGGAGCACACCATGGAACCGCAAGACCAGCAGGTCACCGCTAACCAGCAGGTCACCGCTAAGCTGCAAGCGCCGCAGACGACCGCGACGCCGGGGGAATTCCCGGAGACGGAAGCAGACAAGGTCTTCGACACGAAGAACCTCTCCATTTACTACGGCTCGTTCCGTGCCGTCACGGATGTCTCGCTGTCGATCTACCAGAACGAGATCACGGCGTTCATCGGACCGTCCGGATGCGGCAAGACGACCGTGCTGCGGACGCTGAACCGGATGAACGACCTGATCCCGTCCGCGCGGGTCGAAGGCGACGTGCACTACCGCGGCGCCTCGCTGTACCACAAGGACGTCTCGGCGACGGCCGTGCGACGGCGCATCGGCATGGTCTTCCAGAAGCCGAACCCGTTCCCGAAATCGATCTACGAGAACGTCGCCTACGGGCCGCGCATCAACGGCATCAGGAAGAAGAGCCAGCTGGACGAGATCGTCGAGCACTCACTACGCCAGGCCGCGCTGTGGGACGAGGTGAAGGACCGGCTGAACAAGTCGGGCCTCGGCCTGTCCGGCGGCCAGGCCCAGCGGCTGTGCATCGCCCGCACGCTCGCTGTCGAGCCGGACGTCGTGCTGATGGATGAGCCCTGCTCGGCGCTCGACCCGATCGCCACGGGCCGGATCGAGGATCTCATGCACGAGATCAAGTCGCAGTACACGATCGTCATCGTCACGCACAACATGCAGCAGGCGACCCGGGTGAGCGACCGCACCGCATTCTTCTCGGTGCTCCGCAACGAGAAGCCCGGAGGAAACGACACCCGCACCGGCGTCCTCGTCGAGTACGGCGCGACGCAGCAGATCTTCGAGGACCCGCACGACAGCCGCACCCAGGCCTACGTGACCGGGCGGGTCGGGTAACCGATCAGCTGCCTGGCGGACTCTCCGGAGTGGAGCCCGCCAGGTAGACCACCCGGCGGGCGATGTTGACCGCGTGCGCGCCGAGGCGCTCGTAGTCGCGCGCCACCAGCGCCATCTCCATAGCCACCTGCACCGACATCTGGCCCGAGGCCAGCTCGGCGGTCAGGCTGGAGTGCAGCTCGTCCATCTCCTCATCGCGTTCGCTCAGCGAGAACGCGGCGGTCTTGTCGCGCTGATACCAGGCGTCGGCCGCCTGCCGCCACATGGCGGACGCGAGTTCGCTCATCCGCTCGACAATCACCCTGCTGCGCGGGGTCAGCTCTTCGCCGAGGCTGTGATTGGCCCGGCTCCCGATCGAGATGACCAGGTCGTGCGCGCGCTCAAGGACAGGCACGATACGCAGCACGGATAGCAGGTAGCGCAGATCGACCGCGACCGGCGCCTGCAGCAGGATCTCCCTGTTGACCAGTTCCTCGATCTCGGGCCAGAGCGCGTCGATGATCTGCTCACGCTCGATCAGCACCGCGAGCGCGTCGTTGTCGCCACTGAGCAGGGCGTCCGTGGCCCGGGGCAGGTCCTCGGCCACCATCGCGAACAGCTCGATGACCTTGGCCTCGATGCGCTCCAGATCGCGCTGGAATTCCTCGCGGTTCTCGTTCATGACGCAAAAGCGTACTTTGCGCTTGGCGACGCGCAGGGAACTGGCATACGACGACGGCGGGTACAGACGGTTAACGCCAGTACCCGCCGTCGCACTCTTGCCTAGACGGCCACTTCCACCTTGGTGATCTGGCCGATGTCCGCGGAGACCGCGTACTCGGCACGCACCCCACCGGGCGCGAGGACGCGGAGCGTCCAGTCGCCAGGCGCGGCGAAGAAGCGGAATCCGCCGTCCTCACCGAGCGGCACCTCCGCGACGAACTCGTCGCCGGTGCCGAGCAGCCGGGCGTAGCCCGTCGCGACGGGCGTGCCGTCGCGGAGCACGTGCCCCTCGACGATCGCCTCCTTGCCAGCCGCGTCCTTCGTGATCGTCACGCCGCCTGCCGGCGCGCCGCAACCGTCTGTGCTCACTTGCCGTCTCCGATCTCGATCGGCACGCCGACAAGCGAGCCGTATTCGGTCCACGAACCGTCGTAGTTCTTCACGTTGGGCTGGCCCAGGAGTTCGTGCAGCACGAACCAGGTGTGCGCCGAGCGCTCGCCGATCCGGCAGTACGCGATCGTGTCCTTCCCGAAGTCGACGCCCGCCTCGTCCCTGTACAGGGTGGTGAGCTCGTCGTCGGACCTGAACGTGCCGTCCTCGTTCGCGGCCTTGGACCACGGGACGTTCTTCGCGGTCGGGATGTGGCCGCCGCGCTGCGCCTGCTCCTGCGGCAGGTGGGCCGGGGCGAGCAGCCGCCCGGCGAACTCGTCAGGAGACCGGACGTCGACGAGGTTCCGCTTGCCGATCGCGGCGATCACCTCGTCGCGCAGGGCGCGCAGCGAGGAGTCCTGCTCGGTGGCGGTGTAGCTAGTCTTCGGCCGGCTCGGCACGTCGGTGGCCAGCTCGCGGGAGTCGAGCTCCCACTTCTTCCTGCCGCCGTCGAGCAGCACCACGTTCTGGTGCCCGTACAGCCTGAAGTACCAGTACGCGTAGGCGGCGAACCAGTTGTTGTTCCCGCCATACAGGATGACGGTGTCATCGTTGGAGATGCCCCGGTCGGAGAGCAGTGCCTCGAAGCCGGTCTTGTCCACGAAGTCACGGCGAACCGGGTCCTGCAGGTCCTTCTTCCAGTCGATCTTGATGGCGCTCGGGATGTGCCCCTTGTCGTAGGCGCTGGTGTCCTCGTCGACCTCGACAATGACATAGCCAGGCTCACCGATATGGGATTCGACCCAGTCGGCGTCGACCAGGACGTCGGAACGACTCATGATGTGAGAAACCTCCTTGTGCGGCCAGCTCCCTAAGCGGCCAGCCGGATCCGTTGGATGAGCAGGTACATCTGGCAACCGAGGCAGTAATCGAAGGCCGCGTTGAGGAACGCGGCGCCCAGGGCGAACGCGGCGAACACGTAGCCGAGCACGGGCACGCCGGTCAGGAAACCAACCGTGCCGATCGCGGCGAATACCATGCCGACGCCCTGAGCGAAGCGGGGCGGAGCCTCTGCCTCGGTCCTCGACGGCGGTCCGAGCCGTGGCCGGACCAGGTGACGGTAAACGAGCCCGTAGGGGTGATAGCGCAAGCCGGCCAGCGCCCCCACGGCGAACACAAGCGTCTGAGCGAGGAGGAGCCAGCCACTGCCGGTGATCAGCACGATCGCGAGCACCACTGTAGTAATGGCCGCGCTGAACCGCGGGCCTCGCGAATCGATGGTCATGTTGCTCCCAGACACACGTGAGATGTGTAGTACCTCCGCCTGCCCGCGGCGACCCAGGGGTCAGACGGCAGGGATTACCGGGTGGCCGTACAAAGCGCGGTCGCCACCCGGCAGAAGTCGACAGCACGTCGCTTGGTCAGCATCTGCGCTGTTCTGGAAGACACACACCAGATGCTATTCACCCGCGGCCTCGCTGTCACCCTCACCGGCGACCTCGCCGAGAACAGTGCCGACCGCCGCGAGCACGTCGGACTTGCGCGGCCGGCCCGACGCGCGTCCCGCGATAGAACCGTCCGCGGCGAGCACTAGGACCGTCGGGGTGCTGAACACCCGGAGCCGCCTGGTCAGGTCAAACCGCTCCGTAGCGTCGATCTCGACGAACGCGAGGCCGTCCCGGTCCCTTGCCACCTCGGCGAGCAGTTCCCTGGTCGGCCCGCAATAGGCGCAGACCTCGCTGGAAAACTGCACGAGCGTGCCCCGCACGCCGAGCGGAGCACCCAGGTCGGCCGCGGTCAGGACGGTATCAGGGGCGGCAGAGGGAACGACGGCGGCTTCGCCCAGCGATCGAAAGCGTCCCTGCCGGCGCCGCATGCCGAATCCGGCGGCGCTCGCCACTGCGAGGACCACCACAAGCAAAATCAGGCCACCAGCCACGCCCCTACCAGCGCACGGGGTACGGTCGCCTATTCCCTATTCCATTCCTCGGGTTTAAGCCTGGACCGTGATCGACGACGACGTGCCGACGGTGATCACGAACCCGTTCATCTGGCCTGCCGGGACCGAAGCCGACGCCGGGTACCAGACGGTGCCCTCCCTGTTGTCGGTGTCCCAGCTGCCGACCAGCGTGCGGGTCCCGCCTGCGCCGAGCGCCCACATCTGGCACTTGGTCCCGACAGGGATGCCGCTGACCTTCGCCGCGAGCTGCGTCCCCCAGCCCATCGGGCGGTACATCACGGTGGCGGTCATGCCCTGCGACTGCCCGGTCACGGTTTGCCATGGGCCGCCGGCGGGGCCGGGGAACTGGGCGCTCGCCTGCGCGGTCTGCGGCGGACTCGAGCCCAGCCGCAGGCCGCCGAACACCCCGGCCGCGATGATCAGCGCGGCCGCGACTCCGAGGCTGGCGTCGCGCCAGCGGCGGCGGCGACGGCGAGCCGACGTCAGGTCGATGACGGTCGCCAGCAGCTCACGAGGCGGCTCAGTCCCGCCCTGGCCGACGGCTGCCAGACTGGCGGCGCTCGCAGGCGGCCCGTCGCTTTCCGCGAGCGCGAACGCCTCTTCCGCGCCGACCCGGGAGAGCAGCGCGGGTATCCCTGCCAGCCCGGCGAGCTCGTCACGGCAGTCGCGACAGCCGGCCAGATGGCTGTCTACCAGCGCGCGCTCGGCCGGGTCGATGGCGCCCAGCACGTACACGCCGAGCGACAGCCGGGCCTCAGCACAATCCATCTGCCGCGTCATGGCGCTAGTCCCCGTTCCTGAAGGGCAAGCTTGAGCGCCTTCAACGCATAGAAGGTGCGCGATTTCACGGTCCCAGGGGGTATCCCGAGGATGGCCGCGGCCTCCGCCACCGAGCAGCCTCTGTAGTAGGTCTCCACGATCACCTTGCGGTGGTCGGGCCGCAGTGTGGCCAGCGCCTCGGCCACTGCCCAGGATTCGAGGGTGCGGTCTGCGTCGTCGTCGGCGGGCAGCGTGTCGAGCACCGCCTGCCCGACCTCCGGCGGCCTGGACTGGCGCGCCCGGTAGGCGTCAACCGCCAGGTTGCGCGCCACGGCGAACAGCCACGGCCGGGCCGGCCGGTCGGCGAGCGCCTCCGGGTGGCGCCACGCCCGCACGATGGTTTCCTGCACTAGGTCCTCCGCCCGTTGCCTGTCGCCTCCGGTCAGGTGCAGGGCGTACCGGAGCAGAGCGCCGCCGTGTTCGGCATAGAGCGCCCTGATAAACGCCTCATCGGCCACGTCTTCCCGCTGCGCGGCCGTTCCAGCGCCCGGCACATTAGCTAGTACGTGATCCGATGGCGACTGGTTCAGGTCAGCAGGAGAATTTTCCTGCCCGGGCTGACCTGGCTCGCTGCTCTCGGTCACTGACCGGGCTCCTTATTGCTCGCGGTCGCAGCTCGACTCCTCATGGATATACCCGGAGCGTGAAGAACGTCACGTTCTTCGGATAACTCGGCCCGTGGCTGGCGCCGGGGACGGCGGCCCTCGGTCAGCCGCCGGCGAACGGCGGCAGCACCTCGACTACCGCGCCGTCGTCGAGCAGCACGGACTCCTTGGCCGCGCGGCCGACAGGAGTGGCGTTTACCAGGAACGATGACCTGGCAAGGACGTTCCGCAAGGGATCGTCAGATGTCCGGCCGGACACGACCGCGTCGAGCGCCTCGGCGAGCGTCGCCGCTTCCACCGACTCCTCGGGCACGCCAGCGGCGGCCTTGGCGGCGGCCCAGTACCTGACGGTGACCTTGCTCATGTCAGATATCCTCACTCCAACGGGACCTTGGGCGGTGTTGCCCCCGGGTCCCGTTTGTGTTTATACAGAGACAATGATGGCGTACATGTCGTCACGACTGGAGGTGGGCATCAGGTGAGCGAGTTGCTGCTGGTGACCGGCGTCCTGGAGCCGTCAACCGAGGTGTTGCCGGCCCTCGGGCTGCTGCTGCACTCGGTTCGCGTGCTGCCAGCGGACGCGTCGGCGCTGGTTGAGGCGCCGCCGGCGGACGTCATACTCGTCGACGCGCGACGTGACCTGGCTCATGCCAAGAGTATCTGCCGTCTGCTGCACACCACGGGCCTTGACTGCCCCATGCTCGCCATCGTCACCGAGGGCGGCCTCGCCGCGGTCAGCGCCGAATGGAACGCCGACGATGTGATCTTGAACACCGCCGGTCCCGCGGAAGTCGAGGCCAGGCTCCGGCTAGCCACCGGACGCCGGGCCCTGCGCGCCGCGGCCGACGCGCCAGATGAGATCAGGTCCGGCGACCTCGCGATCGACGAGGCCACCTACTCGGCGCGGCTGCGCGGCCGCGTGCTCGACCTGACGTTCAAGGAGTTTGAGCTGCTGAAGTTCCTCGCGCAGCACCCTGGCCGGGTGTTCACCCGGGCCCACCTGCTGCAGGAGGTCTGGGGCTACGACTACTTCGGCGGCACCCGGACGGTGGACGTGCACGTCCGCCGGCTGCGCGCCAAGCTCGGCCCCGAGCACGAGGCGCTCATCGGCACGGTCCGCAACGTGGGCTACCGGTTCGTGCCGGTCAAGGGCGTTCCTGAGGACCGTGACGGCGGGATGCTCGCTCCGAACCCGTCGGGCAGCGTCACGGCGGACCGGTGACCTCGCAAGGCGACCGGCAAGACCCGATCCGCATCAGCGAAGGCCCGCTCGCACCCGGCCAGGCCGGGCATGTCCTGGCGCTTGCCGACGCCGCGCAGGCGGCGGACGGCGTGGCGCCGATGTCGGAGAACGTGCTGCTGCAGATCCAGCATGGCAGCGGCTCGCTGGCGCGTGACCTGCTGCTAACCGTGCACGGCTCGGTGGCCGGGTACGCGCACCTGGACGGCCCGGACGCCGGCGAAGACGGGGACATGAGCGGTGAACTCGTCGTCCATCCGGCGTACCGGCGGCGCGGCTACGGGTCGGCGCTGATCTCGGCCGTTGTCGCGGGGGCGGACGGGCTCGGAATCCGGCTGTGGGCGCACGGCGACCTGCCCGCTGCCGCGGCGCTCGCCAGGTCGGCCGGCTTCACCAGGTTTCGCGCGCTGTGGCAGCTGCACATGCCGCTCACCGGCCGCGCGCTGCCTGCGCCGGCCTGGCCGGCGGGAGTGTCGGTGCGGACGTTCCGGCCGGGCGAGGACGAAGACGAGTGGCTCGCGGTCAACGGGCGGGCGTTCGCCCACCACCCGGAGCAGGGTTCCTGGACGAGGAAGGACCTAGAGGTCCGTGAGGCGGAGCCCTGGTTCGACCCGGCGGGCTTCTTTATCGCCGAGCGAGACGGGCGGATGGCGGGCTTCCACTGGACGAAGGTGCACCCGGCGGACGGCGATGGCGGCGCGCCCATCGGCGAGGTCTACGTGGTGGGCGTCGATCCCGGCCAGCAAGGCGGCGGCCTTGGCCGCGCGCTCACGCTCGCCGGACTGGCACACCTGCAGCGCCTCGGCCTCACCCAGGTGATGCTCTATGTCGACGAGTCGAACACGGCGGCCACCAGGATGTACACCGCGCTGGGCTTCGGCCGGTGGCACACCGACGTGATGTACCGGCGATCCGGGCCTTAGCTGCTAGATCAGCCGCACGCTGGATAGACGCCAAGCGCGGCGTCAAGTTCTGAGGACGAAAGCGGTCCGTCGCTCGCGGCGACGGCACTGAGCACTTCGGCGTAGAGTTCGATCTCGTCTAGGGCCACGTCATCGTGGAGACGGAGATCGACCTGCCTGGGAATCGTGCTCACCTCCGTCGACCGGGCACTCGCTCCTGTGTCCTTTAGGTTACGTCGCGACACCATTCCTCCGCATGACCCATCGGGGTCATTCGAACCCACCCTTACGTATAGTTTTACCCGCCTTCCCGGTAACGATTCCGCGAACATGTGGCGGAACGCGTCTCCGTCCTGGTATCCGGACATTTGCACACTTCAGGATCAGAGTCCTCATTGTCCTGGTGAGCCACAAGTGGCATCATTTGACTCGTTATGTCCCAGTTAGCCCGGAGATTGCGTTGTCATAGCGTAACCGCTTGACTACATGCTACGTTACGGATCGTCCTCGGTCCACTACGCAGATCACATCCCGCGGCCGCGCGCGTTCGGCAACATCGGATATAACGGGACACTCAGCCGTTCGGGTTGCGGCAGTGGTCTCACGGGGGAAGAGTCGGGGGTAACTGTTCTCCTACTCAGGACTCCTCAGGACTCATAGATTCCCGTGATGACATGAATGAAAATAGCGATCTCCTGCCGAATCTTCTGCACGAAGAATTCGAGATGCAGATGCGCGGCTACAGCCGCCGCCAGGTCGACGACTTCGTAGCGCGCCGCAACAACGAGATCCGCGAGCTGGAGCAGCGTCTCGCCCGGTCACTTGACGAGAGCGAGCACCTGCGGCGTGAAATGTCCACCGTCCGCCAGCAGGCGCTGGCCGGCAGGCCGGCGCACGAGGAGGTCAGCGAGCGCATCGCCCAGATCCTCAGGCTCGCTGACGATGAGGCGAAGGCCCAGAAGAGCAAGGCTGACGACGACATTTCCAAGCTTCGCGCTGAGGCTCAGCAGGAATCAGAACGGGTCCGCGTCGACGCGCGCGAGCAGGCTGAACGGATGCTGACGGCGGCGCAGGAGCAGGCCGAGCGCACGATCTCAGCGGCGCGGAACGAAGCGGACAAGACCCGTACGGCAGCGCGCACGGAGGCGGACCGGCTGACCAGCGACACCAGGAAGAAGGCGGACGCCGCGCTCGCCAACGCCAAGTCGCAGGCCAAGAAGGTGCTCGACGAGGCCACCGCCCGCGCCACGGCCATCCATGACGGCGCAGAGCGCAGGCTCAACCTGCTGAGCACCCGGCACGCGGAGACCGTCCGGCGGCTCACCGACATCCTGGACGGCGTGCAGGGTCTTGTCGCAGCGGAAGCCGCCCGCATGTCGCTTGAGGAAGAGGTCAACCAGTCTGTCAGCAAGGCGGTCAGCCTGGCGGAAGCGGCCGATTCCGGCGACGGCAAGGACGCGGACGACCTCGATCTAGCGTTGCTGGCGCCCCCGGCGCCCGAGACGGTCGCCGTCGGCACCCCGGCACCGCCGCGCGATGCCCAGCAAGGCCGTCCTGCGCATCCGCCACAGTCCCGGCCAGGGCCCGGCGCCCCCGGCGCCCCGACTGGACCCGCTGACGCCCCGGCTGGCGGACCTGGTCCCATGCCAGGCGGCGCCGGGCGCACGATCCCAGGAGGGCGCCCTGCCGGTGCCCCTCAGGCCCAGCCCGTACCCGGTGCTCCCGGGGGCCCTGGTGCCTCCGGCGCTCCTGGCGGCCCCGGCCGGGCGGGCGGGCAGGACGGCGAGCGGCGCCCGCCCATCCCGATGCCAGGCGGATCACCCCGTACCGGCCAGGCGATGCCCGGCACACCGCCGTCCGGGCGGCTGGGAACCCCGGGCCGGGCCGGCCTGGCCGACCCTGACGAGCCAACCGAGGGCCTGCGCCTCATGGAGTAGGGAATCACCCCCTGATGGGCGCGCCCCGGCGGAGTCGGCGGCGCGCCCATCAGCGTTCCTGGCCGCTATTACGTCAGCGTGTCCAGGCGCTTGAGGATCACGCCCTCGCGGAGCGCCCAGGGGCAGATCTCCAGCTGCGGGATCTCCATCAGGTCGATCACGGCGTCCGCCACGACGGCGCCGGCCGGCAGCTGGGCCGCCCTGGCCTCGGAGACCCCGGGCAGCCGGGCGCGCTCGGCGCTGTCCACCGCCGCGAGCCGCCCCACCAGCACGCCGACGTCCGCGTGCTTGAGGAAGCGCTTCGCGTGGAAGCCCTCGTCCGAGGGCGCCGCGCCGGCGATCCGCGCCAGCTGCCTGAACGTCTTGGAGGTCCCGACCGCGTGGTCGACGTGACCGCCGCGGAGCAGGCTCCCAGCCTGCCTGGCGATCTCCGCCCTGACGTACTTCCGCATCGCGCGCAGCGCTTTCTGCGGCGGCGGGTCGGCGCTCAGCCAGTCCCTGGTCAGGCGCCCGGCGCCGAGAGGCAGTGAGATCGCCACTTCCGGCTCCTCGTCCTGTCCCGCGGCGATCTCAAGTGAGCCGCCGCCAATGTCGACCACCAGCAGCCGTCCTGACGACCAGCCGAACCAGCGGCGCGCGGCCAGGAACGTCAGCCTGGCCTCATGCTCGCCGGACAGCACCCGGATGTGCGCTCCGGTTCGTTCCTGCACCCGGGAGAGCACGTCGTCACCGTTGTCCGCGTCACGGATCGCGGAGGTGGCGAAGGCGATGACGTCCTCGACACCTTTGTCCTCCGCGATCCGCAGTGCCTCGGAGACCACCGTGGTGAGCTGCTTCTCGCCCGTGTGGGACAGCGTGTTGTCTGGGTCGAGGTGCTCGGCGAGCCGAAGGTCCACCTTGTGCGAGAACGCTGGCAGCGGCGCCGCCCCCGGGTAGGCGTCGACAACAAGCAAGTGGACGGTGTTCGACCCGATGTCCAGCACTCCAAGCCGCATGGTCAGAAGCTACCTTCCGGCCACGCCGTGACCGGCCCGGTTGCTGTCAGGCACACCTCGTCCCCAGGAGCGGGCGCCCCGGCGCCGAGCATCCGCACCTGGAGAACGCCTGCGTCACCGACGTCGACAGCGACGAGGGCGTCATGACCGTGGTACCGCGCCTCGGTGACCTTGCCGGTGACCCCTTCGGCGGAAGGGGCGAGCGGCGCCAGCGCTATCTGCTCCGGCCTGATCAGCACCGTTACCTCCCCGCCCCCATCAGGTAGCTGCCCGCCGGCGCGCATTTCATGCCATCCCAGGGCGGTTCGGACACCCTGATTCTGGAGAATGCCGGGCAGCAGGTTCGCGGTGCCGAGAAAGCCGGCCGTCCATGGGTCGGCAGGGGCGGAGTAGACCTCCCGTGGCGGCCCAGCCTGGGTGATCACGCCATCCTGCAGCACCGCCACGTAATCGGCTACCGATAGCGCCTCGTCCTGGTCGTGCGTGACGAGCACCCCTGTCGTCCCGACGGCGCGCAGCGCACCGAGCACTTCGGCGCGGACCACGGCGCGCAGGCTCGCGTCCAGGGAAGCGAACGGCTCGTCGAGCAGCACCAGCCGCGGCCGGGGCGCGAGGGCGCGCGCGATCGCGACTCGCTGCTGCTGACCGCCGGACAGCTCATGCGGGTATCGTCCGCCGAGACCGGACAGCCCGACGAGCTCTAGCAGCTCATCGACGAAAGGCCCGTGGCGCGCGGATCGCGGCAGCCCGAACGCCACGTTGCCGTGCACCGTCAGGTGCGGGAACAGCGCGCCGTCCTGCGGCACGAACCCGATGTGGCGGCGCTCCGGCGGGACCCGCCCGCGCGACTGCCCGCTGTCGACCACCTGTCCGCCGAGCTCGATCGTCCCCGCGTCGGCCGGCTCGAACCCGGCGATCACCCGCAGCAGCGTGGTCTTTCCCGCTCCGGACGCACCGAGGATCGCCGCCAGCGAGCCGGGCGCCACCGCCAGCGATACACCGCGAAGCACCGGTGTATCGGCGTAGGACTTGCAGACCCCTGAGACGGATAGCGCCGTCATGGGCGTCCTCCACGAGTAACGCTGCGGATAAGGCCGCGGACGACCGTACCGCGTGCCGACGACCGGCTGGGGTCTAGCCACCGGGACATGAAGACGCCAGGGACGACCGCGATGACCACGATAAGCGACGCGTACCGGCTCGCGGTCGCGTATGAGACCTGCGACTGGTAAGCCCAGAACGCGGTCGCGAGCGTCTGCACTCCGGTCGGCACGAGGAGCAGGGTGGCGGTCAGTTCCGTCACCGCGGACAGGAACACCAGGGCGACACTCGCCGCGATCCCTGGCGCGGCCAGCGGGATCGTGACCCGCAGCAGCGCCGACATCGGCGAGCAGCCCAGCGACCTGGCGGTGTCGAAGAACCGCCGCGGCAACTGGACAAGCGATGCCCGCAGGCTGATCAGGGCCATCGGGAAGAACATCACCGCGTAGGCGATCACGAGCAGCGTCGGGGACTGGTACAGCGGGTAGGCCAGCCGCACGGCGAAGAACACCAGGGAAAGCGCGATCACCAGTCCCGGTAGGCCCTGCACGAGATACCCGAGCCGTTCGAGCAGGCGGGACAGCCGCCCGGGGTGGCGCGCCGCCAGGTACGCGACGGGGAACGCCGCGACGGTCGCCAGCACCGCGGCCAGGAAGCTGTACAGCAGCGTGTACCCGGCCGCGCCAAGCAGCGGGATCGGCGCGACCCCCACCAAGTCCGACGGCTGGGTGAGCCAGTAGACCAGCGTGCTCGCCGGCACACCGACGCCGAGGCCGACGAGGACGGCCATGAAGAGCAGCGACGGCACCGCGCCCCAGCCGAGCCGGTACCGCCGCACGCCGCCGGCAGGCCGCCCGGCCCGCACGGCGACCGAGCGGGTCAGCGTCATCTCCGTACCGATCACCAGCAGGCTGAGCACGACGAGCACCAGGGACAGCGCGCTGGCCGCCGCCGGGTTGATGCCCAGGTTGAACTCGGTGAAGATCTCCGTGGTGAACGTCTGGAACCGCAGGATCTCGAATGCGCCGTATTCGGCGAGCAGGCCGAGCAGCACCATCAGGCAGCCGCCGAGCAGGGCCGCCCTGATCTGCGGCAGCACCGCGCCCAGCAGCGCGCGGAACCGGCCGAGGCCAAGCGACCTGGCCACCTCGTACAGGGAGGTGTCAACCCGGCGCAGCGCCGCCGCGACCGGCAGGTAGACCAGCGGGTACAGCCCGAGAGTCATCACCAGGGACGCGCCGAACAGCCCGTGTACCGCCGGCGTCAGCGACAGCCAGGTGTAGCCGATGACGAAGTCGGGGATCGCCAGCGGCAGCACCACCACCGCCCGCCAGAACCGGCGCAGCGGCAGGTTCGTGCGCTCGATCAGCCACGCCGAGCCGACGCCCGCCACCGCCGAGCAGACGGTGACGATGACGCCGAGCTCGATCGTGTTCAGCAGCAGCGTCCACGTCAGGGTGCGGAAAATCAGCGGCCAGATCGTCCCCCAGCCCGCGTGCCCCGCCTGCCAGAGCAGGAACACCACGGGAAGCAGCACCATGACGGTGACCACCACGGCGAGCAGGAGGAGCCACCGGGGGTAACCCGGGCCCGTTCTGGATAGTCGGGAAACCGGACCACGGCGGACGGAAACATCGGCGGCCACGGTCAGCCGAGCTGTGCCTGTTGCAGCAGTTGCAGCGCAGTCGAGCCGTCGCCGAGCTTGGCGATCGTGTCGGCGGGGTCGGGGTGCAGCGACGACAGCGGAGGCAGCTGGGAGTTAGCGGCAACGCCGGGCCGCAGCGGGTACTCGAAGCTGTCGGACTGCGCAATGATCCGCTGGCCCGCGGCGCTGATCAGGAACGCGAGGAACTTCTGCGCGGCGGCCTGGTGGGTGGACGACGCGAGGATTCCCGCGCCTGAGACGTTAAGGACGTAACCCGGGTCCCCGGGCGCGAAGTAGTGCAACGCCGAATGCATCGCCCCCGCGCCGAGCCCGGCGCGCAGCCGGTACCAGTAGTAGTGATTGATCAGCCCGATCTCCACCTGGCCGGAGTTCACCTCTGAAGTCAGCGTCTCGTTGTCCGGGTAAATGTGCGATCCGGCGTTTGCCTTCACTCCCTCTAGCCAGGCTAGCGCCGCCGCGGAACCGTGCGTGTCCGCGATCGACGTGATGATCGGCTGGAAGTCGGTTTCACCTGGAGCGATACCCAGCTTGCCGGCCCATTTTGGATTAGCCAGGTCCATTACAGACGTGGGGAGCTGGGACGGCTGGAGTGCGTTCGTGTTGTACACGAGCGCAGAGATCCGGGCGGTCACCCCGACCCAGTTCCCGGCGGGCGAGCTGTCGGCGGACGGCACCGCGGCAAGCGTGGCCTTGTCCACCGGCGCGAGCAGGTGCTGGCCGGCCAGCTTCATCAGCGCCGGGGAGTTCTCGGTGTAGAAGACGTCACCGGGTGACCGGGAGCCCTCCTGCATGATCTGCTCGGCGAGCTGATCCTCGTCACCGTTCCGCACCGTCACCTGAATCCCGGTCTGTTTCTCGAACGCGCTGACCAGTGCCTGCGTGGTCTGCTCGTGCTGCCCGTTGTACAGGACCAGCCCGTTGGCCGGGGCGTCACCACCGCTGCTCGCGCCGCACGCCGCCACGGACGCCGTCAGCATCCCGGCGGTAATGGCCATGCCGATGACCCGCCACGCCTTGCGCACCAGTCTTACCTCCTAGGGTTGGTTTTCTTAGGTTAGGCATGCCTTACTTACTGTCGCAGGATAGCGGCTTAAAATCCCTTTACAGCAGGACCCTGGTCATGAGGTACCGTCGCCACCATGCGAAACGGCGAAGTCTCCTACTGGTGGCAGGCGCTCGGCGGCTTCCCGCCCCGGCGCGCGTCGCTGCCCGGGCCGCTCGAGGCAGACGTCTGCATCGTGGGCGGCGGGTACACCGGCCTGTGGACGGCGTACTACCTCGCGGAGCGCCGCCCGGACGCGCGGATCGTGGTCCTCGAGGCGGCGTTCGCCGGGTACGGCGCCTCCGGCCGCAACGGCGGCTGGGTGACGTCGGAACTGCCCGGATCCCGTGCCATCTACGCCCGCGGACCCGGCGGGGCGTCCGGCGTCCGGGCGCTGGAGGCAGAGCTGCGGTCGACGGTCGACGAGGTCGGGCGGGTCTGCGAGGCGGAGTCGATCGACTGCGACTACGTCCGCGGCGGCCGGCTGACCGTGGCGACGTCGCCCACGCAACTGGCCAGGCTCAGGGCCGGCCTCGCGCATCTTCGCGAGTGGGGAGACGGGGACGACGTGTACACGTTCCTGTCCCGCGACGAGACCAGCGAGCGGATCAACGTCGCGGGCGCGCTCGGCGGGCTGTACGCGCCGGCCAGCGCGCGGGTGCAGCCGGCCGCGCTGGCGGCAGGGCTCGCCGCGGCTGCGGAGCGGCGCGGTGTCGCCATCTACGAGGCGACCCCGGTGACGGAGATCCTGCCCGTCGGCTCGGGCGGCGCGGACGGTACTGGCGCGGTAGCGCGGACGATGTTCGGCGACGTGCGGGCCAGGTCGGTGCTGCGCTGCACCGAAGGGTTCACCGCCAGGCTTCCCGGGGCACGGCGCGCGCTGCTGCCGATGAACAGCTCGATGGTGGTGACGGAGCCGCTGCCCGCCGGCGTATGGAAGCAGATCGGCTGGGACGGCTGCGAGACGCTGTCCGATGAGGCGCACGCCTACATGTATGCGCAGCGGACCGCCGACGGGCGGATCGCGATCGGCGGCCGCGGCGTGCCGTACCGGTTCGGTTCCGCGACCGACCAGCTGGGAGTCACGGAGCCGTCGACGGCCGCCGCGCTCGGCGGGGTCGTGCGCCGGAT
>Ga0307478_10002266_pt1 | contig 15382 bp, 16 predicted proteins | sample atmos_gasesECM4C_2_FD_203713 | JGI IMG/M metagenome (GOLD analysis project Ga0307478, IMG submission 203713) | Hardwood forest soil microbial communities from Morgan-Monroe State Forest, Indiana, United States - atmos_gasesECM4C_05 | ecosystem: Environmental > Terrestrial > Soil > Temperate...
TCTACAAGGTCAGCCCCCGAGATCCGATCGCCTTCGGATTAGCCCTGATCGTGATGATTGCCGTCGCCTTCATCGCCTGCTTCCTTCCCGCCCGCCGCGCCACCCGGATCGATCCAGTCCGCGCTCTTCGAGTGTAATCTTCAACACGCCGCGCTGTCCGAAAGCACCAACGACACCGGGCGTTGCTGATCGACGTGACAATATTGTTGTCGCTCGATACGATTCCTTGATTACGTAGCCCCGAGAATATGCACATCATCACCCGCAAACGTCTGAACGAGTTTGCGGAGAAACACCCAGAGACAACCTCGTCACTGGCGCGCTGGTACGGGATTATCCGCAAAAGCCGCTTCGCGAACTTTGCCAGACTTCGGCAGGTCTTTCCTCACGCCGATCAAGTCGGAAAATTTACCGTCTTTAACATCGGCGGGAACAAAGTTCGACTGATCGCGGCCCTGCATTATAATCGGAACAAGATTTACATCCGCCATGTGTTGACCCATGAGGAATACAACGCAGGCAAATGGAGAAACTGATATGTCTGCGGCAGAACTAGCAATAATAACCAAAGCGTGGCCGCCTATTTCCCGCGCCGTCCATGTTCCTCACACCAAGGCGGAATATGAGGATTTGGTCGAATTCCTTGATCACCTGACCGACGAAGTTGGCGAAGACGAGAAACATCCGCTCTCTTCGCTTATGGACGTGATTGGGGTGCTCATCGAAAAATACGAGGATGAGCATGTTCCGGCTTTGGGGCCGGCGCCGAAGCTGTTTGAATACCCCGCGCCGAAGAAGTCCGGGAAAGTTGTTGTGCAGGATAAATCGACCGCTTACGGCCAGAGTCGCCGCCCCAAAAAACTATCGAAGATATTTCCTTAAAAGACACGCTTAGGCTGTCCTCATCGATTTCGCGACTCGAAAATACGTCGATCACGCTCAAGATTCGGCCGCAAGACGAAGAGTGGAACCCGTGCAAGTCTAAATCGCCATTGGGATTCATGTTGCCGTTCGCTCAACCGTTGCAATCGGAAGTTAATTAAGCTTCTTCGCCCTGTCCCCTACCTTTGGATCTGCAAATGGCTCGAGAACGTCATCTCTGGGCTCAATCGTTTCTTCGGTAATCGGTTCTCTTGCGAGAGCAGTGAAAATATCGCCCCCTCCGCTCCGCTTAACAATTGTTCGCCTCGCGGATTGTGACCGCACCTCATTTGATTTGATGGTCGTCAACTTGTCCTGAATGTGAATTGGTCGACCGGAGCCTTTGACAATCTCCAATCTCCCGAGCGGTTCTTTACTGTCTGGGTCGATCAATTCTTCTCCAAGTTCGTAGATCACGAACCGGTCTTTTTCGGTGATGCCGTTGGATGAGCCTCCATTTATCACAACTTGGTACCGATCCAACACCTTCACGACTCCAAATGTCTTGGCTTCTGTGCTCATAGATTGCCTTCCTGAAAAACTCGATATGGGAGAGTAGTTTTTATTGTGGCCGCAGTTCCCAGGTCTACGCCCTTCGGTAATGGAATGAATTCTTGAATAATCCGCAGCGACGCAACTCGCTTCTGCTGCACGTTCTCGACATAGCCTATCCCGTACAGCTCTTCGTAACCATCGTTTCGGATAAAAATGGAGAGAACCGAATGAACGGGTAACTCAAAACTGGTCCGAATTAGAAGCACACGCTTGTCCGCAATAAACTTTATGATTCTGATCTCCTCCGAGGATGGTTGATGTTCACCTGCAGCTGCAATTGAACGAACCAAGAGCGCGATAATTATTAAAGAGATACAAGTCGCCGCGAGGAGCCATTTAATAGAAATCTTACTGTTGACGTCGATGAAGAGTTGGACCAGCGACGCCAAAAAACTAACCACCGCGATGGCAATGTATATGCCGTGTTCGGTTGTAACGCGGGAGATCGTCCGTCCAACGAATTTCATTATGTGATTAGGAATTTCTGCAAGCCCCAAAATAGGGCCACATTTCACATCTAGCGATCAACGTTTCGCACGGTCCGATATTTTTGCTACTTTCCGTAGACAGCGGCGGGCGGTCCAACAAAATGCATACGAGAATTCGGACAATTCCACAGGCTGTCGCCGCGAACGCCAAGACCTTGCCGCAGAAATATTTTGTTTCGCCGGAAATCTTTGAGACGGAACGGAAGAAGATTTTTTCGCGGCAGTGGGTATTGGCCGGACATCAGAGTCAGATCGCGCAGGCCGGAGATTTTTTTGTTCCGGAAGTGGCCGGCGAATCGTTAATCGTAGCTCGGGATCGGAACGGGAACATCCGCGGATTTTATAACGTTTGCCGGCACCGCGGGACGCGGTTGTGTGAGGAGCAGAGCGGACATTCTGCCGCGATCCAGTGTCCGTATCACGCGTGGACCTACGGGCTCGATGGGCGGTTGATCGGATCGCCACATATGGACGAGGTGCCCGGGTTTGATCGGAGCGATTACTCGTTGCATCCGGTGAAACTGGGAGTCTGGGAAGGATTCATCTTCGTGAACCTGGCGGATGAGCCGATGCCGCTGGAGGAATGGTTCGCGCCGTTGGCGGGTAAGTTTTCGCATTGGAATTTGCCGGCGCTGCGCTCAGCGAAGCGGGTCGAGTATGACGTTAAGGCGAACTGGAAGCTGATGTTCGAGAACTACTCGGAGTGCTATCACTGCCCCGGCGTGCATCCGCAGCTGCAAAAGGTTTCACCGTACGATTCGGCGGAGAACGATTTGCGGGAAGGACCGTTCCTCGGTGGGTTCATGAAGATCAATCCCGGCAAAAGCCTGACCATGAGCGGAAACGCCTGCGCAGCGTTCGTCGGCAACATCGAAAATCTGCAGCAGGTTTCTTATTATTCGATCTTTCCGAACATGCTGCTGAGTCTGCATCCCGAGTACGTGATGGTTCACCAGCTTTGGGCGCAGTCGCCGGAGCGAACATTGATCGTCTGCGATTGGTTTTTTCATCCGGACGCGGCAGAGCGCGACGGTTTCAACCCGGAGGATGCAATCGAGTTCTGGGAGGTGACCAACAAGCAGGATTGGCACGTGTGCGAGCTGAGCCAGCAGGGGGTCGCGTCGCGGGCGTATGAGCCGGGGCCGTATAGCTCGCGCGAGAGTATTCCGGCGGCGTGGGACCGGGAATACCTGCGAAGGATGGGAGGCAGAGAACGTCCAACGCTCAACGTCCAACGCCCAACGTCGAACTAAGACAAGAGACCGAGGAATTCGCGGGCGGTTTCCGAGAAGAGCTGCGCTTTTTCGTTATCAGACAGGTCGCTCATTGATTCGATGAGCGCGCCGGTGTGCGCTTCCCCAAGAGGGAACGGATAGTCGGAGCCGAGGGCGACGCGCTGAGCGCCGAAGAGTTTGATAAGGAGATGGAGGGCGTCGGCGTCGTGGACGAGTGAGTCGACGTAGAAGTGCGCAGGTTTGTCATTGCGCGCGAGATAGTGGCGGGGATTTGTGTCGTTGTCGGTGGCGCACAAATCGGGACGGACGTGAAAGCCGTGCTCGATCCGGCCGATCGTGAATGGGAAGGCGCCGCCGCCGTGGGCGAAGGCGACGCGGAGTTTCGGGAAACGCGCGAAGACACCGCCGAAGATCATCGAGCAAATGGCGAGCGAAGTTTCGGCCGGCATGCCGACGAGCCAGGGAAGCCAGTATTTCGGCATGCGTTCCTTGCCGACCATGTCCCACGGATGAACGAAGATCGCGGCGTCGAGCTGCTCGGTGGCACTCCAGATGGGTTGAAGGGCGGCGTTATCCAAATTCAAAGTATCGAGACGACCGAAGTGCTGGTTCGCATCAACGTGGGTGCCGATCTGTGCGCCGCGCAATCCGAGCTCGCGCACGCAGCGCTCCAACTCGCGCGCGGCGAGATCAGGATCCTGCAATGGAATCGTCGCCAGACCGGTGAAGCGCGTAGGATTTGCCCGGACGACTTCGGCGATGTGGTCATTCAGGCGTCGAGAGAGATCGAGCGCGTCGGCCGGTTTCGCCCAATAGCTGAACATGACGGGCACGGTCGAGAGAACCTGCATGGACACGCCGGCGTGATCCATTTCCTCCAGGCGACGCGCCGGCTCCCAAACGTTGTCGATGATCTCGCGGAAGACGCGCTCGCCGATCATCATTCGCGCGCAACACGGCTGGTAATGATCGAGCCGGACGAATCCGGGGTAGCCGTACTTCGCGTCGAGATCCGGCCACTCGCGCGGGAGGATGTGGGTGTGGAGATCGATCTTCATGGGAAGTGATCAGTGACCAGTGACAAGTGACCAGTGAAGAAAAGCGTCAGCCGCTCGAACTGATCACTGATCACTGGTCACTGATCACTCCGTCCCGAAGGGTTTCACCGGCTCGGGCTGCGGCACCATGTGGCCGCAGTTCTTGCAAGTGCGGCGGGTATCGTCGTTCCAAAAGTCGAGCATGGCCTGGCTGAAATGATTCACGATATCGGCGCAATCGAAATCGATGTCTTCGACGAGCGCGCCGCAATTGTCGCAATAGAAAATGACGTGCTCATGCTCGCCCGGTGGCCGCCGGCGTTCGACGACGATGCCGATGGTGTCGGGCGGACGCACGGGCGCATGCGGCACATTGGGCGGGATGAAGAAGGTCTCTCCCTCGCGCACGAGATGATCGACGATGCCGTCGCCTTCGCGGATGCGCACTTTGATGTCGCCCTTGAGCTGATAGAAATACTCCTCGGAATCGACGAGATGAAAATCGTTTCGCGCATTTGGACCCTTGATGACCATCACGAAAAAATCGCGACCATCGTAAAGGTAGCGGTTGCTGACGGGCGGCTTGAAGAGCTCGCAGTTCGCTTCGATCCAGTCGTTGACGTTGATCGGCGGCAGCACCTTTGTCGTCGTGCCGCTGCCCGGCTTTTCCGGCGCAGGTGAAAGTGTGGTCGTGCTTATGGCCTGAGCGTATTTCCGCGAAAGAGCAGCGTCAACTCCGCGCGGGCTGACGGGGAGTTGCATTGCTGTTCAACATTTAACGTCGCATAGCTTGATGGCTTGACGCCGTTCAGTGCGAATGGCCTGCTGGACTACCCGACGCTTCGCTTGCAATGACGAAAGGAAAAAGCTTCGCGCTCACCGCGCTCTCCATGATCGCGTTCGCGGGCAATTCGCTGCTTTGCCGCCAGGCGCTGAAGCAAACTGCGATCGACGCGGCCAGCTTCACGCTGGTTCGCATCGTGTCGGGCGCGGTCTGTTTGTGGATCATCGTGCAACTTCGCAAGGGTCCTTCACGGAGCGCGGGAAGCTGGCCTTCGGCGCTCGCGCTGTTTGCCTACGCGGCTCTTTTTTCGTTCGCCTATCTTCAGTTGACCGCCGGCACGGGCGCGCTGCTCTTGTTCGGCGCGGTCCAGGCGACGATGATTGGATGGGCTTTGCGAAAAGGCGAACGATTGCGGCCGCTGCAAATTTCGGGGCTCGCGCTGGCGATCGCAGGACTAATTACGCTCGTGTTCCCCGGATTGTCCGCGCCGCCGTTAGGCGCGGCGATCTTCATGCTCGGCGCCGGAATTGCCTGGGGCATCTACTCGTTGCGGGGCAAAGGCGCTGGCGATCCATTACGCGCGACGGCCGGCAATTTTCTGCGCGCGGCGCCGTTGGCCGCGCTGCTCAGCGTTGTGATGTTGCGTGCAGTCAGCTTTGACCGCGCCGGTGTAGGTTACGCGATCGCGTCCGGTGCGTTTGCCTCAGGCATCGGCTACGCAATTTGGTACACCGTCTTGCCCGCCTTGAAAGCGTCGGGCGCGGCCACGGTGCAGTTGAGCGTTCCTGTGCTGGCCGCAGCCGGTGGCATTATTTTCCTGGGAGAGCAGCTCACCCTTCGATTTGCGTTCGCTTCCATCGCTGTGCTCGGCGGGATCGCGCTGGTTATCATCGAGCGCCGAACCGCGGGCAGTTGATGCTTCCGTCGCGGGGCGACGGACACTAGCATCCATCAATTCCCGAATGAAGATCTTCGATATCTCACGCCCGCTTTCGAACGACCTCGCGCCGTGGCCGGGCGACACGGCGTTTCATTTCGAATTAAAATGGAAAATGGCCGAAGGCGCGACGGTAAACGTGGGCGCCGTGGAGATGGGCGTGCACAACGGCAGCCACGCAGACGCGCCGTTTCATTTCCAAAAAGGCGCCAAGACCATCGAGCAGATGTCGCTCGAAATTTATCTCGGCGATGCGGTCGTCGTCGATCTGACAAAAGAATTTGAAACCGATCGGATGCGCCAAATCACCATTGCCGATCTCGAATCGTCGGCGAAAGCGCCGCGGCTTTTGCTCAAGACGGGCGTCTGGCGGGACTCGAAGATTTTCCCGGAATGGATTCCGGTGATCGCCCCCGATGTTGCGGAATGGCTGGGCAAACGAAAGGTGAAGTTGCTAGGTCTCGATTTGCCATCAGTGGATTCAATCGAAGCGAAGATCCTGGTGAATCACCACGCCCTCGCCGCGGCCGGCGTGGCGATCGTTGAGTCGTTGGACTTGAGCGAAATCGAAGCGGGCATCTATAATTTCTCCGCGCTGCCGCTGCGCATCACCGGGGGCGACGCCGCTCCGGTGCGCGCGATTCTTTGGCGGGACTAGAATTCGGAGGGACGTGCTTCCGCACGTCCGAAAAATTCCTCATGCGACAAAAAGTGGGACTCGCCGCGGCGAGTCCCTCTGGCGAGAATCCGAGCGTGGCGAATAGATTTCTCGATTCCCGGGTGACGCGCTGGAGCGTACTGGCTCTGGCGATCGTCCTCTTCGCGGTCACGAATCTTCCCTGGCACCTCGACGATTACGACCAGGCGAAGCAGGCATTCACTTCGTTCGAAATGGTCGAGCGGGGACATTGGTTTTATCAGCACACCCCGAATTGGTGGGTCGCCACCAAACCGCCGTTGGTCGGCTGGATCTCTGCGGGATTCTTTGCCGTCACGCGATCGTGGGAATTGGCCTGGAGGCTTCCGTCTTTTCTCGCGGCGCTCGCATTGCTCGCGCTAGCCTGGCGCTCGGCTGCGATCTATGGACCCATCGCGGCATTGACGGCGACGTGTGCGCTTGGTCTCAACTTGTTCGTGCCGCGGCTCGCCTCCCTCGTCCGGACGGACATGCCGCTTGCACTTGTTTTGTTCGCGATCGGCTGGCTGATCTGGGAAAAAACCCGGACGCGCGCCGCGTGGACGACGCGAGATCGGTTACTCCTGTTTCTCCTGCTGAGCGCGGGAATGCTGATCAAGGGCCCGATTGTGTATGCTTTCCTGTTGCCGGGTCTGGTAGCGTTTCAATGGCGATGGCGTGGGACAAGTGCGGCGCCTTCCGCGTGGTCGGGATGGTTACCGTGGCTGGTCTCTTTTCTTGTCTTCCTCATCTGGGTCGCGGGCGGAATTCTTTTCGTGCCGGAATTTACCGAGCACGTTGTCCTGCGAGAATTCGCCGGACGGTTTATCGATGAGGTGCATCGGTCGCAAGCGTTCTATTTTTATCTGCCGCATCTGCTCTATCGGTTTGCGCCGTGGAGTTTGTTGTTGATCGGTCTTGCGTTCGTCGCCCTGAAGAAAAATAACGGCGGTTCGACTGAGTCTGGCCCTGCCAAACTGTCGCCGGAAACGTTCTGGCTCCTCGCCTGGAGTCTTGGTGGATTACTGGTCATGTCGTTTGTGCCTTCGAAACGGATCGACCGGATTTTTCCGATCGTGCCGCCGCTCTGTTTGCTATTGGCGGCCACAGTCGCTGCTCTTCGGGAAAAGGAGAGTCGGAAAGCGATAGTGGATCGCTCCTGCGGTGTCGCGATTATTCTCGCGGTCATTTTCACCAGCGGATCCACCGCGCGCAAAATCGTTCTAGCCGGTCGGGAACATCGGGATGCGTTTGCTGTGTTCGGCCGGGCGGTGGTGAAGGAAGCGACCGCACGCGGCTGGCGCTATGGCGTGGTCGGTGGGGAAGATGAAGGGATGCTCTTGTATGTCCGGCGGCCGGAATTTCTGGAGCCCGACGAGGGCGCGGCGGAATGGAACAGCGGAAAGCTCGACGCGCTGGTCGTTCCCGACGATGAGATCGATGAACTGCTCCCACGCTTGGACGGCGAGCCGAAAAAATTCCTGACGTCGGAGTCAGCGGGCAACTACGGCAAGCGCTATTTCCTGCTTGTCCGATCGCCTTTGTCCTAGCCGGCTGGCGCGGCGAAAAGCCGCTCGACTTTGCCCGGACGATTTGTAGTCTCGCGTCCAAGTTGAAGGACTTGATGCACTTCCCGAAGGCGGAGATCGAGGCGCTCTGGTGCCCGTGGCGCGTCGAATACTTCGAGCAGGAAACGCCGAATCCGAATTTCCTTTCCGACGCCGCGCGGGCGAGTGACGACGCCGCGCACCTGGTGGTGACGCGCCGCAAGAACGCTTTCCTGATGATGAACCGCTACCCGTATAGCGTCGGCCATCTCATGGCGGTGCCCTATCGCAAAACCGGCGACGCCTCTTCGTTAGGCGAAAACGAAGTGCTCGAGCTCTGGGACCTCGCGCTGCACGCCCAGCGGCTTTTGCGCGAAACGATGAAGGCGCAGGGCTTCAACATCGGTTTGAATCTTGACCAATGCGCGGGCGCCGGGGTGCCCGATCATCTCCATCTCCACATCGTGCCGAGATGGAACGGCGACACGAATTTCATGCCGGTGTTGGCCGGGACGCGAATGCTCTCCGAGGGATTGCGCGGGCTCTACGACAAATTGATGGCCACCCAGGAACGGATCGGAAAAAATAACGCGCCCTAGATTATGCCCAGCTGGATCGAACCACCGCCAAAACAAAGAAGAACCGGTTGCCTGGGCAAAGGCTGCATGATGCTCGTGATTTTTTTGGTACTGCTGGCGGTGGCGTTTTTCGTTGGCGGCTACGTCGGCGTGCGTTACGTCGTTACTTCGACGACGCCAAAGGAAATTCCGCAGGTCGAAACCTCGGACGCCGAACAGGAGGCGGCGCGGCGGCGCTGGGAGGAATTCAAGGCCGCTCCTGAGACCGCGCCGGTCGAAGCGACAACGCAAGCGACCACCACCACAACGACGACCACCGAGGTCGCACCGACGCCGACGCCCGCGACCAATCGGATCGAGCTCACTGCGGCCGATATTAATCAATTGATCACGGGCAGCCGGAAATTGCGCGGCAAAGCCTTCGTTGCGATCGAGAACAACGTCGCCCGCGTCCAGGTGAGTATGCCGCTGGAAAAGGTGGGATTTCGCGGACGCTATCTGAACGGGGAACTGCAGGTGCGCTCGGCGCCAGACCGAAATCCGCGGAACATCGAGATCACCGAGGTTTCGCTCGGCGGCGTTTCCGAGAAAGTGTTGAATCTGTTGCTGGGATTCCGCTCGCTTCGCAGCTACGCGGACCAGTATGCGACGGAAAACAACATCACGAGCTTCGCGATCGAGGACAACAAAGTCATCATCGAGAACGGCGGCAAACCGATCCCCGGCGTAACGCGATAGTCGGAGCGCAGGCAAGATGCCTGTGCTCCGTTACTGCATGATCTCGCGGACGAAGACGTTGAGCTGGCCGTCGCTCTGCTTTCGCACCTCGGTGATTTCGTAGGGACGCGCTTCGTCGCGCGTGACGGTTGAACCGCGGGCGGGCGGAGTGTAGCCGGCGGGAAAATCCACGATGATGCGCAGGTTCTGTCCACCACCGGCGAGTTTCAGCACTGCGTCCGTTAGGCCGGTCTTCGGACGCAGCACGGCGCGGTTAGGCTCGGTAAAATTCACGACGAACTGGCCCTTGAGATAAACGCGTTCGCCCGCCAGGCCGCGGTCCGCGAGATCGCGCAAGTCACCAAGAGTGATAAGGCGGCCGACCGGCATTTTCCCCGGGGGAAAAGTTTTCCAATTGCCGCCGCCGGCGGTGGAGGCCAGCGAGTTATCCGGCGCGTTCGGGGATGGCGATGGCGAAGCTGCGGGAGGCGGCGGTGAGGCAACTGCGACCACCGGCGGAGTCGTCGGAGCAGGTGGCGCGACTGACGGCGTGGGCGATTTCGCCATTGCGACGACCGTAGCGGCCGGCGTCGGTGTCGGTTTCGGCGGCGGCGAATTTTGCGCAACCATCGTCGGCGTTCGCGCGGGTGTGGGCGAAGGCGTTGCCTTCTGGTTCTTCTTGTTTCCTTTCGTCGGCTTCGTGGGCGGGGGTGGCGGCGCGGGTGGTGGCGTGACGACGGCAACTTTCGGCGGTTCGACTTGCGCCGCGGGTTCCACGCGAATCAATTCGTTCGCTGCCGGCGGCGGTGGAGTGGGGGCTAGTCCGGCGACAGGTTCGCTGGTCTTTGGCGCCATGCGATCTTTATAGCTGGCGTATTGCGCTTCCGCGTTCTTGCGCGCGGCGTCTTTAAAAAGCGGCCAGCCGGCGGCGAGATTCAAATCGAGCGGCGGCTCCAGCGTGAACGTGCCCGGCCCCTTCGTGACAGTGTAGCTGCCGTAGAGAAGCGGCATCGTCGTGATCATGATCCGGCCATCGGAAAGTCGCTCCGCGTGGAGGACCGCCGAGAGATCGTGCGTCCGCTCCAGTTTAATCTCCAGGCCTGTCACCAGCGTCTGCTTCATCAAGGGCAAGGCCTGGGGATCGGCCGGATAGACGTGCTCCATGAGCAGCTCGCCGTGATCGACCGCATTCGTCAGCGCGACCATGCCGGAAAGAAACAAGTCGTTAGGCGTAAGCTCGTGCGCTTCCATGATGTTGAAGCGGCCAACCACGTACGGCACCAGACCGCGGACCTGCTGGAAATTCCGAATGTAATTGCGTGTCAGCTCCGCGTTCAAGGTGGCCAGCTCGGTCGGGCTCAGCGCGATGTAACGATCGTAGAGTTGCTGCGAAGTAAGGAATTCGCCCGCCGGCGCGGCCGTGAGCTCGAACCGTTTCGTCGGCTCGATCTTGTGGAGTCTTTTCAGGATCCGATAGCTCTGGGGTCGTTCCGGTTGCCAGAAAATGTAAAAGCTTCCGAGCCAGGCCGCGAACGCGAACCCGGTCAGCAAGAGAATGGCGACCGACCACCCGAAGAAGTTGCTCTTTTTTCGCCGCGAACGGCCGTAGGCACGCGCGGGCTCATAGCGGAAGTAATCGCGATCCATCTAAACGCGCCTGCTTCGCGAACGATTCGTTTTCAAGCAGGGCGGGCTGCTTCGAAAGACGTACCGCACCCGCAAGTCCGGGCCGCATTTGGATTCTCGATGTAAAAACCGGCGCCGGTGAGGTTATCCCGGTAATCGAGCGTAGCGCCGCGCAAGTAATCCGCGCTCTCGCCATCGACGAAAAACTCAACGCCGTCGCGCGCCACAATTGCGTCGCCCGGCTGTTGGGCGCCGAGCGACATTTCGTATTGGAGCCCGGAACAGCCGCCTTTGGCGATCCCGACGCGCAGACCTTGGTGCTCGGTCTCGCCGCGCGATTCGAGGAGGCTGCGCAATTGGCGCACGGCGCTGTCGGTTACGGTAATCATCGGTTGAGTCGAAATTATCGTTTTCCTTCGCAATCGCAAATCGGCAATCTAAAATCGGCAATAGGATGAGCCGCATTCGCCTGTTGCCGGAAATTCTCGCCAGTCAGGTGGCGGCGGGCGAGGTGATCGAGCGCCCGGCTTCGGTCGTCAAAGAGCTCGTCGAAAACAGCATCGACGCCGGGGCGCGCAAGATCGAGGTCAGCATCCGGCGCGGCGGAATTTCGCTGATCCGCGTCGTCGACGACGGGTGCGGGATGGATCGCGATGACGCGTTGCTTTCGCTCGAGCGCCACGCGACCAGCAAGATTCGCACGGCTGCCGACCTCGCGGCGATCGCGACCCTCGGATTTCGCGGCGAAGCGCTGCCGAGCATTGCCAGCGTCTCGCGCTTTCGGTTGACGACGCGAGAACCGGCAGCGGTCGCCGGCACGGAAATTATCGTGGCGGGCGGGCGCATCGAAACGGTGCGCGACGGCGGCGAAGCGCCCGGCACTCAGATCGAAGTGCGCTCGATCTTTTACAATCTGCCCGCGCGCCGGAAATTTCTCCGCTCCGAGAACACGGAGAGCCGCAACCTCGAGCACCAGCTTCATCTTCAGGCAACGGGGCATCCGGAAATCGCGTTTGTGTTTGTGCGCGATGAGCGCGTCGTCTTGCAACTCCCGGCGGCGGCGAATCTCACGGATCGCATTCGCGATCTCCACGGCCGGGAACTCGTCGATCGTCTTCTCGCCGTCGCAGAGCCGGGCGGCGCCGCCAAGATTCGAATTCGTGGGTTGATCGGGCAAGCCGGAGTAAGCCGGCAGACGCGCGCGCAGCAGCTTGTCTTCGTCAATGGCCGCGCGATCGAAAGCCCGGTGCTGAGCGCCGCGCTTCGGGAAGGCTATCACACCGCGCTGATGAAAGGTCAGTTCCCGGTGACGTTTTTGTTTCTCGAGCTCGATCCGGCGGCAGTGGACGTGAACGTGCATCCGGCGAAGCGCGAAGTTCGCTTTCGCGATCCGAACTCCGTTCGGGAAGCCGTGGTCGAAACGATCCGCAGAACTTTGGAAAGCGGACGGCGAGATTGGCAGCAGCAGTTTCAACGGCCGCCCGCGCCGAGTGCCCCAATTCCGCCTGAGCATTTTTTTCCGCCGCCGCCGATTGAGCAGCGGCAATTCGTGGAGACCGCTCTTACTCGGGTGGTCCCGAGCCGTTCAGGCAGCGAAGAGACGGCGAGGTTACCGGAAGCGGCCGGGATCACCGCCTCCGGCTACAACCGAGAAGCGATCGATGTCGCGAATCCTTCGCAGCAATTCCAGATCATCGGCATCTTGAACAAGCTCTATGTTTTGATGGAAAATCAGGACGGGCTCGTCCTGGTCGACCAGCACGCGGCGCATGAGCGGATTCTGTTCGAAGAATTGCGGCGGCGCATTGAAGAGCAGGGCGTTCCGTCGCAGCGGCTGCTTCTGGCGCAGACCTTCGAGCTCGCGCCGCGCGATGCGGAATGGGTGGAGCGAAATGCAGAGACGTTGCAGAAAATGGGCATCGGGATTGAGCCGTTCGGCCAGAACGCGTTCAAGATCGACAGCCTCCCGACGTTTCTCGACGTGGCGGACCCGGTGGCGTTCATGCGCAAGGTGGTTGACGGGCTCAAGAGCGCGAGCAACGGCAGCTCAGCCATGCGCCTCGGCGAAGATATGATCGCGAAGACCGTTTGTCGTCATGCCGTGAAAGCGAACGATCCGCTGCGTTATCTCGAAGTGGAAAAACTGATCACCGATCTGCTCGAATGCGATCTGCCTTACTGCTGCCCGCACGGCCGGCCGACCATGATCCAGATTTCGCACGCCGAGCTGGAGAAAAAATTCGGGCGGAAAGTCTGACTATTTCCAGTGCTTCGCGATCAGCGCTTTGATCGCGGGAGTCTGCAAACGGTAGTTTTCCTCGTGATGATGCGGGATCTCGGGGAACCATTTCCACCAGAACATCCCGGCGAGGAATGGATGGCGCGCCGGTAAATCCAGGGCGATGTCGATGCAGCGCTGCTGGATCTCAGCGCAATGTTCGCCGCCGGTCTTGAAACCCCACGGCTCGGCCGCGGCCCGCGCGCTTTCGTTGTAGCCGATCTCGACAAAGAGAAATTGTTTCCCGTTTTGTTTCGAAAATTTTTCCAGCTCTGCGCACCGCTTCTCCCAGGCCGCGGAAATTTCGGCAGCAGCGGGGTCCGTCGTTTTGGTGAGCGGGAAATAGGCGAGCACGCCGATGTAATCAAGCGCGTCCCAGAATTTCACGTCGGCGAATTCGTTCCAGTTCGCGCCGTAGGTGATCTTGCCGTGATAAACGGCGCGCACCGCCGCGATGATCTTGCGCCACCGCTCATCGTATTTTTGCGGGTAAGTAAACTCGAGGCCGACGCAAAAAAGTTCGGCGTGCTCGGATTCCGCCAGCGTCGCCATCTGGACGATCCAGGTCTGGTAATCGGAAAAGAACCGGTCCCATTCCTCCGGCGTGACGAAGTTGATCTCGCCGCGCCAACTGAATTTCGTGCCCCAATAGGCGATGTGGGGGATGACCATGGCCGACATCCCGCGCTCGTGCGCCCAATGGAGTGGCGTGGTGATGTGGGTGGTGCTCGCGCCGGAGCGGCGCCCGCCCGCGACCTGGCCGTCCTCGCGGATTTGGGCGTAGGGATGAATCGCGATGCTGTTCACGCCTAACGATTTCAACTCGTCGAGCGTCGTTTCCATCTCCGGCATCTGCCATTCGATGCCCCACGTCTGGCAGGAAACGATCATGCCTTTGTAAACGGCGGCGGGCGGCCCGGCGAAGGAGACGCTGGCAGAAAGGAACGCGGCCAGGAGCAAGGAAACGCGTGTCATCGCTTCGATGTAAGTCAAAGAGGGGCGATTTGAAATCGCCCTTTTAAAAAATCGGCGGTTTCCAAACCGCCGCTCTTGTGGAAAGGGATGGCTTCATTGAATGCTGTTCGGGGCGATCCGCAAAATCATGGAGCAAAATAAAAAAACCGCGCTGATTACCGGCATCACCGGCCAGGATGGCTCGTATCTGACGGAGCTGCTCCTGGAAAAGGGTTACGCGGTGCATGGAGTCGTCCGGCGAACGAGCAACATCCTGCGCTCGCGCATCGAGCATTTGCGTGGCGATGAACACATCTACGGCAAATCGCTCTTTCTTCATTACGGCGATCTGTCCGACGGCACCACGCTGCGCCGGATTTTTTCCGAGGTGCAGCCAGCGGAGATTTATCATCTCGCGGGGCAAAGCCACGTGGGTTTGAGTTTCGAAATCCCGGAATCGACCTGCGAGGAGATCGGGATGGCCACCCTGCGTTTGCTGGAGATCGCGCGCGACTTGCCGGGTCCGGTGAAATTCTATCACGCCTCCAGCTCGGAGATTTTCGGGAACGCCACGGAATCGCCCCAGACGGAAACGACGCCGCTCCGACCGGCGAGCCCTTATGGTTGTGCGAAAGCTTTCGCCACCCAGCTCGCGCGGGTCTACCGCGAATCCTACGGCCTGTTTGTTTGTAACGGGATTCTTTACAATCACGAATCACCGCGGCGCGGCGAAAATTTCGTCACCCGCAAGATCGCGCGGGCGGTGGCGCGGATCGCGCGCGGGCTCGAGCAGGAATTGCTGCTCGGGAGCCTGGAGAGCCGGCGGGATTGGGGCCGCGCCCAGGACTATGTCGCGGCGATGTGGCTGATGCTGCAACAGGACAAACCGGCGGACTACGTGGTCGCGACCGGCAAAACGCATGCCGTCCGTGATTTTGTCGTGGCGGCTTTCGCAGTCGTGAAGTTACCATGGGAAAAATATGTGAAACACAATCCGGCTTTCGATCGGCCCACGGAGCCGGCGCGCCTGGTCGGTTCGCCGGAAAAGA
>Ga0307478_10002267_pt1 | contig 15380 bp, 11 predicted proteins | sample atmos_gasesECM4C_2_FD_203713 | JGI IMG/M metagenome (GOLD analysis project Ga0307478, IMG submission 203713) | Hardwood forest soil microbial communities from Morgan-Monroe State Forest, Indiana, United States - atmos_gasesECM4C_05 | ecosystem: Environmental > Terrestrial > Soil > Temperate...
GCGAACGAAGGGATTTTCCGATGCCCGGCGCTTCATTGATCTTGCCCAGACGCTGCAAGCGCCCTGCGTGCGTGTGTTCGGAAAAAGCTCGGACTCCGAGAATCCCACCACGCCAGACGCCGATCTTAAAAAATTGGTGGAGGCGGGACTGCATGAGCTGGGTACCTACGCGGGCTCGCGAAATGTGACGGTTTTGATCGAATCGCATGATGACTTCACTCCCGCTGCCGTGCTGAAGGAAGTGCTCGAGCGTGCAGATTCTCCTCATGTTGGACTGCTCTGGGACGCGTTCCATACTTTTGCCACATCGAATGAAGGCCCGGAAGTCACCGTAAAAATGCTGATGCCATGGATTCGCCATACTCACCTGAAGGACGCCGTGGGTAGCGGACCGAACCGCAAATACGTTCTTACCGGCCGCGGCAATATTCCGATACGGCGGCAGATCGAAGTTCTGCACGGCGCCGGTTACAACGGTTACTACTGCTTCGAGTGGGAAAAAGTGTGGCACCCTGAGCTGGAGGATCCAGAAATCGCGATCGCCGACTATGCGCGGGTCATGCGGCAATATTTGTCGGAGTTGAAGTCATAACCAGGAATGTCGGATATGTGCCCTGAATTGCCAATCATCTCAAACGCTCCATCTTCCCAGGGCAGGCTCACTCGCCGGGAAATGTTCCAGAGAATTCTTGCCGGTCTGGGGACGGTGCTCGCCGGTCCGGTTGCGGCGCAAGCCCATCCGATGTACAGGCATTTGATGGACGCCACGACGCTTGAGGGCGCGGGCGAAAGAATCGCCACCCCGGACTGGTCGCCGCAGGTACTCGATGCGCATCAGAATGAGACCCTCATCGTCTTGGCTGAAGGCATTGTGCCCGGTTCTTCGAAGGCGCAGGTCAACCGGGTCATCGACCTCTTACTCACAGTGGACACCGCGGAGAATCGTCAAAAGCTCGCTTCCGCGTTGACCGCTTTCGAGGGCGATTCGAACCGGCGCTTCTCGCAGCCCATCGCGCGTCTCACGCAAGCCCAAATGAGCGAGTTGCTGACGGCGTGCTCCACTGCAACCTCGCCCCAGCCTGACAGGGACGAAAATTCTGGTCATTCCGCAATCCAAGCTCAGAAAACGTCGCCAGCCACTCCAACTCTTCGCGACCACTTCGAAAATCTCAAAGGCTGGATTGTTGCCACGTACTACTCGTCAGAAGAGGGCATGACCGAACTCGGGTGGACCGATGAGTTTTATTTCGAGAGTCTACCCGAATGCTCACACCCGGAAGAACACACTTAACAACAGCACGCAGAATAATCTGAAAGAGGCGTCACAACTGATGATCGATACGGGCAAGCCATCGTTCGATGTGATTGTGGTCGGATCGGGAGCATCCGGCGGCTGGGCGTGTAAAAGGCTTTCCGAAGCCGGCCTGAAGGTCGCCCTGCTGGAAGCCGGGCGTCCGCAGTCCTTCGACAACTTCACCGAGCACAAGCCGGTTTTCGATCTGAAATATCGCAATCTCGCGCCGCAGATCGTTCGCAAGACCCGCCCGATCCAGTCCGAATTCGACATCTGCACGGAGTACAACTACGAATGGTTTTGCAACGACCTGGAAGAGCCTTACACGACTCCGAGCGACGAGCCTTTTCATTGGCTGGGCCGGCTGCGGATGACCGGCGGCCGCACGAATGTCTGGGGACGCGTCAGTCTCCGCTTCAGTGATTTCGATTTCAAAGCTGCCAGCCACGACGGGTATGGCGAAAATTGGCCGCTCAGTTACAAGGATCTCGAGCCTTACTACGACCTGGTGGAAGAATATGTGGGCATCTGCGGACAGTCTGAAGGTCTCAGCGAGTTGCCGGACGGGAAATTTCAGCCACCCATGCCGCTGACCTGCCAGGAAATGCTCCTCCGAAATCGTGCCAAGGAAAAGCTCGGCTGGACCGTGACTCCGACACGCTCCGCCAATCTTACGCGTCCTCTCAAAGGACGAGCGGCGTGCCACTACTGCGGTCCCTGCGAGCGGGGATGTCAGTCGCGCTCGTATTTCAACGCCGCCTTCACGACGGTGGCCGATGCGCGGAAGTCCGGCAATTGCACTCTGATTTCGAACGCCATGGTGCACAGAGTTCTGATGGATTCGGAGAGCAATCGTGCACGGGGCGTCCTGTACGTTGATCGCAACACGCGCGAAACGCGAGAGATTTATGCGCGGGCGGTGATCCTGTGCGCCCAGGCACAGGAGTCCGTGCGCATTCTGCTCAACTCGGCGAATCGCCAGCATGGCAACGGGCTGGCAAATTCCAGCGGAGTTCTCGGGCATTATTTGACTGCCCACGTTCGAAGCGGCGGAGGAAGCGCTGAGGTGCCGTCATTCGGTGCAAAGCCGAGCATGGCGGGGCCACATCGTCCCGTCGGTTTCTACGTTCCTCGTTTTCGGAACACAAAGACTGGTCCCAAGTCCAAGAACTTTCTGCGCGGCTACGGCTACGAGGGCGATACCGACATAGGCTTCAACTGGTCCGCGCCGGGTTTTGGAGACGCGTTCAAGAAGGCATTGCACGAGCCCCAGGTGCAGGTCAACGTTCTCGGCTTCGGCGAAGTGCTTCCGCGCTGGGACAACTTCGTGGAAATCGACAAGGACACCATCGATCACTACGGCATCCCAGTGCTGCGAATCCACATGTCGAATGGACCGAACGAAGAAGCCATGGTCAAAGACATGGGCGAGAGCGCGGGCGAACTCTTCGAGGCGGCAGGCGCCAAACACATTCAGACGTTTGCCAACCCTTCCAAGGGCCGATGGGCGGTTCACGAGGCTGGGATCGCACGCATGGGTGACGATCCAAAGAAGTCGGTGCTGACTCAATTTCAGCAAACTCACGATGTGAAGAACCTGTTCGTGATGGACGCGTCAGGATTTCCCTCCAATCCCTGCCAGAATCCCACGCTTACCATCATGGCCCTGTGCGTACGTTCCTGCGACTACCTCATGGATCAGCTGAAAAAAGGCGATGTGTGAGCTGGGGGAATTGTGAATGGAGCTAAACCCGATCGTCGGAAGACTTAAGAATTCCGATCCTCGAATGATTTAAGAAACGAGGCCGAATCGCGCACCTCTGCCGGGGCAAGCCTTCTGAGACTCAGGCTAACCAGCCCCGCAGGGCCGGCATAAATTAGCCCAGGGCGCAAGCCCTGGGAAAGCTAACAAAGAGACCCAAGTCCCTGGAGGGACGGCATGCAACGAAGCGGGCGTGAGCCCGCGAGGCCTCGCGCTTCGCGCTTGCATTGTAATTAGGATTTCACTCCGACCGCGAAGTATGGGTGTTGTTGAGGATTTGCTGGCAGCGTGCTTTTTCCTCATTGACTTCTTCGACGCGCGCTGCGCCCCCATATTGTGGAGGAGCATGATCCCGAATCGCCTCAAATCCCAGCAGGCACTTGCCGAACCAGGCCTCCGCTTCCCGGCAATGTGCGGCAACCTGTTGCCCCGATGCCGATTTGGCGGCAGCCAGTAATACGTGAGACTTTCCCATCCAGAGTCGGTCGGTGAGGATGGTAAAACCCACCAGGGTTCGCTGGTTGTTTGCGTCCGGCAGGCGTTCGAGCGTCGAGAGAGATGATCGCAACTGCGTCATGCCCGTGGAGAACTGCCCCATATCGATAAGGACCCGGCCCATTTGCGCGCTCACGCGGCCAATATCCTGTTGGAACTGCGCGTTTGCAGGATCGCTCGCGGCGAGCTTCTGAAACGCCCCCAGTGCATCTTGTTCCTGCGAGAGGGCAGCCTCCTTCTCGTCCATAGCCGCCAGCAGTTCTCCAATCGAAAAGTGATCATAAGCGACCAGCCGCTGAAATTCCGCGTTGTTCGGTTCGGCCGCAACCAGACCTTCTTTGGTCGTAATTGCCTTTTTATAGAGGGCCAGGGCTTGCGGTCGTTGCTTCGGGTCCTCGCGCAAGATTTCTGCCGCCCGGCTGTAGCTCAATCCCATGATTCGTCGCACTTGCAGATCGGCAGGGTTTTCCGAAGCCAACTGCTCCAGCATCGCTGAGCCCTGTCGCAGATTCTCCAGCCCCGCCTCACGATCGCCGCCCACAACCGCTTGCTTGTATCCGTGGTCCATCCGGAATTTCGCAAACAGTTGCCGATCGACTTGGTCCTTGGGGTCAGCGCGGTAAAGTGCGTCCGCTTGATTGAATGCTTTTCCGGAATAGTCCATCGCGCCCGATTGGTCACCCATCGACCAGAGCAGATCGCTTAATTTTGCATAATTGGGTACGAGTTGCCGCCGCACTTCCAGGTCTTTCGAATCAGCGGCGGCTAACGCCTCTCGGATGGCGAGTGCTTTTTTGTAGCTATCGGCCGCCCCGCCCGGATCACCCAGGTTTGCCTGCCGCGGCTGGCCTTGCACGTCCCCAATCTTCTCGTAAGCGGCCGCCATCTCCTGCTGCAAGGAAGCATCGTTCTTTGCTTCCGCGTTCAAGCTGTTGAGATACTCCAGGGCGCGGCTGACGAGCAGCTTTCGTGCCGGAGTCGAGCCTGGCAGATCTTTGATGGAATCGTGAACCTCGAACATCAGCGAGTTGGCCAGCTTGCGAACGTCGTTAAAGCGTCGTTCGGCGCGCATCCGCTGTTCCTGCGCCAACTGAGCCTGCTGACGCGCGATGCGGGCTTCGTGCAGAATGACGCCCACGCCCGCCAGAAGCGCAATCAAGGCGGCCGTGGCAGCGAGAACGCCGGCCTTGTGCCTGAGTGCAAACTTGGATGTCCGATACGTCCAACTGTCCTGGCGCGCAATAACAGGAAGATTTTGCAGGTGACGCCGAATGTCTCCCGCAAACTGTTCGACCGAGGAATAGCGTCTCGCAGGTTCTTTGCGCAACGCCATCAGGACGATGTTGTCCAGATCACCCCGCAAACGCTTTGTGACTTTCTCGCGGGGGTCTTCACTGGACGTCGGACGATCTTTCGTTTCGCGAACGGTTGTACTTGGCCTGCGCGGCTCCTCTTCGCACACTGCCCGGCTGATTTCATGGGAAGCGCCGGTCGTCACGCGATACGGGCTTTGTCCAGTAAGCAGCTCGTAAAGAACAACGCCCAGCGAGTACACGTCGCTGGCTGTGGTGATGGTTTCACCCTTGATTTGCTCCGGGCTGGCATATCCCGGCGTCAACACTTGAAAGAGAGTGACCGTGGCATTGTCGGACGCGCTGGGATCGAGAATCTTGGCAATCCCGAAATCCAGTAGTTTCGGTTGCCCTTCCTTGGTAACCAGGATGTTCGCCGGCTTGATGTCGCGGTGGACGATCAAGCGCTGGTGCGCAAATTGCACAGCCGAACAGACTTGGAGAAAAAGTTCCAGCCGCTCCTGTACCGGGGATTTGTGTTTGGCGCAGTATTTGTCAATGGGCTCGCCCTCGATGAGCTCCATGACGAAGTAGGGCAAGCCTTCGGACGTCGTACCACCATCCAGCATTCGACAAATATTCGGGTGCTCCAGAGAGGCTAGAATCTGGCGCTCATTCTTGAAGCGGTCCAGGATGAACCCGGAGCTTTGTCCCGCCCGCACCAGCTTGATCGCGACTTCCTTTCGATACTGATCATCGGCGCGAACGGCGCGATAGACCTCGCCCATTCCACCCACGCCGATCTGGCGGATGAGCTGATAAGGCCCGAGGCGCCGGCCAATCAAATCTGTTTGAGGTTCTGCGAGCAGAGCCGCGATGTGCGCCGCCGGCTGATTGAGGAACGCCGTGCTGGCTTCGTCGTGCGAGGCAATCAGCGAGTCCAGTTCCGAGCGCAGTTCCGGATCTTGCTGGCCGATTTCCTTGAGATAAGCCCCCCGGCTCGGTCCGTCCATTTCAAGCGCGGCGTACAGCTTGTCCTTCACGATCTTCCACCGCTCCGAAAGCATTGCGGCACGGTTTTCGTCAACCTGGTCCGGGTTCATAGAGAAGTATTGCGTGAATGAATCGATACTCATGTAGGACAGGCACTCTCGCCTGTCCAGCCGTGGCGATTCCAAGTGATGTTCGAGCGCCTTGGAGCGGTTTTCCCGAAGGGGAAGGAATAGGAAATCCACCATCACGAAAAATCTTCGTGAAGGGATCAGGACCCCGTGGTCCCAGAAGCTCTAATCCGCCATTTCGACTTGAACATCCCCTCAAACGGTAGGCCCAAAGAGCCTTCCCGCTCGCAGACGCCATCGTATTGGGCAGAAATCATAAGTCGGGGGAGATTTGCCGTCAACGCTTGTCTGTGAAAGCCTCGCGCGGGGTCATCGCCAATTTTGAGGGAATGGCGAAGTTATCGCGCCAAGCCTTCCGCGATCTGCAGATCGAGACTCACGCGCTCGCCATTAATCAGAACGGTCCCGGCATCGATCAACTGCTGGCCGGTGCAGTCGTAAGATTCGTAGCAGCGCAGAGCGCTCAGGGGAAAGAAAAATTCCACTGCTTCCGATCCCGAGGCCTGCTGGTTCTTTCCAGTCAAATGAACTGTCGTGCTGAACCCGATGCCGTCGAACTTGGGATCCTCTTTCGGGTCGGCCTTGAAGTAGCCAAGCACCGGGCGCACAAGATGAGCTACGTGATCGTCGAACGCCGTCGCAGCCAGCCGATAACGGGACCCAGCCGCAGTCTCGTTGACAGTCGTGTTGAGCGAGAGTTCCAGAAATATGTTCTGCCGGAATGCCACGAAACTTGGGGCTGCATAGGAGACAAAATGAGCTTGCGGGTCGAGTTCCTTGAGCATCGTCTCAAGCATCGCCTTGTTGGCGGCCTGCAGCGACGCCAGGACCTCGGGAGAAGTATCACGCGGCTGCGGATGCGGAACGTCGTTCGTGGGCTTGGTCGGTTTTGGGAAGGATGGAGCGGAATTCACAGCGGCTCCGTGGCCATCCGTTCCCGCGACAATGTTAGCCCCAACCTGATTTGCAGATTCGCCCGCCGCCGGCGCATCCGGTACGGGTGTTTTGAGACCCGCCTGCGGGCCCTCGCCTTCCAACCAGATGGCAACGGGTTCAGCATTCACGAAAAACTGTGATTGGAGCAGCGCCGCCTGTTGCCCGTCCGCATCTTTGGCCGCCAGAAGTTTGAGCGCGGCGTTCTGCGGAAAGAACACCATCAGGTTCTCGGGGCGCTCCATCGAAACGCCCATGATCTTGCCGAGAATATGATGCGAAATCTCGATCGCGTATCCCTGAATGTCCGGGTTGGTCTGGAACTTCGGTACAGCCGCTTTGAGAATCGGCTCAGCCACAGCCACGAACGTATCCCGGGCGCGCTGGTCCTTATTGAGTTGATCGGCGCTGTAAGCAGCGTAGTAGTTCCCGGTGATGGCGAGCACAGTATGCCCGTTGAACTGGTCGAACCGGATCGAGCGCTGGTCGGCTGACTTTTGCTGTTGCTCGTCAAGATCGAGCTTGCGACTCAAATAGAACGGATAAGGAAAGCTCGTATTGTTGATTTCCGCGCCAATCGCCTTCAGATCGTCCATGTATTTGAACTGGAGCGATCGCATCTGCGGATCTTTGATTTCCACGGGCGCCACGACTTGTGCGACCGACATCCCCGTGGCGAGCAAACTGCAGGCCAACCACCACCACGTGCACTGACTACTTTTGGGCATAAACCATTCCGGGCGCTTGATAGGGAGGATCGGAGATCATGCGGATGTACGCAATCAAAGCCTGCATCTCCGTCTTGCTGAGAGTATAGCCATAGGGCGGCATCAGCGGCGACTTATTCAGGGCTGGGCCGCCATGGCTGATGATCGACAATAAGTCGGCGTCGCTCATTTTATTCAGCGTATCGCCTTCGCTAAAGGCATGAGGTTTGACCTCGAGGTTGTCAAAGTTGGAGACCCGCTCCGGGGTGGATTCCGGATTGTGACAGCGCGAGCAATACTTGTCATCGAGAAGCTGTCCCAGGCGACGTTGATAATCGAGCGCGATTTCTTCGCTCTTGATCTCCACCTTCTTTTGCGCTTTCGTCATTGTGCTGGCAACGAGTTGGTACCGCCCTGCCATTCCGCCCAAGATCACATTTGTGGATAATTGACCACTCGAGTCGGTCAGGCCTGACGGCGGATCGAAGGTTACTCCAGAAGGTCCGCTGAACGTAACCGCTGCTCCTGCAACCGCGTTGCCCTGATCATCGTTCACTTGCACGACCAGCGGCTGCGGAAGAATTGAACCGGCCGCGCCGATCTGCTTGCCGCCGCTCGATTCGACGATCGTAGAACCGAACCCGGACGGTGTAGGTCCTGCAGCCGATGCCGACTGTCTTGCACATCCCGAAGCCGCCAGCATCAAGCCACAAACGAAGAGGCAAAGAACATTGACTGCCAGAGGAGTTTGCTTCGTCATCATTTCTTCGCCTCCTTTGTGCCAGGGCCCTTTTGCGCCACCAGGAATGCAGTGAGAGATTTCGCTTCGTCATCGCTCATGTTCCGATTTGGTTCGACCGTGCCCGGCCGCAGCGCTTGCGGATTCTTCAGCCAGTGATAAATCCATGAAGCGGTCAGGCGTGAGCCAACTCCGGTCAGGGTCGGGCCGATGTAGCCTTTGTCGGATTTCACGTCGACGATGTGGCACGACTGGCACGCGTACTTCGAATAGTAGAGTTGCTTGCCCTCTTCGATCTGAGTCGCCGAATATCCCGACTCTGGCATCGAGTCGCGATCGAACTCCGGCGTCTGGTAAACCGTCATGATGTAGTCGCTCAGCGTCGAGATTTCTTCGCTGGTCAGATTGAATTTCGGCATGCGCCGGATCAGCGCTGGCCGCAGCGTTCCCGGATTGCGGAAAAAATCTTCCAACCACTTGCGCTGTACTGAGCTTCCTTCCCAGGTCAGGTCCGGAGCCATATCGCCGCCGCGACCATTGATCGCGTGGCAGCTGAAGCAGGCCAGGTCTGACATGATCTGTCCCGCTTTTCCTGCCGGGCGGTAGTGCGACCGCGGAGGCGCGGGTACCGTCAGCGTGGGCGGCATGCTCTGAGCGCGATCGTTCTGCGCGAGCAATGCCGTGGTGAGCGCATCGATCTGGGTCGGGGTGAACGAGTACTGGGGCATCTTCAATCCAGGCGCAAAGGCGCGGGGTTGACGGATTTTTCCGGCAATGTAGTCCGGCAACGTATGCGACATTCCAGGCAGGAAGATCAGCTGGGAAATCGATTTGCCGCCGATGCGGGTCAGTTCAGGCGCGAAGTTCTCAGGCTTCTTAATTCCGGCAATTTCGTGGCAAGAGGAACAACCGTATTCCATGACCAGGCTCTTGCCGTGCGCAATCTGCTCCGGTGTCGCCGGATCGAGGTGCACGTTGGCGAGAAAATCGGAATCGCTCTTTGCGAGCAGGAAGCCTTCCATGGTGGCGACCTGCTGGTCATTGAAGCGATAGTGCGGCATCTGCGTTCCGGGATCGTAAGTTCGGGGATTACGAATCCACGCCCGCACCCATTCCGGCTTGGCCTTGTTGCCGATACGAGTGAGTTCCGGTCCCACATTCCCGCCTACCAGGTTGCCGGCGGCGTTCTGCACGGCGTGGCAAGAGGCGCAGAACGACTCGCCATAGAGGCTTGCTCCCGCGGTCGGATCGGCAGCTTTCTGGTTGATTGGCGGCAGCGTATCGCCCGCAACGGGTGTACTGTTGGCAGTCAGAAACGCCGAGATGTCGCGGATATCATCATCCTTCAGCTTGAAATTCGGCATGGTGGCCGAAGCGGCATAGCTCTGCGGATCCTTCAGCCAGGCGAAGATCCACTCCCGCGTGGTCTTGTCGGCGATGTGGGACAGCGATGGCGCGTCCTGAGTCGCTTGCATCATGCCGCCATCCGGCAATTTGATGGTGTGGCACTGCACGCATCCGTAACGAGCCAGTAGCGCTCTCCCCTGATTGAGTTGTGGAGTGCCTTCCAGATTGGCGCGATGACATTGGCCGCAACCGGATTCGATGTACAGCGCCGGAAGAATCGGTTGCTCCCATGCCAGCGTACTGCTGTGTGCCTCTTCGACCGTGGTTGCCGCTCCCTGCCCGCGATGGCACATCACGCATCCGTATTGCTCCGTAGTGTGCGGAATCACAGGATGCTTGCGATAGGGCTGGAACTTGACATCGGTGAGGCTCGTTTCTTTCAAGCCGACATGACACGAGGTGCAACGATCCGTGACTCCGATGTCCGGATGCCAGATCTGTTGAATTCCCGGCTGAAAGTGCCGTTGCAGCGTGACTGCTTCGCCCCGCGAACGGATCATGCGGAGGTAGCCCTTCTGGTAGTGCCGCCATTCGCTGAAGTGATTTTTGGCGGGCGCAATCGCGAGCAACACGAGCAGGACCGCGCTCACGACCGCGAATGCGCGCAGGGGGTCGCCGAATAACTTTGTCCGCAACGAAGATCGAGGTTGATTGGACGATTGCACCTTAACTCCTCCAGGGCCAGACCCAGGACCAGCCTGGGCCGCGGAAGAATGTGCCGATGGCGGTCAGCACCACCAGCTCGAATAAAAACCAGCTCATGATCCAGTAGGAAAGCGGCTTGGAAGCCAGATACCGCCGAAACGACGAAGTCGACTGGGGCGAGCTCTGCGCCGCCACAATCATGAAAACAGCAACAATCAGAGTGGGCACCAGCGCTACGTAAACATGAAATAGGAGCAGGAAAAGTACGAGTGCGCCGCTCGCAATGTAAAAGATCCGCAGGCGCTGTTTCCGGTCTTTCAAAAACAAGCCGTCGGCTTCGATGTTGATATTGAAGTACGGGATGACGACCAGCGCCATGACCACCAGTCCGGGCACCAGCACACCTGCCACCACCGGAGGGAAGTAGTGCAGCATTTCCTGCAGGCCCAGAAAATACCAGGGCGCTTTCGCCGGATTCGGAGTGTGGGACGGATCGGCGATTCCTTCCAATGGCGCATTGAACAGGAGCGCCATGGCGACGAGGCCGATTGCCATCGCTTCGATAGCCACCGCGGCTCGGAACAGGACTTCGGGGAAAGTTTGCAAAGTTTCTTCATCGACGGATTTGACCTGTGCCGAAGTGCGCCGCGTGATAAACGCCACCCGCCGCGGCGCCTTCCGGGCATTCGAATCCATCCCGGTCACGAAATCTTTCGTGCTCATTGCGCCTCCTTCGCCAGCGCGGCTTTGCGCAGAGTGGAAGGCTCGCTCTGGTGCGCGTAGAGGCCGCCGTCCTTGCGAATCCTCCAGAAGTGAATCGCGATAAAAAAGATTGCGGTCAGCGGAAGGATCATGCAGTGCAACACATAGAAGCGCAGCAGGGCATTCGCGTTCACCAGATTCCCGCCCAGCAGCATGAAATGAATCTTGTCGCCGAATACCGGTACTGCCGACGCGATATTCGATCCCACAGTAATCGCCCAGTACGCCAGTTGATCCCAGGGCAACAGGTATCCGGTGTAGCTGAGCAGCAGGGTTACCAGCAGCAGAACAATTCCAATGACCCAATTAAATTCTCGTGGCGGGCGATACGCGCCACGATAGAAAACCTTGAACATATGCGCGAACACCAGGAACACCATCGCATGTGCGGACCAGCGATGCAGGTTGCGCAAGAAAAGCCCGGAGGATACGACGAACTGAAGATCCTTGGTGTCCGCGTAAGCCTGCGGGACGGACGGATGGTAGTAGAGCATCAGCAGAATTCCCGTCACCACCAGGATCAGGAAAGTACCGAAAGTGAGTGTGCCGAGGTACCAGGTCGCGCTGAAGCTCAGCATGCGGCGCCGCACCTTGGTGGAGAACAGGTGCAGAAAAACGTTCTGCTGGATGGCCAGCGAGCGCTTCAGCGTGCTCGAACCGGTGCCGCTGCGGAAGATAGATCGCCACACCCGGGTGTCGCGCAGATCGTCGAAGTATTGGTCAACTGTTTTCGCCATGCTCAGACCCTCAGGAACTCCATCGGCCGAATGGTCGTGCCGCGATCTACCATCAGATCGCCATCGTCACTGAGCCAGGTGCGATACCACGGCAGCGGCTTGGGCGCCGGGCCTTCAATTTTTTCCCCCGGTTTCAAGTCGGCCTGATGGACGGCGAACTTGCTGCCGTGGCACGGGCACGCGATGATGCCCAACTCCGGCTTCCACGCGGTCAGGCAGCCGAGATGCGTGCAGACCGCGCCCAGCGCAAAGAAGCCTTCCTTGGCGTGAATCAGATAAATTCCCGAGTTCACATCGAGCGTGACCGAATCAATCGGATAACTCTCGGGTTTGCCGGCGTTCACCACCGGCGAAGGCTCGTAAAGAACATTGGGCGAGAGGAACTGGTAGGCGAACACGGCAGTTCCCGCGGCGGCAATGCTCAGCGAGCCCAGCCCGAGCTTCAGAAAAAACTGCCGACGATCAAACGTGCCGCCCGGCTCCGATTTGATTTCGTGCTTCTCCTCTGGCATGGCTACTTGGGTGCTCCTGCGGCGGACGTCTTGGGACGCACGCCGGCATCAATCGCTTCCACGGAAATTAATCCTGTCGCTTCGGCCGGACGGAGTTGATAGGACTCCATCGTGATGGTGCCGACCGGACAACGCATCGCGCACAGTCCGCAGCGAATGCAGCGCGTCTCGTCCTTCAACATGGCGGAGCCAGTCACAACTCCCAGTTCATCGGCCGCCACTTCGTTCAACTCGACCCCGAAGCATTCCTGCTCGACGCGAATGGCCTCGACCGTTTCTGGCGTGAATTCAATCCGATCGAGCGATACCAGCTCCAGGCAATTCTCGGGGCATACATCCACACAGCCGCCGCATAGAATGCAGGAGGTTCCGTCTTCTTCGCAGCCCTCGAAGATCGTATTAACCCAGCAATGCAGGCAGCGCTGCGCCTCTTCCATGGCCGACTGCGCGTCGTAGCCGATCTCCACTTCCGTGACGCCCGTCCGCCGCTCCAGAGGCAGCATCGGAATCGGCTGACGACTGAGATCGAGGTAGTCGAGCGGCATAGTGTGCCGCTTCAGGATTTCGACTTCCAGAATGGGTTCGGGATGCTTGCTGCCGCGCAGGTACTCGTCAATGCCGATGGCGGCGCGCTTTCCGTCGGCAACGCTGTCGATGATCAGCCGTGGTCCGAAGACGCAATCCCCACCGGCGAAGATCCCGGCCGCCGAGGTCATTAATGTTTGGGGATTCACGGCAATCAATCCGCGTGGAGAAATGTCGACCTTATCCTCAGGTTTGAGAAAGTCGAGCCGCGGTGCCTGGCCGATCGCCATGATGATGGTGTCGCAGTCGACCACGCTCTCGCTGGCCTCGTAGAAGGCAGGATTGAAACGTTTGTTTTCGTCGAATACCCACTTGGTCTTGAGTGTTTCGAGGCCGACTACGCGCCCGTCTTTGCCGATTACCCGCTTCGGGCCCAGGCCGGGGAACAGGATGATGCCTTCGGCTTCGGCCTCCTCGATTTCTTCCAGAGCCGCGGGCATCTCATAGCGGCGCTCCAGGCACACGATATCCACCTCGCGGGCTCCCAAGCGCAAAGCCGATAACGAGATGTCGACCATCTCGCGAGTGGCGACGGCGTTTACATTTTCAGTGGATGGCACGGCATCCTCTACGCCTGCGGCATGCTGCTTCACGACTTCGCGCGCTGCAGAGCGAGCCACGTCCATGGCGACATTTCCGCCGCCGATTACGACCACCTTCTTGCCGATCGTGAACTTGTAGCCAAGATTCACATTCAGCAGGAAATCGATCCCTTTGTGGACGCCATCGAGATCCACGCCAGGAATGCTGAGATCGCGGCTGCGATGCGCCCCAACCGCGACCAGGACTGCGTCGAAACCCTGTTTGCGCAGATCAGAAACCATGAAGTCGCGTCCGGCGGCGTGGTTCAGCTTCAAAGTGATGTCGCCGGTTTCCAGAATCTCTCGCACCTGGGCTTCGACCACGTCCCGTGGCAGGCGGTATTCGGGAATGCCCAGGTAGAGCATTCCTCCCGCGACCGGCGCTGCTTCAAAGATCGTTACCGAGTAGCCCATCAAGGCAAGGTCGTGCGCTGCCGACAATCCCACCGGGCCACCGCCCACAACCGCAACTTTGAAGGGAAGCTTCGGCTGCTGGCGTCCCCTGTTCACGTCGACTGGATGTTTGGACTCCGGGCCATAGCTCTCGGTGAGAAACCGCTTCAGCCCGCGAATGGAGATGGGTTTGTCGATTTCTCCGCGACGACAGGCGGTCTCACAAGGATGCGCGCAAACGCGTCCGCAGATGGAAGCCAGAGGATTCGGCTCGCGCGCGAAGCGATAGGCCTCCTCGAAGCGCCCCTCTGCAATCAGCTCCACATACCGGCCGGCATTGGTGTGCGCGGGACAAGCCATCATGCAAGGGAAGTTGGTGTTCAGCCAGTTCCCATCCACTCGCTTGTTTTTGAATCGCTTCAACATGCTTCGTTATCCCGGCCTCTTGTTTTCAGCTCCATCCACCCAGCAACTGCTATGCATGCCAGTGAGGAAAAATGGAGGGAACGGCTGCGGAGGTCGATACGGCCGCTCCCTCTTTGCTCCTTACTTACTCAGGGTGAAATCCGCTTTGCTGTCTCCCGCAACCGCGACCGGCTTCGACTGGCCCTTGGCTCCCTCGTGCCAGGCTGTCACGGTGTAGCTGCCGTCGGGGACGTTTTCAATCTTGTATTCGCCGGACTTGTCCGTGGTCGCGAAATACGGTGTGGGCGAAACCACGATGTAGCCCGCCATCTCCGGATGAACATTGCAGAGCAGAGGAATGGCTCCGGGATTGTCAAACTTGAACGAGCGCTTCTCGCCTTTCGGCCAGGTCCCCAGATTGTGGGTGAGCTTCTTGTTCCCGCCCACCGAAGTCCAGAAGACGTTGTGCGCGACCGAGTCACTGTTCAGGAAATCGACCGTGGTGCCCTGCTGCACAACCGTGATGTGGGGCGTGAACATCAGGCCCTTCTGATCCACCAGAGGATGGTTCGTGGGGGCGGGGAACGTTTTTCCCTGGATCACATCGACGTACACCACCGACTCACCAGAGACCCCGGAAACCTTGCCGTTGATCGTGCCGGCGTTAGCCGCCAGAGCGAGGGTAAACGTTGCGAGCAGTACCAGTAAAAGAGTGCGTTTCATTTATCAATCTCCTTAAGTTGAAAAAGCAGGGGAGAGCTTCCTCCCCGAATCTCAGTACACAAACTCCAGGCCCGCGACCGCGGAATTCGTGCGGAACGGGTTCGTAATGGGCGCGCCAGTACTCGGCGAATACACGATCTGCCGTGGGCGAATCTGGTATTCGAACGATGTCTTGATGTTGGCGTGAATCAGAAACTGTATCCCCGGCGTGATACGGTTTCGCACCGTGCTCACGGGGGAGAAGAAAGGTGTCGGTGGCGCATTGTTCTGGTCGGCTCCAAGGTGAT
>Ga0307478_10002268_pt1 | contig 15378 bp, 14 predicted proteins | sample atmos_gasesECM4C_2_FD_203713 | JGI IMG/M metagenome (GOLD analysis project Ga0307478, IMG submission 203713) | Hardwood forest soil microbial communities from Morgan-Monroe State Forest, Indiana, United States - atmos_gasesECM4C_05 | ecosystem: Environmental > Terrestrial > Soil > Temperate...
CGCGAACAGGAAGACTGGTTTTTCCGGCGCAGCGGCACAATCGTGCGCTCGCCTTACATGCTCAATTCAGGCTGGGTCGAACCCGCGCGCAAGGGCCTCTACCCTGCGCCAAACTTCGTGGCCGAGGCGGGCCGCGATTTCGGTTTTACCGACGACCGCCTGCGCCTCGCGCTGGCCCACGCTGCGCTCCGCGAAGGCCGCAAAATCGGCGACATGGCCGAGGCCATCGCCGTCGCGGTCAAGGCCACCGGCCTCGATGGCGAAAAGCTCTGGGAACGCGCGCAGTCGAGCGAAGTCGAGACCCGGGTGCGCGCGAGCACGGCCGGGTTTCACGCGCTGCAAATCACGCAGCGGCCGGCCTTCGTGCTCGAGGATCCGATCGGCGACAAGGCCGTGTTCTCCGGCCTCGTCACCGCCGCGCCGCTCATCGCCACGATCGACGCCATGCTGGCCGACACCGCGGCTTATGCCACGCATGCAGCCCATTTCGGCCCGCCGCCGGCAATGTGAGGCCTGGAACCTTTCGCTTTGGCCGCCCGTCCATGGCTTGACATACGCCTCACAATCAGTCCTTTTGTCCTTCCTTTCATGAACCTCGCTGGCACGACACTTCCGGTTTCTCTCCTCGGAGCTTCTTCCGTGGTCGCCGTGGTCGTTGCCATTTCTCGCGCACTGCGAGGGGAGTGAAGTTTTGCCACTTTCGCCCCCTCCGGTGCCAACCGGAGGGGGTTTTTTATTTACCCCGGCCGGTGAAGCAGCGGAGGCGGGCATCAACCCGCCATTCCCATGAACCACACCCGCCATCCAATGCCCGGACGGACGATGCCTCGCCCTCCGCCCACGACCGGCAGCCCGCTGCCGTTTCTCCATGAACCCACCGATTGCGCCGGGCACGACCTGCTCGTGCTCAACGCACGGCCCGATCTCGCGCCCGGGAAAATCAGCCCGGCCAGCGCGTTTCTTCAAAGCTGCTTTTTGCAGAAACAGCCATGAACACGCCGGCCGTTCCCTCGCCCACCGTCCGACCCCACGGCACCACGCCGGCCTTCCGGCTCGCGGCCCGCGCAAACGGATTTCGGCCCAGCGCCATCCGCGAAATTTTGAAAGTCACCGAGGTACCCGATGTCATCTCGTTTGCCGGCGGCTTGGCTCAACGCGTGGCCTTCGTGCCCGGTGAACCGTTCTGGATTGGCCCGCCGAAGAAAAACACGCTCCGCCTCAATTTTAGCAACGCCACGGCGGCGCGCATCGAGGAAGGAGTGGCCCGGCTCGGCCGCGTCATGGCGGGAATTAACCAGGTGCGGCCGGCTGGTCGGCGAGCGTGAATTTCAGCGTGGCGCTGCTGTTCGGTTGCGTGGCGACAAATACAAATTCCAACGTGCTCGTGCTCGGCGTGACCGACGCAGCGAAGGTGCGCCCCTGCATCTGGCCGAGAAACACGCGCTCGCCCTGCCCTTCCACTCCATAAAAATACACTGTGACGTCAACGGGTGAAACAACCCGGTAATACAACCGCTGGCCACTCACGACCGCGACGTCCTGCGTCGGGCTCATCGTCAGGTCTTGCGAGCCGGTATCGGAATGAGCCTCCGTGTTGTCGACCTGAATACGATAGGTCACCGGATAGGCTGCGTGCGGCGGAGCCGGGGTGGAGCAGCCGCCGATGAAAAAAGCCGGAAAGACGAGGGCCCATCTTGACATAACGGTGGGGTTTTACGGGTTGAGCGACTGGTCGGATGGCTGAATGGCTGCCAGTCGGCGCCACTGACCGCCCAATCCGGCTGCAAGTTCCATCACTTCGCCGCCATTGCCGCGTAGAGCTGGTCGATGACCCCGGCATTGCGCAGGCTTTCCTCGAGGCCGAGCTGCGGTGCCCGGCGCTGGAGCACGGCCTCGGCGAAGTCCTCGACCTCGAGGCGGTAGCGGTCGCTCTCCGGCACGGCGATTTCGCGGCGCACGTCGTCCTGCGTGAGCACGAGCGCGCCGGCATTGCCGAAAAACGTATCGGGCACGTCGAGCCCGCCCCGCGTGCCGATGATTTCCGCCGCGACGCGCTTGTGCGCATTGAATCCGCAGTGCAGCGCGGCGATCAAGCCGGAGTGATATTTCAACAACGCCGAGCAAATCTCGTCGACGCCGCCCGTGCGCACGAATTCCGCCGAAACCGAGGCCGGGTGCGCGACCGCGGTTCCGCCCGCGATTGTGTCGGCCACAAGGCCGGCAAAGTTCACCGGATAACATCCAACGTCGTAGAGCGAGCCGCCACCAAGTTCCGGCCTGAATTTGATCGAAGCCGGGTTCCCCAGCAGGAAGCGGAAGCTCGCATTGATAAATTTGATTTCGCCGAGCGCGCCGCTGCGGAGCACTTCGATCACCTGCCGGGTGCGCGTGCTGTAACGATACATGAACGCCTCCATCAGCGTGACGCCGTGCGCGGTGCAGGCGGCGATCATGTCACGCACCTCAGCGGCCGTGAGCGCGAGCGGCTTTTCGCAAAGCACATGTTTGCCGTGTTCCGCCGCCCTGATCGTCCACTCACAGTGTTGCGCGTTCGGCAGCGGGATATAAACCGCCTCGACCGCCGGATCGCGCAACAACTCCCCGTAGCCGCAATAGGTTTTCGCAAGGCCGGGGAAACGCGCGCGGCCGTCGGCCAGCTTGGCCTCGTCCCTCGACGCGAGCGCATAAAATTCGGAATTGGCCGAACGCAGGATGGCAGGAACGAGCGATTCGCGGGCGATGCGGGCGTATCCGAGCACGCCCCAGCGGAGTTTGCGCGCGGGTGAAGTCATGGGGAAAAATCGCGGGGCGAGGCAACCGAGGGTTAAGGGCCGAACTCCGCACTCTTCTCCCCGCGAGCGTGTTAACTTTGGCTCCAATCGCAAGCGCTGCCAATCGGGAGGAGAAATAAGCTCGCCTGGGCTTCGTTCTTCCCCTTTTCCCCATTCCATGCCGCGCTTTACCACCGATCCAGTCTGTCCCAAATGCGGCGGGCCTTCGGATTTCGTCGAAAAGAATACGTTTACCGGCCAGGAGATACGCGAATATCGCTGTGAGTCCTGCGGACACCTCTTCGCGGAATACGGTGGCACCGCGCTCTGGCAGGTCCTGCATGATGACAACGTCGCCCGGGCCGAGGCGGAGCGGCTCCGCGCAAAAAAGCGCTGGTGGAAATTCTGGAAAAAATAACGACCCGACGCCTGCCGCGAACCGATATTTACCTTGCGGGACGGGCTGGCCGCTGGGGACAGTGAAATGTTATTCCTTTCCTGATGCCATCTTACGCCTTCCCCGCCTGATAAGCGAACCTTGACGGGCCATCGTCTTTTTCCTCTGCTTCCTGCCAATCAATGATGAACCTCCGTCACCCGGCCGCTTGGTTATGGCTAGTGATCGCACTGACCGGCTGTGCTTTTGATATTTCTCATGTCAACCAAACGCCGGCGGCCTTTACCATGGCAACCGGCCCCACGAATGATGATTTTATTTTGCAGGAGTCGGTGGACATCCCGCTCGGCACCGGGTTTCCCACCCACCTCAAAGCCGGCACTCGCTGGCACCGGGTCGGACAAACGCCATATGGCGCCGTCTACAGTACCACGGATCAAATCGTAAAAGTGGAAGCCTCCAACATATACGAAGCCTGGCTGGTGATGGCCGATCAGACCGTCAAAGGCTTCTACCTGCTGGTGGAAAAAACCTTTGTCCAGGCCAGCCACCCCGTTCCTGTCACCATCCGTTCCACCAACAACTAATAACCTCCATGAAAAAACTCGTTTCTCTTCTGATCGCAGCCTGCCTTGCGTCCCTGTTTTCCGCCTGCGCTTCCGGCCCCGAATACGCCACGGCGGCAAAATCCATACCGCCGCTCTCGCCTGACAATGCCCGCATTTATATCTACCGCACCACCGTGCTCGGCGCCGTCCTCAAGCCCACCATCACAATCAATGATAAAGAAGTCGGCTCCTCCACCGCGCAAGGATTCCTGTATGTCGACGAACCACCGGGTGAATATAAAATTTCCACTTCAACGGAAGTCACCCGCACCTTGAGCCTGACATTGGATAAAGGCCAGACCCGCTATGTGCGCTGCGGTGTCTCGATGGGTTTCTTTGTCGGCCATGTGTATCCCGAGCTCGTGGAAAACTCCGTTGGTGAGCAGGAAATTACCTCCTGCAAATATACCGGTGTCTCTCCGGGCGGAGCCAGCTCCACTGGCGGCAACTGAGAAAGCGATCGAAATCTTTTCATGGGCGCACGAGTCATGACTTCACGGTCATGGCTCGTTAAGCTTGGACAGGTAACCGGCGCTCGTTCACCGCATCGACAGCGATTCCGGGCGGGGGATTTTTTCCATTGGCTTCCGCGCTTCCACGCTGGACATTGACCAGCCGCGTGCCGGCCACCCGCAGCCAGGTTATGGCCCGTGGACGCGTTTTATCCCGTGTCCAGCGAGGCCGCGCTCCCGCTGGTACCCTGCATCACATTGTCCGTAAATTCCCGCTCGCAACGGGTGAAACCAGGAAGCGAACAGAGGATTGACGCGCAACTGATTTGCAATTTCATCCACCCGGCCACGATGAGAAACTGTATCCGCGTCCTGAAACTTGTCCTCGGAGCGCTCCTGTTTGCTTGCACGGGCTTGAGCCACCTTGAAGCGCAGGAAGCGACGATCATGCCGGTCGGCGACATGAGCACGTCGACTTTTCAACGCAGCAGTTTTGCCTGGCAGGTGGAGTACCGCCTTTACGTCGTCAACAATTTCGCATTATCCGAGGCTTACTTGAACGAAGGCAAGGTCACGGGCCATCGCCGCGATGGCTACGCGACGGAAGGTTGGCTCAACCTGCCCTTCGAGGCCCACCGGGTTTCGTTCGCGCTCGGCGCCGGTTTCTATGATTTTTTCGATACGCAGCCTTTGCCGAATGGCGATTCACTCGACGTGCACGGCACCGCTCCGATCGTGAGCTTTTCCGCCACGACCTACATCTATAAACGCCTCTACGCGCGGCTCACGATAAACCGGATCATGCCGAGCCACGATATCCGCGTGAACACGGCGACCGCGGGATTGGGCCTGTGGCTGGGAAAGGGCACCAGCCCCGAGCCCTTGCGATTCTCAAACCCGGATGCAGACGGCACGACCGGGAACGAACTGACCGTCTACTACGGCCAGAGTACCGTGAATACCTTCCGCAATGAAAAGGCCGCCGCCACAAGTATCGAATACCGGCACGGACTGGCCGAGTATGTTGATGCAACCGTGGCATGGATCAACGAAGGCGATCCCCAGATCGTCCGTCGCAACGGCATCGCCGCCCAGCTCTGGCCGGTGAATACCTTCGCTTTCGGCCAGCAAAAGATCGGCGTCGGGATGGGCCTTGGCATCTATGGCTATCTCGATCGCAAAAATGTCCTGCGTCCCGGCAGATTCGGCTCGGCCGCCCTCGCCTTCCTGGTTTCACCGGCGGTGACCTGGGAGTTTTCCGATCATTGGGGCGTCCGCATCGTCCTCCATCGCGTGGTGACCAACTACAACCGCGACGCCGATATTTACCTCGCGGGACTGGCTTACCGATGGGGAAAATGATCTCCATCATGCCGGTCACCCGCAGCCAGATTATCGCCCGCGGACTGGCCGGCCGCTGCCCCAATTGCGGCAGCCGCACGCTGTTCGAGGCGGACGCGCGTTTTAAAATAAACGAACGGTGCGGGCGGTGCGGACTGAAATTCGACCGCGGCGACGGTTTTTTCCTCGGGCCTTTCGTCATCAACTATGGAGTGACGGCCTTCGGCTTCGTCCTCCCCGTCCTGTTCCTCCGCATTTTCGGCCTGCTCAGCCCGGTGGCGGCGATCGTGACGGCTCCCGTCGGGGCCGTCGTCCTTCCCATCCTGCTTTACCGCCTGTCCTGGAGCTGGTGGCTGATGCTTTATTTCTACTTTCTGCCCCAAAAACTGCCCGGCAACCGGGACGAACTGCACGAGGACGAGGAAGAGTGAAGTCAGAGCGGTTTAAAAATTAGTGTAGCCACAAAGGATCACAAAGAGCTCAAAGAAGGTATATGTTTCCGAGGGCTTTTCTTTGTGACCTTTCGTGGCAAAAAATCCGGCTAACCGCTTGCCAAACGTACGAGTGGAGGGAACGACCTCTTCGCTGTGGTCGGGGCATTATGGTTAAGGCTTCATTTAAAATGCCAATCTCACCGAGGCCACCAGTTGTCCGGGATGCTCGCGTCGAGCGGATCAATGGTGTCTCCGGTCGGCGAGAGCGCGGCAGCGGTGCGATTGAGCTGGTCGGCATACTTTGACCGGGCCATGAGCGCGGAATGTCCCGGGTTGAGCCAGATCAAGACGTATCCGCGGCCCAGCAAATCTTCCGGACGCAAGTGCTCTCGCGCCAATTCGAGAATAATATAATCCACCTGATAATCGCGGATGAGGCGGTCCCAATCGGGGCCGTGCTTCTCATAAAAATTGAAGTTCAAATCGAAGGTGGACTCGGGAAAGGTGGTTTCATAACGGCCGTCCATGGAAATTTTAATGCGCGGATAAAGCCGCCATGAGCAATAGCCGCCCCAATCGAATGGTATGGCCAGGTTGCCCTCGGCCCGGGCGAGCGAAAGGATATCCACCTCGCGTACGGGGTTGTGGCCCACCGGCGCCCACACCTGAAATGAAAGGTCGGGCAGAAAGTTCACCGCCGTATAAATGGCGATGGCTCCGTAAAGCACGGTCGCGGCCAGCGCCGGATAAAAAGTGGCCCGCCAGCGTGGCGGCAGCCACGCGGCAAGGCCGGCCAGCACCGTGTGCAAGAACGGGCCGGCCACCGCCAGCGCGGCCACGCCAAAAAATGCCGTGTGCCGCCGGCTGTGCCAGGCCAGCGCGCCGGTGACCGCCAGCATGGCCAGGCCCGGCCAGCTTTTTTTCTCCGTGCGCCGCCAGCCGACGAGCAGCACAAAAACCACCAGCCAAAAAAGGACCCGGAACCCAATATACACATCCCACCCGTCGCTGGCAAAAAGCCCCAGCGGCCGCCATTCGGCGATGTGCGGGCGGTTGTTGAGCAGCGCCGGAATCAAATACGGCCAGAATTTGAGCCCGTAAATATTGACCAGCGTGGCCGCGCCGCTGGCGACCGCGGTGGCCAGCATCGGCTTCATCTGCCGGCGGGTGAAGAGCGCGAAAGCCGCGTAGACCGCCATCGCCCCCAGCCCGGCCATGAATCCCCCGTGAACATTGGCCCACACCAGCATCATCGCCGGCAGGACAAACCCCGGCCATCTTTTCCCCGCGCGGATTGCCTCAAGGCCAAATAATGCGAGGGCAAAAAAACAATAAGTGAAAACCTGGGAGCGGACGACGGGAATATAGGCGGGCAGCACGCACGCCGCCGCCGGGATCGCCAGCACGAGCAACGTCTCCCACTCGCAGCCGATCGTTCGACCGGCGGCCATCGCCGCCCACAGCGCGCCGAAGGCAAACAGGATTTTGAGCGCCATCAACCCCTCCGGGCCAAAAAATTTCAGCACGCCAAAAAAAATCGTGCCCGCGCCCCATTCGTGCTCGACGTAGGTCGGCAGCACGGGCGTGAAGGCGAACATGTCGCGCACCGGCACCGTGCCGAATTTCCAGACGTGCGCGCCGATCGCGAGTTTGCCCCAAAGGTCGCCGTCGGAAATATTGTGGACGGCGAGGATCACGCCGAGGGAAAAAACTCCAAGGACAACAGCCAGCCAGCGCATAAAAATTTCTAACGGGATGGCCGCCGGCACACCAGCACGATCTCGGCCGCGCGTGGCGGGAAGTTCAAGGCTCCGGGGTTAAAGTTCAACGTTTAAGGTCTGACCTCGATTTCAGGCGGTGGACCTGTCCTCCGCGGCCTTGCGTGCCCACTGTGGCCTTGGCGAAGGTTGGGGCGAAGGAGGACGTTGGATGTTCAAGGCGGTGTTTTCATGCTTTCTTTCCCAGACGGAGATGATTGCCTGCAGGAATCCAATTATGAAAAAACTGCTCTCTTTCCTGGCCACGGTTACCCTCGCGTTGTTTTTCGCCGGCTGCGCTACCGGACTCAGCTACAATTCGCTCAAGGACTCCTTCCCGCCGCTCGCGGCCGGAACCGGTCGTATTTTCATTTATCGTGATGCCGTTTACAATCCTGGCAAAACACCAGCCGTTTTGCTCAATGGCGAGCAAGTCGGCCTTTCCAAAGCCCGGGGATTTTTTTACGTGGATCGGCCCGCCGGTGACAATAAGGTTGAGGTTGCCGGCGAGAACAGCCCGCCCGCTGGCTTCACGCTCGGCGCCGGCCAGACCATTTACGTGCGCATCAGCGTGCATGCCACCTTCACCAGTCCCTCCATCCAGAGCCTTCAATATCCCGAGGTCGTCGACACTGCCACGGCCGAGCGCGAAATTGCTTCCTGCAAGCATACTGAAGAAGGTGACACCTTGGAAATAGGGCCTAAGGTCGACACGGTGAGCAAAGACGAACCCCAAAACAAGGTGTCCCCCGGCGCGACCAAGGATGAGTCTACGACAAACGTAGGAATCTCCATCGATCAGGGCGGGCAGATATCGATTAACGGAGATCCCATTCCCGACGATCAACTCTTGCCGTTGCTGAAGGAAGATCATAACCGCGATCCGAACGTCGCGGTTCTGATAAAGGCGGACAAGTCCACCCCGTTGCAAAAAATTGACAATGTGCTTCACGCCTGCACCGCGGCCGGTGTGACTCGGCTGAGTCTCCAGACGCAATAAGAAGCAGCCCGGTTTGGTGGCATCGTGTTCTTTAGCTTCACCCTGCAGAGATGGCTTCATGTCTTCGCAAGTGAGCCTCGATCGGCATGAGGAATTGTCTCTATGCGGATTCAGCTCTTTCGCATCGCCGTCGCTCTTGGTTTCGTAAAGATACCCAGTAAGATGCCCGAGAATGGAGCCAGGGAGAAAAGCCGGTACGCCGCGGCCGGCCCAGATGACGCTGCGACCGCCAGCGCGCTTCGGCAGGCCGAGGCCAAATATCGCGCCATTTTTGAAAACGCCCGCGAGGGCATTGTGCAGACAACACCCGACGGACAAATCATCACCGCAAATCCGGCGATAGCGCGCATTCTCGGTTATGATTCAGCCGATGAACTCCTGCGCGCTGCGCCGAATATGCGAAGCTTTTACGTCGATTCGCCGATACGCCCCGGGATTCAGCGCCGCCTGCAGGAACACGGGGCGGTCATGGACTATGAAATGCAGATTCGGCGCCGGGACGGCAATCTGATCTGGGTTTCGGTCGATATCCAGGTTGTCCGGGACGAACTCGGCGCGCAGCAATACGAGGGAACCGTGAGAGACATCACGAAACTTAAGCACGCCGAGGAGGCGCTGCGCGAGAGCGAGGAGCGCTACCGGCTGCTCTTCGAGAACAATCCGCTCCCCATGTTGCTTTTTGATCCCGAGACCCTGCGGTTTCTGGCGGTCAACGAACCGCTCGTGCAACACTACGGCTACTCGCGCGAGGAATACCTCACCATGACGATCAAGGATCTCTACCTGAAGGAAGATATCCCCGAATTACTGAAGTGCGTCAAAGAAGCGGGGGCCAATCTTAACAAAGCCAGCGAATGGCATCACCGGCGAAAGGACGGGACGATCATCCAGGTGGAAACTATTTCCAGCCCGCTGGTGTTTGGCGGTCGCCATACGCGGCTGGTGCTCGTGAACGACATCACGGAGAAAAAGCTGCTCGAGGAAAAATTTCTCCACGCCCAGCGCCTCGAGAGCATCGGCATGCTCGCCGCGGGTCTCGCCCACGACCTCAATAACGTGCTCGCCCCCATCATGCTGGCCGCGCCGATGCTGCGCATGGGAGTGTCCAACCCGCGCGATTTGAGAATACTCAACACCCTCGAGCAAAACGCGTCCCGCGGCGCCGGTCTCGTGAAGCAGATCCTCGGGTTTGCGCACAGCACCACCGGCGATCTCCGGCCCACGCAGGTGGGGCACCTCTTGCAGGACATCATCAATATCATGGAGGAGACGTTCCCAAAATTCATTATCGTCGAGGACGAAATCCCCTCCGACCTCTGGCTCGTGCACGGCAACCCGATCCGGATTCACCAAGTGCTCCTCAATCTCTGCGTCAACGCCCGCGACGCCATGCCGCAGGGTGGCACGCTGCGCATCGCCGCTGCCAACCGCCAGCTCGACCGGGAGCAGGCCGGCGCGTTGCCCGGAGCACGGCATGGGGCGTGGCTGGTCGTCGAAGTCGCGGATACCGGCACCGGCATCCCTCCCGACGTGCTCGCGCGCATCTGGGATCCATTCTTCACGACCAAAGGCGTGGAGAAAGGCACGGGCCTCGGCCTCTCCACCGTTCGCGGGATCGTAGCCAGCCACCGCGGGTTTGTCACCGTTGACACGGAACCAGGCCGCGGCACCACCTTCCGCGTATTCCTGCCGGCCACTGAGGAAAAATCGCCCGTCACGCATAGCGCCCCGGCGACCGCCGCCTCCCTCGGCCAGAATGAACTCATTCTCGTGGTCGACGACAACGACGCGATCCGCGAAACCGTCACGGCCATTCTCGCCAAGCACAACTATCGCATCCTGAGCGCCAGCGACGGCGTCGAGGCCATCGGCATTTTGACCACGCACCAGGCCGAGATCGCGCTTCTCATCACCGACGTGGACATCCCTTATCTGGGCGGCGCCGCGCTGGCCCGCATCGCCACCCAGCTTTGCCCCGATCTCCGGCTGCTCGTCATCAGCGGATTGTCCAACGACGCGTCCGGCGACACACCGCTCGAAGAAGCGAAGAAACTCACCCACGCCTGTCTCCTCAAGCCGTTCGCGCCCGAGCTTCTCCTCGAAACGGTGCACCAATTGCTCCATCCATCCAAAGATTCCGAACAGCCAGAGCAGGCGGAAAAAGTCCATGTGTGATCTTTTGGCAGGGGGTCAATTTGCTTGTGGGAGGGGCTCGCCTTCGGCGAGCGGGTAAACTTTTGTCCGCCAGCCTGGGGCTGACAAGCCTCTGGCGAATTATGCCCCGACCACTTGCCCGCCGTCTCGTCCGCGCAACTTCGCCAGGCCGTTGGAGCATTTTAACCAGCAATGCACATCCTCCTTCGCTCCATGTTAAAGAGGCTCCGCCGTCGCTCTTCGAGCTATGGCGGACAAGCTGTTGATCGCTGTTCCGGAAGAAACACATAAAAATTGACACGAGGCGGACAGTGAGGCCGCAAGGCCCCAAGCTGTCCGCCTCATGTCAATTTATGATTGGCCCCGGTGGTGTTAATCGCCACCGGGGCCGTCGAAGTCGTGCCGCCACTGATTGGCGGTCAGGTCTTATTGATAGACCCGGACATAGTCCACCAGCATAACAACTGGGTTGGGCGTGCTGGCGTTGGGAGCGCCCGGAAAGCCGCCGCCAATAGCCAGGTTTAAGAGTATGGAGAAGGGATGATTATATACCCATTGGGTTCCAGCAGGGATATTGGCGGGAGTGATCGTCAGAAACGGCTTCGTCCAATCATCCCGGTAGTACTGGAGTTTGTTGGCAGCCCAGACCACGCCGTAAGTGTGATAGTTGGCATCGTTCACCATCCCGCCATTCGGAAAAGTGAAATCCGTGCCAATGGCAGCGCCGCCCGAATAACCCGGCCCATGGATGTGGGACGACGTGGTGGTGGGAGTATACTTCGGCACCCATTCCATGATGTCTTGTTCGCCACAAGTCGGCCAGCCTACGGTGCCAATGTTCGTGCCCAGCATCCAAAAGGCCGGCCAAACTCCCGCGCCGGTCGCAAACCTTATGCGGGCCTCGATGCGCCCATACTGCACCTGGAATTTCCCGGCGGTCTTCATGCGGCCCGATGTCCAGGTTCCCCCGTTATTAATTGCCTTGATCACGAGATTGCCATTGCCATCGAGGGAAATATTGGGGTTCCCGGGATTGCAGGGCGTGCCTGAAGTCGGCGAGCAATAGAATTCCAACTCACCATTGCCCCAGCCGCCGCCGCCCGTATCGTAATTCCACTTGGTTGCATCTGGAGCCGAACCGGCCGGGCCGGTGAATTCATCGCTCCAAACGAGGGTCCATGTCTGGCCGCCGGCGATCGTATAGGTGCCGCTCGCGACCGCGCTGTCGGTGAAGCCGCTTTCGTAGGCGATGGCATTGAGCGTCGTGGTGACGCTGATGGTCACTGGGCCTGAATAGAGCGTGCCTGCGGTTTCGCTGGGCTGGCTGCCATCCGTGGTATAACGAATCTGTGCGCTGCTGGTCGCTGTTGAAATTGAGACCGATACGGTGCTGCTGGAAGTACCAGGAGCAGGGCTGAAGGTAGGCGTCGCCACCTTCGGAACGGTGCCACCGGTTGAGAAGTTGCACACGGTGACCGTGCCCACGCCGCCGGTGCCGGCAGTCTCAACGGAGACGCCCCACCAATTCAAGGTGGTGGCCGAAATGCGGAAGGCATAATTGAGGCCGACCGTCAGTTCGGAGCCGCCCGCCGGGGTCACGTAGATCGAGTACGTCTTGGCGGCAACGTTGACCACCAGGCGAAAGTGATACGACACGCCGGCCTTGTATGCGATCGTGGCGGCGGCGGTAAAGGCCCCGCCGTTGCGCGCATCGATATGGCCCGCCGGATTGAAACGCGCCAGGCAGGAGAAGTTGGCGTACGCCGTCTGCGCGCCATCGGAGAGAGCGACGACGGAATTCGTGGGGGAGGCCGACGGTGTGGCGTCAAACGTGGCCGTGAAGGTGCCCGTTTGGGCAGTCATGGCAGTGTTATGCCAGACGCCGCCAGCGGCGGCCGTCACGCATTGCGCCGATGCATTCGCCGGCAGCAGCAACGCTGCGGCAGCTACGCCCAAGGCAATGGTCAACTTTTGTTTCAGCTGATAACAACGGGGGGAAATGCCTTTTAGGCACGGAGTGGGTATTGAATCTAGGGTATTCATGTGGGGATAGAACTGGGGTGAAGGAAAGATGGATGGCGAACTGAAAGGTAGAGGTAAAGCAAAGAATTTTCCATCGTGGTCTTTAGGTCACTTTTCTTGGCCTGTCCCTAACACTTTCTTGTCCTTAACACTCTTTCTGACACTTTTTTGACCTGTCCCTAAAACTCTTCATTTTTCACCCACTTTTTTGACCTGTCCCTAAGGCCCTTCCTTTGACCTGTCCCTAAGGCCCTTCCGGATCCAAGCGATCGCAGCTTCAGAAAGCAGAGTTTGACCCGTTTCAGCCCTTTACTCGGTCAACTTTCCCGCATCGCGTGGTCGGCGGGCAGATCCCGCCCAGACCATAGGCGGAGTTGCGTCCAGTCCGCTGCCGGCGCGCTCCAGAATTCGTGCTCGGAGGGCAGGCCAAGCGGATGAAACGCAAGGGTGCACAAATAAAGGCTGCCAGTGCTGATATACGGCTCCGCAAGGGACGGCTGCGCGCCACTCAGCCCTACGCGGAGCCATCCGTCTGCATCGAACGTGCCCGCCGGCTCAAGGGTGCGGCGGATAACGGCCGTGAGAGCGCCGCGCGCCTGCGCGGCGGTCACCCCGGCAGGCAGGAGGCTGCGCCACGCCTGATGCGCAAGATGGTGGAACGCCCCACAGCGGTAGGAAAGCGAACGCCCCAGCGGGGGAAACGAACCGTCTGGCGCGATCATCCGCTCCTGCACTGCGGCATAGCGCAGCGCCCGCGCGCTTTGGCGCGCCTCGTAGCCCTGCCAGCGCGAGTCGATCGACCTCATCGTTTGCAACACCGTGGTCAAAAACGGATGGATCACATAACTATTGTAGTAGTCCCAATGAAACTCCGCGCCGTCGCCGTAAGCGCCGTCACCTTTATACCACGACTCGTGGGACCTGAGAGCTTTATCGATCGGTTCCGGCAGCCATTCGGCTCCGATGCTGGCCAGACAAGCTTCCACCATGGCGGAAAAAAGCAGCCAGTTGTTGTTGGCCGGCTTGAGCGCCCGCGTGCCCCGAAGCGCGCCGGCGATGCGGGCTTTGACGTCGCCAGCCAGCGGCTTCCAAAGCGTCTGCGGAGCAAGTAGCAGTCCGTAAGCCAGGAATGCTGTATCCACCAGCGCCTGTCCGCCTTGCTTAAAATTCATAAAATCCGCCGCCGCCGGATTGGTCGCACGATCAAGCCCGCGGCGCACCTGCGCGGCGGTCGCCGCCGCCTCTCCGCCGTTGTGGCCAAAGGTTTCGATCCACGGCGCGAGACCGGCCACCGTGCGGCCAAACGCTTCCAGATGGCTGAAAACGCGGCGCGTTTCCGGCCCGCCCGTCGGCGCCTCGATGGGCATTTTTGCCTTGAGTTGGTCGGCGGCAAGATGCGTGAGCACCGGCGCACAGACTTTCGTCAGGGTTGTAATCCAGTAGGAACGGTCGCCGCCGGCTGACGGGCCTCCGGTCGAGGCCTCCTCCGCCCCATTTCCATTTGCGGCTGAACGCAACTGCCGCCTGGTGACAAGTCCAAGCGCGCCAGTCAGGGCAAAAGCACGCAAGAACGAACGGCGGGATGAATAAGGGCCAGGCATGAAGCAGGGAGAGAAATAGGGGCAGGCAAAAATGTAGGCCTAAGACATATAGGGACCCGTCCCTGAAAAATTGTCCGGACTTCATTATTGTCAACCGAACGATTGATCCGGTAGTGGTGCATTCTTGCATAAAAAGCCCCAGAGCCCTCAGGCAACCGGCCCTATAAGCCCAACCGCGGCGCAGGCAGCCGCTATTTTCGCAGGGATCGAGCGACTTTTGCCGGAGTATCTGGCCAATAAAACCGACCGTGAAATTGGCGACGGCAACGTGGCCGTCTGCATCATCGATGAGCAGGGCAGCGTTTACGGCCGGCTGTTCGGCTTGGATAAAAACCGAATGCGGCAAGCCTATAAGGTCGCCTGGATCAAGGCCAGCCAGGTCTGGATTACAGGTATGAAGACGGGCGAATATGAACACGCTGTCTTTACACACACTGTGGACGAAAAGAAATTCGGGATCATCCGGCCCGATTTCATCGGCTGGGAAGGCGGCCAGCCGTTTTTGTTGAAAGACGGCACCAGGCTTTCGGTCGGGGTGAGCGGCATGCGTGGAACGAGCGATCTCGAGATCGCCGCCCGGGCCGTTGCGGCGATCGGGTAGATTTTGTTTTGAGAACCGCGGATGGAGACGAATGCCGAGAGGGATTTGAGGCGGCGAAAGCTTATTTCGACCTGTCTCTAAGAAAACTTTTTTGACCTGTCCCTAACAGGCTGTTGTCCCTAACAGGCTGTTGAAAGGACCCGTCAGGTTTTCGGCGCCAATCCAAAATGCCAGACCTCGTTGGGCTTGCCTCCGCTCCACCCCCACGTGCCGACTCCCGCGCCCGGAGCGCTTCCGCCA
>Ga0307478_10002269_pt1 | contig 15377 bp, 12 predicted proteins | sample atmos_gasesECM4C_2_FD_203713 | JGI IMG/M metagenome (GOLD analysis project Ga0307478, IMG submission 203713) | Hardwood forest soil microbial communities from Morgan-Monroe State Forest, Indiana, United States - atmos_gasesECM4C_05 | ecosystem: Environmental > Terrestrial > Soil > Temperate...
GTCTATCTTCTGGTCGTCTTCGTGCGGCCACGCGGCCTGTTCGGGTCGCTGTGATGGATACGGCTTTCGCAGAACGCCGCCGCCGTGACCTGATCGTCGCCGCCTGCCTTGCCGCGATCGCCGCCCTGGTGCCGCTGTTCGTCAAGGACGTCTACGTCCAGAACATCATGGTGCTGACCCTGATGTATGCGGCCTTGTCGCAGAGCTGGAACATCCTGTCCGGCTATTGCGGGCAGATCTCGCTCGGACACGCGCTTTATTTTGGGCTGGGCGCCTACACCACGGCACTCTTGTTCACCAAGTTCGGCGTGCTGCCCTGGTTCGGCATGCTCGGCGGCGGCTTGATATCGGCGGCGATCGCGCTCGCGCTCGGCTATCCCTGTTTCCGCCTGCGCGGCCATTATTTCGTCATCGCCACCATCGTGATCGCCGAGACCGCGCTGCTCCTGTTCCAGAACTGGGAATGGGCGGGTGCGGCGCTCGGCATCGATATCCCCGTGCGCGGCGACAGTTGGCTCAAATTCCAGTTCACGCGCTCTAAGCTGCCTTACTTTTATTTTGCGCTGGTGCTTGCCTGCATCGCCTGGTTCGTAACCTGGTGGCTTGAGGATTCCAAGTGGGGATACTGGTGGCGCGCCGTGAAGGACAATCCGGATGCCGCCGAAAGCCTGGGCGTGGTCGTCTTCAACTCCAAGATGGGCGCGGCGGCGGTGTCGGCATTTCTCACCGCCGTCGGCGGCAGTTTTTACGCGCAGTTCGTCTCCTATATCGATCCCGAGAGCGTCATGGGCTTTCAGTTCTCGCTTCTGATGGCGCTGCCCGCCGTGCTGGGCGGCATCGGCACCTTGTGGGGACCGATGCTCGGCGCCGTGATCCTGATTCCGCTCTCTGAGCTGACGCGCTCCTTCATCGGTGGCTCCGGTCGGGGCGTCGACCTGATCGTCTACGGCGCGCTGATCGTGCTGATTTCGCTGGCGCGGCCGCAAGGACTGATCGGATTGTTCTCGCGGCACCGCAAGGAAGCCGTGCGATGACGGCGTTGCTCGAAACCAGAGGCGTCTGGCAACGCTTCGGCGGTCTGATCGCCAACAGCGATGTCTCGATTTCCGTCGAAGGCGGCGAAATCGTCGGGCTGATCGGTCCTAACGGCGCTGGCAAGTCGACCTTGTTCAACCTGATCGCAGGCGTGCTGCCGCCGACCGAAGGCTCGATCATCTTCGACGGCGAAAATGTCACCCGATTGCCGGCGGCGGAGCGCTGCCAGCGCGGCATCGCCCGCACTTTTCAGGTCGTGAAAAGTTTCGAGACCATGACCGTGATCGACAACGTCATCGTCGGCGCGTTGATCCGCACTACCGTGATGCGCGAGGCACGGGCTAAGGCTCACGAGGTTTTGGACTTCTGCGGCCTTGCCGCCCGCGCCGACGTGCCGGCAAGCCAGCTGATCCCGTCCGAAAAGCGTCGGCTCGAAGTCGCCCGCGCGCTTGCCACCGAACCCAAGCTTTTGCTGCTCGATGAGGTACTCACGGGTCTCACGCCGATCGAGGCGCAACGCGGTGTCGAACTGGTGCGGAAAGTTCGCGCCACCGGCGTCACGGTTTTGATGGTCGAACACGTCATGGAGATCGTGATGCCGCTGGTCGACCGCGCCATCGTGCTCGATCTCGGCAAGGTGCTGGTGGAGGGCAAGCCTGCCGATGTCGTTCGCGACCCGAAAGTCATCGCTGCCTATCTTGGGGATCGTCATGCTGTCGGTGCATGAAGTCACCACCGCCTATCAGGGACTGGTTGCGATCTCTTCGGTCTCGATCGAGGTCGAGAAGGGCGAGATCGTCTGCGTCGCGGGCGCCAATGGCGCCGGCAAGTCGACCCTCCTGAAGACGATTGCCGGCGCCGAGCGGCCGCGCGCAGGTACCATCACCTTCGACGGCGGGCGCATCGACGGCCTGGCGCAGCATCTGATCACCGCGCGCGGCATCGCATACGTGCCGGAAAATCGGCGGCTGTTTCCGCGTCTCTCCGTGCGCGACAATTTGAGGCTCGGCAGTTACCTTTACCGCGGCGAAGCGAACCGCGACGAACCGCAGTCGCTGGTGTTCAAGCTGTTCCCGAGGCTATCGGAGCGTCTGGACCAGCGCGCCGAAACGCTTTCCGGCGGCGAGCAACAGATGCTTGCGATCGGACGCGCGCTGATGACAAGGCCGCGGCTGTTGATGCTGGACGAGCCGTCGCAGGGCATCATGCCAAAACTCGTTGACGAGATCTTTCAATCGGTGAAGCGAATCCGCGACGCCGGCATGACCGTGCTGATCGTCGAGCAGCGCATCGCCGAATGCCTCGACATCGCCGACCGCGCCTACATCCTGCAGACCGGCCGCCTGCAGATGCAGGGCAGCTCAAGCGAGATCAAGGACAATCCCGACGTCCGCAAGGCGTATTTGGGGCTGTAGCCCCAAAGGCGTCATTGCGAGGGGAGGGCACGGAATTAGGGGCGTCATTGCGAGGAGCGTGAGCTCCGAAGCAATCCATACTTGCTTCGCGGCGCTATGGATTGCTTCGCTTCGCTCGCAGTGACGACAGGGGAAAAAGCGGGTTTCACACCATGGACTGGTTTGATGTCGTGCAGCTCTTATGGCTCCGGCAATTCCACCCCAAACACCTTCACCAAATCCGCCACTTGCGCCGGCGTTAGGTAGCGCGGGTTGAGCCCGCGCAACAAAAGATAAAGCCTTGCCGTCTCTTCCAGTTCCTCGATCGCAAACACCGCGGCCTGAAGCGTATCGCCTGACACCACCGGGCCGTGATTGGCGAGCAGCACGGACGAATATTTTCCTGCCAGGCCCTTGATCGCGTCCGCGACCGCCGGATCGCCCGGCCGGTAGTAAGGCACGAGCGCGGTTAAACCGCATTTCATCAGGTAATAGGCCGTCATCGGCGGCAACGCCGCGCGCGGGTCGATCTCCGGGAGCATCGAGAGCGCAACCGAATGCGTCGAGTGCAGGTGCACCACGGCGCGCGCCGCGCCACGGGTCTGGTACAACGCGGTATGTAGGGGCACCTCCTTGGTCGGCGCATCGCCGGAGAGGAGCCGTCCGCCCGCATCGAGCCGCGACAGCCGCGCCGGGTCGAGGAAACCGAGCGAGGCGTTGGTCGGTGTCACCAAGTAGCTGCCATCGTCGAGCTTTGCGGAAATGTTGCCCGAGGAGCCCGGCGTCAGCCCGCGCTCGAACAGGGAGCGGCCGAGCCGGCAGATTTCGTCGCGGATTTTTGCTTCGCTCATGGAGGGTCCTTTTTCCGCGTTGTCTCACGCTTTGGCAGCGCGGCCAAGCCGTGATAGGCAAGGGGGCAACGCACCGCCAGTTGCGCCTTCAAGAGGAACTTCAGGGAAACGCCGCATGTCTCAGCCCGCGCCGTCAAAACCTCGCGTCGCCGTCATCGGGCTCGGCTCGATGGGCTTTGGCATGGCGACTTCGCTCCGCCGCGCCGGTTTCGAGGTGACCGGTTGCGATGTTTCGGCCGAGGTGGTGAGCCGGTTTGTGTCCGAAGGCGGCAAGGGCGCCAGGACGCCGGCGGAAGCCGCAAGCGGCGCCGACATCGTCGTCAGTGTCGTCGTCAACGCGGCGCAGACCGAAACCATCCTGTTCGGCCAGCATGGCGTCGCCGAGACGCTTGCAAGGGACGCCGTGTTCATCTCGTCGGCGACCATGGACCCTGACGTCGCCCGGCGGCTCGCCAAGCAGCTGGAGGCAACAGGCCGGCACTATCTCGACGCACCGATTTCCGGCGGCGCGCAGCGCGCGGCACAAGGCGAATTGACCATCCTCGCCTCGGGAAGTCCCACAGCCTTCGCCAGGGCGCGGCCCGCACTCGATGCGATGGCCGCAAAACTTTATGAACTCGGCGATGCAGCGGGGCAAGGCGCCGCGTTCAAGATGATCAACCAGCTGCTCGCGGGCGTTCACATCGCCGCGGCTTCCGAGGCCATCGCCTTTGCCGCCAAACAGGGACTCGATATCCGCAAGGTTTACGAGGTGATCACGGCGTCCGCCGGCAATTCCTGGATGTTCGAAAACCGCATACCGCATGTGCTTGACGGCGACTACGCGCCGCGCAGTGCAGTCGAGATTTTCGTCAAGGATCTGGGGATCATCCAGGACATGGCGCGCAATGCGCGCTTCCCGGTGCCGGTGGCGGCCGCCGCGCTGCAGATGTTTTTGATGACGGCGGCAGCGGGCATGGGACGCGACGACGATGCGTCGGTGGCGCGGATCTATGCCCGCGTCACCGGCACGAAACTGCCCGGCGAGCCGAAATAGCTATTTCCGAAAACGAAGGAAAACAGCGATGCCCCGTTTTGCCGCCAATCTCACCATGATGTTCAACGAAGTGCCGTTCCTCGATCGGTTCGAGGCGGCGGCGAGGGCCGGTTTTAGCGCGGTCGAATTCCTGTTTCCGTATGCGTTTTCCCCCGAAGAGATCGCCAAGCGCCTGCGCGCCAACGGCCTGACGCAAGCGCTGTTCAACCTGCCGCCCGGCAATTGGGATGCCGGCGAAAAGGGTTTTGCCGCGCTGCCGGAGCGTTTTGCCGACCTCGAGCAGAGTCTGCACACCGCGTTGCCTTACGCGCAAGCGACCGGCGTCAAGCGCGTGCACTTGATGGCGGGAATTGCCAACCGAACCGATGCAAAGGCGGTGGAGGCGTTCTACAAGTCGGTGGCGTGGAGTTGCGAATTCTTCGCGACCCATGGTCTCGATGTGGTGATCGAGCCGATCAATTCGCGCAACGTGCCCGGATACTTTCTCAACGATTTTGTGTTCGCGCACGACCTGATCAACGAATTGAAGATTACGAACCTGAAGCTGCAATTCGACATCTATCACTGTCAGATCATTCATGGCGATGTGACCATGCGGCTCCGCGAGATGATGCCAATGATCGGTCATATCCAGATCGCCAGCATCCCGTCACGTCACGAACCGGACGGTGAAGAGTTGAACTATCCCTTCATCTTCGCCGAACTCGACCGGCTCGGTTATGGCGGCTTCGTCGGCTGCGAATACAACCCGCGCGGCAACACCACCGACGGCCTCGGCTGGTTCAAGCCATATGCAGGAGTCAGGTTGTGACGCTCGCACTTGGCTGCATCGCCGACGACTACACCGGCGCATCCGATCTCGCCAACACGCTGACGCGTTGCGGCCTGCGCACGGTGCAGACGATCGGCGTTCCCGCCGACGAGCTAAAACTCCCCGAGGTCGATGCGGTCGTAGTCTCGCTGAAAAGCCGGTCGATCGAGGCTGATATCGCCGTGTCGCGCTCGCGCGCCGCGGATAAATGGCTACGCGGACGCGGTGCGGCCCATGTGTTGTTCAAAATCTGTTCGACCTTCGATTCCACGGACAAGGGCAATATCGGACCGGTGATGGACGCGTTGCGCCACGACTGCGGTGACAGGATCGTGCTGGTGACGCCGGCCTTTCCCGAGACCGGCCGCACGGTCTATCAGGGCAATTTGTTTGTGGGCTCGGTGCCGCTGAACGAAAGCCCGCTCAAGGATCATCCGCTCAACCCGATGCACGATTCCAATCTCGTGCGGGTGCTTGCCCGCCAGAGCAAGACCAAAATTGATCTCGTTGATCTCAAGACCGTGACGCGCGGAGTGGAGGCCGTGCGAACGCGCTTGTCCGAATTGTCAGACAGGGATTTTGGTGCGGCGATTATCGACGCCGTCTTTGACCACGATCTGGAGACGATCGGCAAGGTCGCGATGGAGCATCGCCTCTCCGTCGGCGCATCCGGAGTTGGTCTCGGCCTTGCCCGCGCGCTGGTCGCATCAAGCAAGCTGAAAGCGGGCGCCTCTAGCACGGTTTCCGATGCGCCCGTCGGCGGGCCGGCGGCGTGCCTTGCCGGAAGCTGTTCGCAGGCGACGCTGCAACAGATCGCACAAGCCGAACTAGTGATGCCGGTGCTGCACCTTGATCCGGAGCGAGTGGTCGCGGGCAGGGACGAAGCAAGTCGTGCGCTGGCATGGGCCAAAGTGAGGCTGAACGAAGGACCGATCCTGATCGCCAGTAGTTCGACGCCGGATCAGGTTGCAGCTCTGCAAGCACGTCATGGCCGCGATGCAGCCGGGCATGCCATTGAGCAGGCGATGGCCGACCTCGCCGAAGGCCTGGTGCAGTCGGGCGTGCGACGCCTGGTAGTGGCAGGTGGTGAAACTTCAGGCGCGGTTGTGGATCGCCTGCGCCTTCCCGGTTTTCTGGTAGGTGCGGAAATTGCCGCCGGCGTGCCGGTTTTGCGCGCTGTCGGCGCCAAGGATGGCGAAATGCTGCTTGCACTCAAATCGGGCAATTTCGGCGGGCCCGAATTCTTTTCCGACGCACTCAAGCTGATGCGTTGAAGTCTCACCGCGCCTTAACGCACCCGAAACGGTAACGCGTGAGCCGCAACGGTATCGCGGAAGTGAAGACCGGCTAGGTCCGGAAGTTAGCCATTTGCACGTATTTCGGCTACATCGGCGCGGGCCCAATCCCTCCATCCCGAATTTGGTAAGCGGAATGCGCGTGACATGACTGAGCTTGTTCGTATCGCCCTCAACCGGCCATACACATTCATCGTGCTCGCGCTGTTGCTCCTGATCATCGGGCCGCTCGCGGCCTTGCGCACGCCGACCGATATCTTTCCCGAAATTCGCATCCCGGTGATCGGCGTGGTCTGGCAGTACACGGGACTGCCGCCGGACCAGATGTCGGGGCGCATCATCACGCCTTATCAGCGGATCCTGACCACCACCGTCAACGATATCGAGCACATCACCGCGAACTCCTATAACGGCGTCGGCATCGTCAAGATCTTCTTCCAGCCGAACGCGGACATCCGCACCGCCAACGCGCAGGTCACCGCGGTCTCGCAGACCATCATCAAGCAGATGCCGCCGGGCGCAACGCCGCCGCTCATCCTCAACTACAACGCCTCGACGGTTCCGATCATCCAGCTGGCGCTGTCCGGCGAAGGTCTCACGGAGCAGAACCTCGCCGACATCGCCATCAATCAGCTGCGCACGCCGCTGGTCACGGTACCCGGTGCGGCGATCCCTTATCCCTACGGCGGTAAGCAGCGGCAGATCCAGATCGACGTCAACGCGTCGGCGCTGCTGTCGCTTGGGCTATCCGGCCAGGACGTCGCCAATGCGCTGGCAGCGCAAAACCTGATTCAGCCGGCCGGTACGTCGAAGATCGGCGGCTTCGAATACGTCATTCAGCTCAACAACTCTCCGCTGAAAATCGAGGAGCTCGGCGATCTGCCGATCAAGGCCGTCAATGGCGCCATGGTTTACGTGCGGGACGTCGCAACCGTGCGCGACGGCAACCCGCCGCAAACCAACATCGTCCATGTCAACGGCAACCGCTCCGTGCTGATGATGGTCTTGAAGTCGGGTTACATTTCGACGCTCGAAATCATCGACGGCATCAAGAACAAGGTCACAGCATTCAAGGACTCGCTCCCGGATACGCTCAAGGTCGGCTTCGTCGGCGACCAGGGAGTGTTCGTCGCCGGCGCTATCGCGGGCGTGGTGCGCGAAGGCGTCATCGCGGCGTTGCTCACCAGCGTCATGATCCTTCTGTTTCTGGGAAGCTGGCGTTCGACCATCATCATTGCGACGTCGATTCCGCTCGCCGTGTTCGGCTCGATCGTGATGCTGGCGGCGATCGGCGAAACCCTCAACATCATGACGCTCGGCGGTCTTGCGCTCGCGGTCGGCATCCTGGTCGACGAGGCCACGGTGACGATCGAGAACATCAATTGGCATCTGGAGCATGGCAAGGACGTCCGCACCGCGATCATGGACGGCGCCCATCAGATCGTGGTGCCGGCCTTTGTCTCGCTGCTCTGCATCTGCATCGTGTTCGTGCCGATGTTTTTCCTGCAAGGCATTCCGCGCTTCCTGTTCGTCCCGATGGCGGAGGCCGTGATCTTCGCGATGATCTGGTCGTTCATCCTGTCGCGGACGCTCGTTCCAACCATGGCGATGTATCTCTTGCAACCGCATCGGCATCATGCCGATGGTGAAGAGCCCGTGCGCTCGCGCAATCCCCTGGTTCGCTTGCAGCGCGGTTTCGAGGCGGGCTTCGAGCGATTTCGCGCCGGCTATCGCGACCTCCTGACCATGGCGTTGAAACACCGGCCGACCTTCGTGATCGGCTTTCTCGGGGTTGTCGGCGCTTCCTTCCTGCTCGTTCCCTATCTCGGGCAGAATTTCTTTCCCTCCGTCGATGCCGGCCAGATCCTGATGCATGTGCGCACGCAGATCGGCACGCGGCTGGAGGAGAGCGCCAATCAATTCGCCGACGTGCAGAAGGCGATCCGCAAGATCATCCCGCCGGATCAGATCGAGACCATGGCCGACAACATCGGCATGCCCATCAGCGGCATCAACATGACCTACAACAATACCGGTGTGATCGGCCCGCAAGACGGCGATATCCAGATCAAGCTGAAGGAGGATCATCCACCGACTGAAATCTACGTGAAAGCGCTGCGCGAACAGCTTCCGCGCCAATTTCCCGGAATGACGTTTGCTTTCCTTCCAGCCGATATCGTCAACCAGATTCTCAACTTCGGCGCTCCGGCGCCGATCGACCTGCAGGTGAGGGGCGGGAATTTGAACGCCAATTTCGCTTACGCCAACAAGCTGATGGGGCGCATCCGCCGGATTCCCGGCATTGCGGATGCGCGCATCCAGCAGTCGCCGAGCAATCCCACCTTCAACATCGACGTCGATCGCACCCGCGCGCAATATGTCGGTTTGTCCGAGCGCGATGTCGTCAACAGCCTCACCGTCAATCTCTCGGGCAGCGGGCAGGTGGCGCCGACCTATTTCCTCAATCTCGATAACGGCGTGTCCTATTCGATCGTGATGCAGACCCCGCAATACCAGATCGACTCGCTGAGCGCGCTGGAGACATTGCCGATCACCGCGGGCGGGCCGACCGCGCCCATTCTCGGCGGCATCGCCAACATCACCCGCTCGGTTTCGAGCGCGGTGGTCTCGCAATACGACATTCAGCCGATGGTGCAGATCTTCGCCACGCCGCAGGGGCGCGACCTCGGAGGCGTTGCGGCCGATGTCCGCACAGCGATCGCGGAAACGGCCAAGGACTTGCCGAAGGGCTCCTCGGTTGCTCTCGTCGGCCAGGTGCAGACCATGAACAGCTCCTTCGCCGGACTGCTGTTCGGGCTCGCCGCGGCCATCATCCTCGTCTATTTCCTGATCGTGGTGAACTTCCAGTCCTGGTCCGACCCTTTCGTGATCATTACGGCGCTGCCGGCGGCACTGGCCGGGATCGTCTGGATGCTGTTTTCGACCAAGACCACGATGTCGGTTCCGGCGCTGACCGGCGCGATCATGTGCATGGGCGTTGCCACCGCCAACAGCGTGCTGGTGATCAGCTTTGCCCGCGAGCGCTATGAGGAAATAGGCGACCCGATTCTGGCCGCCGTCGAGGCCGGTTTCGTGCGCTTGCGCCCCGTGTTGATGACGGCGCTCGCCATGATCATCGGCATGCTGCCGATGGCGCTCGGGCTCGGCGAGGGCGGCGAGGCCAACGCGCCGCTGGGGCGCGCGGTCATCGGTGGCCTGACCTTCGCAACCATTGCCACGCTGATGTTTGTTCCGGTGGTTTTCAGCATGGTACACAGGAAACAGGACCCCAAAGGGGCCGTCGTAACGGAGAGCCAGAATGCCCACTGAACCTCGCTCGCCGGTCTCGCGCCGGAAGTTGGGCATGTTTGGCGGACTAGCCGTCATCGCCGCGCTGATGCTGGTGATCAGCGGCATCCGCGCGCGCGAGGATTCGAGCGCGAAGTTGCGCGAATGGACCGACAGCCAGGCCATACCGCCGGTAGCGGTGATATTCGCCGAGTCCGGTGCGCTGACGGCAACGATCGATCTGCCGGGCCGGCTGGAGGCCTATTATCGCGCGCCGATCTTTGCGCGCGTCAACGGCTACCTGAAGAATTGGAACGCCGACATCGGCGCGCGGGTCAAGGCCGGCGACGTCATTGCCGAAATCGATGCGCCCGATCTCGATCAACAATTGCTCCAGGCCCGCGCCGATCTCACCAATCAGCAGGCGAGCGCGAAACTTTCCGAGGTCACGCTGGCACGGCGCAGGACGCTGATCGCCTCGAATTTCGTCTCGATGCAGGAGATCGACGAGCGTACCGCCGATCTCTCCAACAAGATTGCCGCGGTCAACTCCAGCCAGGCCAATGTCGAGCGGCTCGAGGCGCTCGCCGGCTACAAGAAGATCACCGTGCCGTTTGACGGCATCGTCACCGCGCGCTCTACCGACGTCGGCGCTCTGATCAATGCCGGTGGCGGCAGCGGTCCGCCGATGTTCGTGATTTCCGATGTCAGGAAGCTGCGCGTCTATGTCAATGTGCCGCAGACCTATGTGCCGTCGGTCCGGATCGGTGCAAGAGCGGTGATCTCCGTGCCCGAATATCCGGCCCGGACGTTTGACGCCACCGTCGAAGCGTCCGCGCAAGCCGTCGATGTCAATTCCGGTACGACGCAGATGCAGCTTGGGCTGGAGAATGCCGCCAGTGAGTTGATGCCGGGCGGCTTTGCCACGGTGCGGCTGACGTTGCAGCGAGATGGCGGTCCGCTGCACATCCCCTCGAGCGCGCTGGTCTTCAACCAGAACGGCCTGCGGGTTGCGACGGTGGGAGCGGACGACCGCGTCCTGTTCAAGACGGTGACGATCGCGCGCGATCTCGGGCGCGACATCGAGCTTGCATCAGGCGCTACGCTCGACGACCGCATCATCAACGCTCCGCCGGACGGAATCGTCGACGGCGATCAGGTCCGCGTGGTCAGCACCAAGCGTCGCCCGGCCACGGTTTCGGCCAAGCAGGGCGACAAGGGGTAGACCTATTCATCGTCATGGCCGGGCTCGTCCCGGCCATCCACGTCTTGATGGTTTGTGCGAAGAAGACGTGGATGCCCGGCACAAGGCCGGGCATGACGCTGGATACGCTATTCTACTCGCCACTCCAAAATGCCATCCTCAGCCGTTTCGATCTCGCCGGATGACCCGACCGGGCTGCGGTCCAGGTTCAACAAATGCGCGAGGGTGCCGCGGTCACTGGCGGGCACGCGTGCCAGCGCCCGGCGGTTGTCTGGCGTGCGCAGCATCACCACGCCGTGCCCGATCTCGTTGTTGCGGCCATAGAGCACGGTAAAACTTTCGACCTTTGCCTTGCCGCTGGCCTCGGCCACGAATTCCGGCACCTGACTGCGACGGCGCTCGGCCTCGGCTTGCACGCCCGTTTCTTGCGCGAGCGGCTGTTCTGGCGGCGTTCGCGACAGCACCAGTGCATGATGTTTAGTGACAAAACCGCCCTGGCCGTAGAGGAGACCGAGTTTGGCGCCGGCGCGAAGTTTCCGTACCATCGCACAGGCCGCGTGCGTCATATAGGTGTTGAGTGGCGCGCCGAAGAAAGTCAGCCCGCCGGTCACGGTCGGCTGCACGTTGGCGCCGAGCTTGAGCGTCCGCCGCGCCATTTTCGGCACGCAGGGAAAGCAGCTGTAGAGCTCGATCGCGTCAAAAGCCCCGCCATCGCCGTCGGCCAGCGCCATCGCTCCCTCAAGCACGGCGTTTTGGGCGTGGCTCTCGACGAACTGGTCGCGTTCAAGATAATCGCGGGGCTCTTCCGCCGATGCGCCGCCCCGGACATGGACGAGACGGTCCTCACGCAAGCCTAAGGCGCGCGCTTTCGCAAGGCTCGTCATCAGCACCGCGCCGCCCATATTGACCGTTGGGTTTGCGACCATGAGCTTGGTGTAAGGCCATGCGATCAGCCGGTTGTCGGGCGTCGGCGTCGTGATTTCGCTGGCCGAGAAATTCCGTTTCAGCCAGGAATTCGAATTCTGCGAGGCGACCAGGGAATAGGTCGACCACAGCGCGCCCGATTCCGCCGTCGCCTCGCGCGGCGTCTGGCCCCAATGCGCCGAGGTGGCCGCTTCGTAAAACGGATAGACGCTCACCGGGCGAAACACGCCGAGCTTCACGGCAAGCGCCTTCTGGAACGAGGCAGTGCGCTTGGGTTCCTCGACATCGTGGGCGAACGGCGTCCACGGCAAAGTGAGGCCAGTGCGTTCGGCCTTGGTCACCGTGCTCTGCGCCTCGGCGCCGCAGACCGCGGCGACGCTGCATTCGCCGCGCGCGATGCGTTTTGCTGCTTCATGCAGATAGCGGATCGGACTTTCACCGCCCACGGGGCCGTAATAATTGTGCCTCGGATTGATGGAAAGACGCGCGGCGAGCTGCTTTTCCGGATCGCGGTAGCGCCAGCTCAGGAAACAGACGATGTCGAGGGAATCGATTTCGCCGACTAGCGTCGCGCCGCTGTCGGCTTCCGCGCGCTTCAACGCTTCGACCATCAGCGCGAGCGGTTCGAGGCCTTGGGTGATTTCCTTCGGGCGATCGGCGATTTCACCGACGCCGACGATGACGGGAATGCGCTCAGCGGGGAGAGGGGACTTCGACATTTTTTCTTGTTCGCCTTCTGGATCGATTTTCTACTGCGTCATGGCCGGGCTTGACCAGCACAAGGCCGGCATGACGGGCGGCACGAAACACGCCTTTCGTCATTCCGGGGCGCGCTGAAAAGCGCGAGCCCGGAATCCATTTTCCGGCCTTGCAGCGCCATGGATTCCGGGTTCGCATATTCGATGTGCCCCGGAATGACCGTAAAGTACTCACTCTCCCACCAGCGCGTTGATGTGCTCCACGGCTTCCGCAAAATCTTCCTTGAATTCCTGCACCACCGTGCCTGCCGACTTGACGCTGTCGATCAGGCCGACGCCTTGTCCGACGAAATAGCTGACGAGTTCGCGCGCCTTCGCGTTGCCAGCAGCGGCCGACCGATCGATCGAATCGAATGCATCGCGGCTGATGATGCTCTGAAGCGGCATCGGCAGCGCGCCGGGGCTTGACGGATCGCGGTCCCATGCATCGGTCCAGACCGAGCGCAACTGCCGCGCCGGCTTGCCGGTGCGGCTCTTGGAGCGCACCGCATCGCGCGAGGACGCAGCGATCAGCTTTTCGCGGAAGATTTCGCTGGTCTCGGATTCAACCGTCGCGAGCCACACCGAACCGGTCCACACCCCGGCGGCGCCCATCGCCATGCACGCCGCCATTTGCCGGCCGGTCATGATGCCGCCCGCGGCCAGCACCGGCACGTCGCGGATCTGCTTGATCGCCTTGATCACCTCGGGCACGAGCACCATGGTCGAGACTTCGCCGCAGTGGCCGCCGGCTTCGGTGCCCTGCACCACGAGAATGTCGACGCCGGCCGCGACCTGGCGCAGCGCGTGCTCCTTGGCGCCGACCAGCGCGGCGACCGGAACGCCGTGCTTTCTTCCCGTCTCGATCATCGCTTTCGGCGGCACGCCGAGCGCGTTTGCGATCAGGCGGATCGGGTGACGGAACGAGGCTTCGAGAACTTCCAGCGCCAGCGCGGCGTCGAAAGGCTGCGGCTGGTTATCGGGAGTGGGGGTGGTCGTGAGTTCAACGCCATGCTTGTTGAGAAGATTGCGGGTGAAAGCACGATGCTCGGGCGAAATCCGCGTCTCGAGGCTGTTCCAGGTGACATTCTTCTCGCCCGAGGTTGAGATATTTTCGGGGATCAGCACGTCGAGCCCGTAGGGCTTGCCGTCGACGTGATCATCGATCCATTTCAGCTCCTGCTCGATGGTCTCAGGGGTATGGGTGGTGGCCCCCAACACCCCGAAACCTCCGGCCCGGCTCACGGCTGCGACCACGTCGCGGCAATGGCTGAAGGCAAACAGCGGAAATTCGACGCCCAGCATGTCGCAAATCGGCGATTTCATCGTATCACTCCCTGCACCGCCTTCGGCTTTTTTTGAAGGCGATTTTCACGCGAACGCTAGTGGTCCGATTCTAACATTCGCTTCCCATTGTAGCAGGCACTTTTGCGAATGTTAGAATCAAAGGACCACTGGTGTCCTGAATCCGAAGTTCGCACACGCTTGCGGCTCCTCTCTTGCGAACTCCGGATTCAATAGGACACCAGAAACCTATGAATCTAGTGTGGTTTTGGTTCAGAAGTTCTCTTGACGAACTCGCGGCAGAACTGAAGAGAACTTCTGAACCACCACACTAGCAAATATAAGATTCTAGTGGAGTTTAGGATTTGACATTCGCTTAACGAGCTTGCGGGCTAGTGCCGCCGATTTGAAGTTCCTGCCGTGCAAGCGGCATATTCAATCCAGGAACTTCAAATCGAAAAGCGGCACTAGAGTCATAGGTTTGCTAGTGCCCACGAGTTTCCGAAGTTCGTGAAAGGTGGGCGCTGAAACGGGACACGAACTTCGGAAAGCGGGCACTAGCTGGGTAGCGAATGCCAAATCCGCTCCACTATCGCATCGGCAATGGTGGTGCCAAGCCACATCGTTTTGTCTCTTGCGCTTTCGCGGCGGTGAGGGAATGCTGTTTCACAACGACGAAATCCCGGGGAGTGAAAAAATATGTCGGCGTTGCCACCCACGTCAGGCAAAGACCATCTCGCGGAACAGGCATCCTACGACGTGGTCGTGGTCGGTGCGGGATTTGCCGGGATGTACCTGCTGCACCGGCTGCGCGGGCTCGGCCTCAAGGTGCGCGTCTACGAGCAGGGCGGGGACGTCGGCGGCACCTGGTACTGGAACCGCTATCCCGGCGCGCGCTGCGACGTCGAGAGCATGCAGTATTCCTATTCCTTTTCCGACGAATTGCAGCAGGAATGGGACTGGAGCGAACGCTACGCGCCGCAGGCCGAAATTCTCAGGTATGCCCGGCACGTCGCCGAGAGATTCGATCTGCGCAAAGATATTCAATTCAATACCAGCGTCGATCGCGCAGTGTTCGACGAGAGCGGTAGCGAGTGGCAGGTCACGACATCGGACGGCAAAACCGTCAGCGCAAGATTTGTTGTGCTCGCCACCGGCTGCCTGTCGAATGCACGCCTGCCCGAGTTCAAGGGTTTGCCGGATTTTACTGGCAAGGTCTATCACACCGGCCATTGGCCGCATGAGGCGGTGGATTTCACGGACAAGCGCGTCGCCGTCATCGGTACCGGTTCTTCGGCCATCCAGTCGATACCCCTTATCGCCAGGCAGGCCCGACGCCTTTACGTGTTCCAGCGCACGCCGAATTTTTCGATTCCGGCCCACAACGCCGCGCTGACCGCGGAGGAGCGCGACGCCTTTCGCAAGATTTATCCAGAAGTGAGGCGCTTTGCCCGCGAGGAATCGCGCAACGGCATCTATGCCGAGATGCCAGACCGCGGCGCGCTTGAGGATGGCGAC
>Ga0307478_10002270_pt1 | contig 15371 bp, 10 predicted proteins | sample atmos_gasesECM4C_2_FD_203713 | JGI IMG/M metagenome (GOLD analysis project Ga0307478, IMG submission 203713) | Hardwood forest soil microbial communities from Morgan-Monroe State Forest, Indiana, United States - atmos_gasesECM4C_05 | ecosystem: Environmental > Terrestrial > Soil > Temperate...
AAAGAGCAGCTCTGCCGCGGCTATCGCCGGAGCTCAATGGACATCTTCCGCTTAGCAAGGATGTAAACTGGGACGTACAGCCTGTTCACCGGCTTTCGCATTATGATCCACAAGTGTTGACGCTCTACGTGGGAGAGAATCTTAGGGTTATGAGTCCGGGATCGCTGGTCGCGTATGTTGGCCGAAATTCTGAGACGCTCCAGTCGGTGCGCAAGATGTGGCAGCTCATTTCGCCCTCCGGGACTCCCGTGTACGATCTATCCGAAATTGCGGGAAGAGGCGAAAGCATCGCTCCAGACCTTTTGCTCGTAGACTTTTTTTACGATCGCTCCGACTATTGGGAGCGCCGTGTTCGCTTGCTGCAGGAGAGTGCAAAGAGGCGGTCAGAAAAGAAACAAATCACCGAATACATCGCTGGCGAGGAGCTTAGCCGGTTCACCGAAAGCACTGATTCGCGAGAGTGGGAAAGTCAAATCGTGCCGTTTTGGGAAAAACTTCTTCCACACCTTCGGCTACGCCCCCGTGCGTCAATAATCCTGCTAGGTTGTAGCCAGTATGTAAATCTATATTCGAAATTCAAGGAAGCCTTCTCGAAATGTTATCAGAAGTCGGCTTCGGACCCTCGCGTACCTAAAGAGACGCAAAGTCTCTATGAACGATTGAAGCGGCGCCGGAATTGGTCACCCTTCACGACTCACGAAAACCTTATGGGTCCTGCCTATTTCGGTGGCAAAGCGCGCTACAAGCGATTGGTCAATGGAGCTATGGACGTTCAAACCCTTTATGTCCACCATCGACTCGTCGTTTTGCGCGTGAACTAGATACAGATGCGCAGCCTTCAAGACGTCAAAGAGTATTGGGACCGCCGCCCATGTAACATACGGCATTCGTCGAAGCCCGTTGGCAGTCGGGGCTACTTCGACGAGGTTGAGAGCCGCAAGTATTTTGTCGAGCCGCATATTCCGGCGTTCGCGAATTTTCCTCGGTGGCGCGGTAAAGAGGTCCTGGAGATTGGTTGCGGGATAGGCACTGATTCCGTCAACTTCGCGCGTAATGGAGCCAACCTGACCATCGTGGAACTTTCAAGCGAGAGCCTAGGCATTACTAAGAAGAGGCTGGGGCTGGATCACCTCCGTGCAAATCTCATCAATGGCAATGCTGAGGAGTTGGATGAGCTGCTTCCGCCGGAGAAGAAGTTTGATCTGATCTACTCGTTCGGTGTGATTCACCACACCCCTCAGCCAGAACGGGTTGTGAAGGCTATTGCCAAGCGGCTAAAACCTGATGGCGAGCTTCGAATTATGGTTTATGCAAGGCACTCCTGGAAGGTGCTGTGGATCTGTACGCGCTATGGCTGGCGGGAGCCATGGAATTTGCGGAAGTTGATAGCCGAATATTCGGAAGCACAAATAGGTTCGCCCGTCAGTTATGTATATTCCGGGAGGGAAGCGCGAAATCTGTTACGTGACTTTCAGATTGTGAGTATTAGCAAGGATCATATATTTCCTTACCGGATTTCTGACTACATCCAATACAGGTACGTAAAGAATTGGTATTTTCGCTGGATGCCGAATGCGTGGTTTCGCTGGCTGGAGCGCCGTCTCGGCTGGCACTTTCTGATCGTCGCAAGGATTCCCAGCCACTTAGTCTAGGTCGGACGGCGGCCACGCCCGGGCTGGAGGTCGTTCGCACTCGGCTCGGGTTCGATCTGCTCGCAGCCCTCTGGTGACTGAGCCCATGCCGCGCGTTTCTCTGGCGGGCGCTCTGAGTTTGGCCAGAGAGACCAACAACGAGAGTAGCTAACTCCGTTTAGACCGCGTATGAAGGCCGTGGCAAGGTTGAGTCCGACGTGAACAGGAATTGACGCGTCTCCGTGAAGAGAAGGACCAATTGGAACTGTCTTGCGTGCCGTGGAAAATTCAAAAGCTTGGCGTTTGTTGAACGCCTGTCGTAAGGTGCGTGACCCTTGCTACGGAGATCCCGGCGAAGTGACTGAGCACGACCGGAGCTCGAAGAAGGGGGAATTGTATTCGTGTCTGGAACAACTGGAGCCACTCCGTTGAAGCCAACTCCTGATTCAGGTTGTACGAGCACCATCTCAACTCCTGCAACGGCATTGTGGAATCAACGCGGGACGGTTGCCGCCATGCGGGACCGGCTCGAGGCATTGAGTGTTGCAGTCGGCCGGCCTTCAGACCTTATTCTTTGCCAATGGGCAGAAATTGCGGCTTTTGTTCTGGAATTTCGCCCAGATCTGATCGTGGAGATGGGACGGGGGTGGGGCAATTCGACATGCTGTTTTGTAGAGGTGGCCAATCGCTTGGGCGGGGTCTCCGCATGCCGTGTGGTCAGCCTGTGCCGGAGCAATGAGTGGTTTGGCTCTACTGTCCCCCGCCTGAAACAAGTCGTCCCTCAAGACTGGTTCGCGCCCGCAGACATAAGGGAATGCAACATCCCCGATGTTGACCCCACTCAACTACTGAAGGGGGCGCGACGCTGCCTGGTTTTCTGGGATGCGCATGGGTTTGAGGTTGCGGACTGGGCGCTCAGCAGGTTGATGCCCCAATTGGCTGGCAAACCCCATCTTGTTCTTGTGCACGACGTTTGCGACGCTCGCTACGACAGAATTAGCCAAAAATACGGCGAGGAGGGTATCTGGAAAGGCATAAGCGGTGGCCCAGCCTGTTTTTGCGTCGGTCATGTGGTTTCAAACGTTCCTCAAGCGATCTCGATCGTCGACTTTACGTCCCGCAATCACGTGCCCTTCCACTCAGCCGCCGAAAGCTTGCACGATGAAATTGGCAGTGATTCCGCCAGGACGGCGGCGTTGAAGGAGCTGCTGGGCGACGACTTGTTCTCGCTTCGAGCGTGGTGGTTTTACTTCTCGTTGAATGAAGGATCTGAAACGTTGTCCTTCCCCCGGGACACTGCTCTCAAGCCAAGCATGGAGAAAATTCAAGAGGGCTTGCGCAACGAGAACACTGCTCTCAAGCAGAGCCTGGAGAAAATTCAGAGCTTCATCAAGACCCAGGAAGACTACAGACAGCTAGCGACACAGAAGCGGGAACTCGAAAACCTCTGGGTGGACGTACAGAACTCGGCTGGCTGGCGCCTGCTCAACCGCTGGCGGGAGTTGCGAAATCGCGTGGCTGCCGAGGGCACGTTGCTGCGCAAGCTCTACGACTCCGTGCTGCGGCCGGTAAGGGATGACTCATCCCTACATGGGAAGTAGACTAGATCAGATGAAGGGCTCAACTCAAGAGCCTAAGGCAAAGGCGCTGCTGACGGGCTTAGTGGCTATCGGGGTTGCAATGGTGCTTTTGTCCCTGCTGGCTAATCGGCTTGGACTCGGCCATACACCCGGCTTCGGTTGGAAAAAAACGTTCCTTCTGCTGACGGGCGTTCCTCTATCCGTCTTCAGCGCATGGTTTCTTTGCACCAACCGGGCAAGAGAAAAACTGCTCCCTTCTGTTCTTGGGTACGCCGGCATCTCCGCCATTGCGCTGGCCCTCGCGGCTCATCGGCTGCGACTGGGCCACAACCCAGAGTTAAGGTGGACAAAGGCTCTCCTATTCGTTTTCGGTCTGGGCTTGACCATCGTGGCCGGACGCTTGTTTTGCTCTCGGCGGGGAGCGAACCGGGTTTTCCGCTGGGCTCTGGCGTACCTTGGCGTCGTCACGATAGCCATAGCAGCCGCCGTCCACCCGCTCGGACTCGCTGCGGATCCCGCCTTCCGCTGGAAGAGGCAGCTACTCCTTCCATTCGGTGTATCAGCGACTGCACTGGCCGCCCTGTTTCCCTACGGGTCACACCTCAGAGAGTGGTTCGCTATTCGGCGCGACCAGGTGACGCGTGCAATATCGATTTTTCGCCCTCTGCCAGCGACGCTTGGACGATACAATTTCCTATCCGTACCACTCCACTGGCGGCACAGAATCATTCTCCTGCTCCTGCCCTGGATCATCTTTTATGTAAATCCAAACTGGCCATTCCAAAATCTGGGCTCCATGGACCCGTGGTATTACTTTGGAGAGTTTATTCATTTTCCCCATTACGAGAGACTCATGCCGAACTACGCTGGGGAGCGGCTGATGCTGATATTGCCAGGGCTGGTCCTGGCTCGCACCTTCTCTCCGGCCTATGGCCTCATAGCTATGCACGTGCTTTTCTACTGCCTTGCGACGTTTTCGTTGTACTACATCGTCCAGACTTTTACCGAGCGACGAACGGCGCTGCTGACATCCTGCCTGCTCGGATGCCATCCACTTTTCATCGGCGCGAACGGCTGGTCGTACTTCGACGGCGCCTCGATCGCCTACTTCCTATTGACGCTCGCCTTCATCGTCAGGGCCGCATCGTCTCGTCTCCGGCGCACATGCCTTCTGCTTGCGGGCATCTGGTGGGCCAGTCTGGTATATTCGTACCCGCTGTGGCTGGCCCTCACGCCGTGTTTCGTCTATTTCTACTTTGCGGTAGGCCATCAGGATAGCCGAGAGTTTTCTTTGAGAGCCATTCGTCAACGGATGGTTCCTTTCTTGACGTGGTTTGGCATGGGGGCTGTACTCTTGACAGTCGCCCTGCAAGTGTTACACAGGGCTCTCTACGGTTCTGGAAGCGGTTTCTTTTTCCGCAATAATGTCGAGACTGCATTTTTCCACCTCACACTTGAACACTCTCCATGGAGCAGCGGGAATTTTACTTGGATCACGTCCGGGAGCTGGATCGTTTTCCCGGTACTGGCTTTTCTGCTTTGTGCTGGACTCCTGCTCCAACACGCGCGGCGAATCGCCGTTCTTCAGCCGGTCGCCATGGCTTCGATTCTAGTCTATCTTTTTTGCCTGGGCGTCCTAGTAGTCATGACGATTCGCCCTAACCACTTATTAGAGTTCGACTACTTCACTAGCATACTCATCCCTTCGATATTTCTCTTGATGGGGCTCACAATCTTCAAGGTTCCGGACACCTGGCAGGGCCCGCGCCTCTATTTTCTGGTGGCACTGTGCTGCGCAGTCTGCCTAGCCCCTTTATGGAAGGTCAACCTTTACCGAATGGCGCTGGTTGGTGGTCTCACGCTCACCTATGCCATCGGCGTGGCAGGAGTGGGAATCAGGTTGCTTTGGCCTAACCGAACCGCGTCCTGGGTCGTATCGTTGGGCGCTCTCTCCGTCGCCAGCTTCGCCCTCGTGCCCGGCTATCCGGGAATAGCGTGGAGGGCGGAGTATGACGGACTAGCTTCAACGAAGCGCATCGCTTCCGCCATATCCTTGATCGAAGAGCGTCTGCCTGCGGAGAATTACCCAGCGTTCTGGATTAATAACGTAAACGGCAGATTAGTGGGCGAATCCCGCGCCATCATGTGCGGCTTCCTGTCACACGGATTTTCCATGTGGGGATACCCGCGGATCGATGCGCAGCGAGTCTACAAGCCGGGAACCTTTGTGATCCTCATTACGGAAGAGCGGGATGTATTCGACGCCGCGAACCAGACCATGACCCGGGCAGGCATGCCCCTCTCCCTGTACGGCCAGGATCTTGTTTCAGCAAGGGGAAGTTCCTATTGGCTCACTTATGTCCGCGTATTGAAGAGGGTTTCACAAGCTCCTGTCGGCCGAGTGGCGCCGCCACCGCGGATGTTGTCCGTCGGCGTTGGCGCAGACGCGTGGCCAAGAAGCGTACGCCTCGGACCTCAGGCAAGCGCGGAAATCTCTCTGATGGATCCTGCAACGCGCCAGCTTTTTCGTTCGGACGTGGATAGCAATAGTGGTTGGGCGATTAATCGCTATGGACGCTCAGGAGGTCTGACCATCAAGCCCAATTGTCTCTTTGCTGGTGATAGCTGCGGACTATATGCCTCCGGAGATCCACGCGACCACCTGGCGTCGCCGTTCGTCGCGCCGCCCTTCGTCGCGCCGCCCGTTAATCCGCTGGTATTCTTCTCAATTTGGGTGAAACCGATTCAAGGAGCCGGCAGTTTCCGCGTGTTTGTCCAGGACCAGAGCTATAGAGTCCTGGCTGAGGGTCACGAACTAGCAACCCGGGACGACGGCTGGAAGTTGTATGGGGACTGGTTGAATGTTCCAGACGAACAAGAGGTTCGGCTTGTTGTGATCACATCTAGCAGTCAGCCTCTGTTTCTCGACAAAGCCGAGTTACTCGAGGTTGCAACCGAATTGCCCCAGACAGGAGCGCGCGCAGAGAAGCGCAATTAAAGACATCGCACGCGATTTGAAAAGCTAACGAAGTGCTCTTTGGAAGTTAGAGGATTCCTGGTATGGATCATTGACAACCCGTTGGTGAGATGCTAGAAACTGATTTCCTTCTTGGAGGGGCATGGGTTGCAAATCCAAAGAATTTCTGTTTTTGGACTGGGCAAGCTGGGTGGGTGTATAGCCGCCACGCTTGCCAGCCGTGGATTTCAGGTCATTGGATACGATGTAGACAAGCGCAAGACCGAAGCCGTAAAAAAAGGGTTGGCCCCGATTGAAGAGCCGCATCTGCAGGAGACGATCGAAAAAGCGGGTCCCCGCCTCACGGCCACCGACGAAATACGAGAAGCGATCCACGAATCTGAGGCGTCTTTTTTCGTTCCGTCTACGCCCAGTCTGCCCGACGGCAGTTTCAGCAATCATTTCCTGATACCCGCGCTCGAGTCTGCCGCCGTCGCGGTTCGCAAACATCGAAAGAAGCGCCACCTCTTTGTCGTAAACTCTACTCTCACGCCGGGCACCTCAGATAAAGTACTCAATCCGCTCCTTGAGAAGCTTCTGAATGGCAAGTGCGGAGCCGATTTCGGCCTCTGTTACAACCCTGAATTCATCGCCCTCGGGGACGTCATTCACGGACTGCTCCAGCCTGATTTTGTACTGATCGGCGAGTCAGATAGCCTTTCCGGAGAGTTGCTCTCGCAGGTTTACAGGAAGCTGAACACCAACTCGCCTCCGATTGAACGCATGTCCAATATCAACGCCGAACTTGCCAAGATTTCCCTCAATTGCGCAGTCACGATGAAAATCAGCTTTGTCAACCAGCTGAGCGGGGTCTGCGCCAAAATTCCGAGTGCCGATCCAGGAGTGATTCTGAGGGCCATCGGTAAGGATCGCCGGATCGGTCTGGATTACCTGAAGCCGGGCCTGGGATTTGGAGGGCCGTGCTTTCCACGTGACAACAAATTGTTTCAGTACGTCGCGCAATCTGTCGGTGTCGAGGCAGCGCTTTCTCACGCCACAGATAAGGTAAACGAAGACGTGAACCGTCGACTGTTAGAGACTCTACTGTCGTTATCTCAAGATGGGGCTTCGGTGGGTGTTCTGGGATTGGCGTATAAGCCCTTCACCGCGGTGGTGGACCAGTCGCCGGGCATGTGGCTCTGTGAACGACTGGCTGACGCTGAACGCGACGTTTTCGCGCACGACTACTTAGCCGGCAAGAACGCAGCCTCAGCGTTTCCGAACGGCCGCGTGCGAATCTGTCCCAATCCGCAGGAGATCTTGCAAAATGGTTGTCGAACCTTAGTCCTTACCTGTCCTTGGCCAGCTTATAAGGAACTGTTACGGTCCAGCGCAGCTCAATTATCTAACAAGCGAGCGATAATCGTGGATCCATGGCGGCTTTTGGAGACGCTTATGCCAGAGTTTGGGGACGTGCGCTACATTACAACTCTGGGTTCGGCCGCCGCCGGAGTTGCTCGCGAGTTGGTGGCGCGTGTCTAGTATCAGCGCGCATCCAAGTTCGCGAAGCACTGGGATAAGCGATAGTCCGCGACTGCTCGCAAACTTTGATAAAGAAAACAGATGAAGATACTTATTTTAGGTGGTGATGGATATTTGGGTTGGCCGACGGCCATGTATCTCTCTCGTCGTGGACACTCCATCGGCGTGATGGATAATTTTGCCAAGCGTCGCTGGGAGATGGAGTTAAACGTTGAGCCCCTGATCCCCATCCGCACGCTGCATGACCGGGTCAATGCGTGGCGCGAAGTGACAGGACAGCGCATGGAATTGTATGTGGGCGACCTGCGCAATTATGGCGTCGTCGAAGGCGTTCTCGAGGCGTTTCAACCTGAAGCAATCGTGCACTACGGCGAGCAGCCCTCGGCTCCCTATTCGATGATCGACCACAATCGTGCCGTCTTTACGCAGGTCAATAATATCACGGGCACACTCAACGTCCTCTGGGCCATTCGGAAGGTAATGCCGGAGTGTCGCCTGGTGAAACTGGGAACCATGGGTGAGTACGGCACTCCGAATATCGATATCGAAGAGGGTTTTATCGAGATTGTGCATAACGGCAGGCGAGATGTTCTTCCGTTCCCCTGCCAGCCAGGCTCTTTCTACCATCTCTCTAAAGTCCATGACAGTCACAATGTCCGTTTCGCCTGCAAGGCCTGGAAGCTTGCCGCTACTGACCTACATCAAGGCGTCGTGTACGGGATCGAAACCGACGAAACGCGTCTGGATGAGCGCTTGGAGACGAGTTTCCATTACGACGAAGTTTTCGGCACAGCGCTTAATCGATTCTGTGTCCAAGCGGTGGCCGGAATTCCGCTCACTGTTTATGGAAAAGGAAGCCAGAGCCGCGGATTCCTGAACATCCGCGACACGCTGCGTTGCATCGAGCTGGCGGTTACGAACCCTGCGCAGCAGGGAGAGTATCGCGTCTTCAACCAATTCACGGAGACGTATACCGTGTCTGAACTCGCCAATCTGGTCCTGGAACAAGGCCGAAAGCTGGGCCTGCCTGTCGAGGTGAGCCACCTGGAAAATCCGCGCGTCGAGCTCGAGGAGCACCATTACAATCCGAAACACACCAAACTCCTGGACCTGGGCTTGAAACCCCATTACCTTTCCGACGTATTGGTCGATAGCATGATTAAGCGAGTCGTTGAATTTAAGGATCGCGTCAAACGCGAGATCATCCTGCCCCGCGTTAGATGGAATGGTACTGCCTCGCAGCTCGAAGAACTCAAACTAATGTGGGCGGGAGCATAGCCGGTGGACGGGTTTCTGTAAGAGTGATTACCTGTCTCTGGCACGTCACAAACTTAATCTCGGCGGCAACCACAATATCTCCCAACGTGACGGTGCATGGCTCTTCTTACCCAAGTGTGAGACAAGGCTCTTTGCGCCGGACCGGCTGGTTCTCATACCGCTCTCATCTATTCCTTTGGCGTAGTTGAATGTTGCGTGGTACCGAATATGAGCGAACCGCCTCAGACAGCAATGGCAAGCAACCTAAGTCTGTTTAACACTGGGCTCGGGTTCGATCTTCTGATTGATCCGTCTGACTACATTACCGTTTTACTAGTGCGAGATGGACTTTTTGAAGTTCCAGAAACTGAGTTAGTCACTCGAATCCTTCGTCCCAAGGATACCTGCATCGATGCGGGCTCGCAGGTCGGTTACTATAGCTGCCTGTTCGCAAAACTCGTTGGCGACAAAGGTCGCGTATATGCGTTTGACGCTAATCCTCAAGCTTGCCAAAGCACAAGACGTAATCTGGCTCTCAATGGCTCATATTCTGCCGAAGTGATCCATGCAGCTTTGGCTGACCACGGTGGAACGGTGCCTTTTCACATCTCCACCAGTGACCAAACCGGATTAAGCTCGTTGGCCCCAATTCCCACATGCGAGGAGACGATCTTGGTTCCCTGCTTGCGTCTCGAGACGTTTTTGAGTGAGAGGCGCGTCGAGGGTGTCCGTCTGCTCAAAATTGACGTCGAGGGTGCCGAGGAGATGGTTCTCAGGGGACTAGGCCATTTCCTCGATGACCAGGCCATTGACTACATTCTCCTAGAATGCTTCGACGAGCGTCTTCGCTTATTGAATACTTCAGCGGAAGCGATAGCCGGCGTCCTCAAATCGGCTGGCTATACACCCTGGGAATACCGAATGCAAAACGGCTGTGGATGGTCGCAGGCGGCTGAAGTCAGTAGTCGTGGGGACTGCAATTATCTTTTCACGAGCCCCGAGGTTAGCAACGATGTGCCTGGTTTCTCGCTAGCGCCTGTCTTGACCGGGCTTATTAGGAAGAGAGATGAACTAACGACCGAGAGAGATGAATTACGTCGCGAGAATGCTAGCCTGATGGAGACTCTCGATCGACTACACAACGACCTCGACTGGCTCTTGAGTTCTATAAAATCTCACGAGGAGGAATTGGCGCGGCTTGCCGAAGCGAAGCGGCAACTGGAAGCGGTCATGAGCTCCGCGAGTTGGCGCATGCTCAATCAATGGCGAAAATTTAGAAACCGGTTAGCGCCCGAGCACAGCTGGCACCGCAGATTCTATGATTCCGTGCTCGGGAATTTTAGAAGCAAGAGCTAAGTCAATATGTCGTGAGCGACACTGAGATAAAATTGAGCGTAACGCCCGAAGTCAATTTTAGGTCCGCTGAAGTTTATCTGTTCGATACCTGCACACTTAAGTGCGGATATTGTCATCTCGCGGAAACTGGAAAGGTACTGAAATCCGCCGACTTGGATCCGTATCGAGATCGGGCCTACATTGATCGCGTGACGAGCTTCTTTTGCAAACGTACAAGCGATACCCACAAATGGAACCTGATGTTGACAGGCGGTGAGCCTCTGCTCATGCCAAATTTCCGAGCTTTCTGTGAGAACCTGTTTGAAAAAGGAAACCGAGTCTCGTTGTACACTGCACTCGTGATTGGCGTGGATCACCCGTCGTTCAGGTTTCTGCTCGAGCGCGGTGCGCCCGAGGTTGATTACATCATGGCCTCATTTCACCCGGAGGCGGAATCAAACGAAGAGGACTATTGGGAAAGAGTTGGATTGCTGGCGGATGCTGGCCATAACGTTCTTGTTCGTTTTGTAGGCCATCCAGCGCGTCTGTCTCAATTAGAGAGAGTCTCCCGCAAATGTCGCGAGTTGGATATCTGCTTTTACCCTACTACGCTTTTCTCAAAGAACTACCCCCACTCCTACACCGAAGCTGAACGGACCCAGCTCGCATCGCACTTTAGTTCTTTAAGCCAAGCAATCCAACTGTCTGGAGGGATCAGCACGGAGGATTCGAAATGTTTCGCAGGAAGTCAAATAATAGCTGTTCACCTGCCCAGTGGAGATATCTGGCCTTGTATTTCAGTACATCGGCCGGTATTGGGTAACGTTTACGAAGACCGACTCGACCTCCTTGCCGGGGCAATTGATTGTCCTGAGGCAGGTATAGCTTGCGTCTGCGATATCCATTTCCAACAGAATATCGTTGCTGGAACAGATGACCACGACTGCTTCGAGCTACAGAAGAAGGGATTCGTCGAACCGATGCCAACGCCAGAGCAGTCCCGGCTGATCGCGGAAAGAAGACTCCATTTTACCGAAGTCCCGAAAGGAATCGGCAACGTAGAGGATGATAAAATTCTCTTCTTCTCCAAGAAGTACGTGAAGGAGCAGTTTGTTAAAAATTTCAGCACAATAGAACACTCGGACCGTGAATCGATCCCTGATATATTTCTTGGGGCTGTCACCTCAGCTGCTCGACCCCACTTCTCTATAAATTCAGAAGGCAAAACTATGAGCAATGTTGGCATCGCCGCAACAGTTGCAAAATCAGTACTAGAAGGAAGACTCGCCGCCCCAAACCTGGCAGCGCAAACGCGGCACTCGCCCTCGTGGCCTGATAGCTTAAGAGCAAGACGGCCAGCCATTACGCAAGGGTTTGTCATGCCCAGTTTCGCCGGTAGGTATTGGATCTGGCCGGAGGAATACGCTTTGCTCGCCAAGTATGTGGATCTAACCCAAGGAAACTACCTAGAAATCGGCTCGATGTGCGGGATTATTGCCATGAGTCTTGCAGAGAAATATCCCGGTCGGCAATTCACCTGTGTAGATGCGTTTGTGTCCGGGCATGGCACCATTGCTGGCGAGAAAGAGACCTTTCTGCGAAATCTTCGCGAGCATAACCTGAAAAATGTTGGGCTTATTGAAGGAGACTCCCTGGGCGTTGTGCCGACATTATCTGGTCCATTCGACGTCATTTTTATAGATGGTAACCACTCGTATGAATATGTTTTTCGCGATGCACTCAACTGCTGGCGTCTGCTTGCGCCAAATGGCTTTATTGTCTTTCACGACTACGGCTGTGTCGAAGAAACGACGCAGGCAGTGAATCAATTCCTTAGCCAGACTGGTGCGCAGCCTATAGAAAAGGTCTCTAGCGTGGCCGTACTTTGCAAACCGCACGAGAACGATTCATCTGACGATTGGAACCTCGAGATTGAGCGGCTGAGACGCTTACTTGACGCCTCAGAGCAGGAAAGAACGAGACTTGCAGAAGAACGGGTTCGACTCCAAGCTTTATGGCAGGCGGTAGAGCGTTCTGCCGGATGGCGTGTACTGAATTCATGGCGACGTGCCCGGGAAAAGTTGGTACCTGTTGGCAGTCATCGGCGGACGCTTTATGACGGTTTGGTGCGATCACTGCGGGGCAAAAGTTGATACCGCCGACAGGCGTTGTGTCCTGAATTTCAGACACATTGCAAACCAGTTAGTTAGAGGATATGGCGAACGATGCTTATTGCGATCGGGCAAATTAATACCACGGTAGGCGATATGGGCAGCAACGTCCGCAAAATGCTGGATTTTGCGCATAGCGCTCACCAGCGTGGCGCCGAACTGATCGTCTTTCCTGAACTCGCAATTTGCGGCTATCCGCCACGCGACCTGGTACAGTGCGATGGGTTTCAAGAGGAAAATCAAGAATCTTTATTAGAGCTGTCCCGTCATCTGCCAACGAATCTTACTGCGATTGCGGGATACGTCGCCAGATCGCCGCAGAGCTGCGGAAAGCCGTTCGCAAACGCAGGCGCGGTGCTTGCCGGCGGCAAGCTCCTTTATTGTCAGGCAAAGATTCTGTTGCCAACTTATGACGTCTTCGACGAGCATCGCAATTTTGAACCTGGAGGACACCCCGAGGTATTCCAGGTCGGCGATACGCGAATTGGTCTAACGATTTGCGAAGATTGCTGGAACGACAAGTACTTCTGGCAAAAACGATTGTACACGCGCGATCCGGTTGAAGAATTAGCACCCGCAAACCCAGAGGTCATCATCAACATCTCCGCTTCACCCTATGCATTCGGGAAACGTGCCTTCCGGCAAAAAATGTTGCAAGCGATCGCACAAAGACACGGCGTACCGGTCGTATTTGCCAACCTGATCGGAGGCAATGACAGTCTTGTGTTTGACGGTTCTAGCCTGGCGCTCGATGCAAAAGGCTCGATTCGGGCGCAAGCCAAATCCTTCGAAGAAGACCTGGTATTTTTTGATACAAAGAAACCGACTGAAGACATACATCCTCAGCCTCAGTCTGAAATTGAGGCCGTTTTCGAAGCGCTTGTATTGGGGACGCGCGACTACTGCCGCAAGTGTGGCTTTGAACGTGCGGTGATCGGGCTAAGCGGCGGTATCGATTCGTCGGTTGTTGCCGTGATCGCCGCTCGAGCCCTGGGTCCGGAGAACGTTATCGGCATATCCATGCCGGGGCCTTTTTCATCCGAGGGGAGTCTTACCGATGCAAGGCGGCTGGCGCAGAACTTGGGCCTGCAATACGAAGTGGTCCCTATTACGGATGGGTTCGAGGTGTTTCGCCAAGTCCTGAAGCCTGTGTTTCGCGATCTCCCCGAGGATGTGACTGAGGAGAATTTGCAAGCTCGAACTCGAGGCACGATTTTGATGGCCATTTCCAATAAGCATCGTGCTCTTGTGCTCAGCACAGGCAATAAGAGCGAATTGGCCACCGGATATTGCACGCTGTACGGAGATATGGTGGGCGGTTTGGCGGTAATCGCGGACATTTATAAAGTCATGGTTTATGACTTAGCGCGATGGATTAATCGGCAGCGGGAGGTAATCCCAAACGCTTGTCTCGAGAAGCCACCTTCGGCCGAACTTCGGCCGAATCAAACCGATCAGGATACTTTGCCGCCATACGACCTGCTGGATCAGGTCTTATCGGACTACATTGAGGAAAACGCAAGCGCGGAAGATATCGTCAAGAAGCGCAGAGTGCCTTTGAATCTAGTCCGGGATGTGATACGACGCGTGCATCATAACGAATACAAGCGCCAGCAAGCGGCTCCGAATCTCAAGGTGACGCCGAAGGCCTTTGGAGTCGGCCGCGTTTTCCCGATTGCTCACAGGTACCGTTAATGGAGCCTCATATGGAGCACAAGCGGTTGCAGGCGAATGCAGCCCAACTAAAGAAAAACGATCTCATTGCCATCACGGGCGCTGGTGGATTCATCGGCGGCAACCTAGTGAAGTATTTTCATGATGAAGGATTCTCACGCATTCGCGCGGCAGATAAGAAGCCTCTTAATGAGTGGTATCTGCGGCTTCCGGAAGTGGAAAACCTTTGCCTCGACTGCAGCACGGAAGAGGCCTGCAAGCTTGCGTGCGACGGTGCAACGGAAGTTTACAACCTGGCCGCCGACATGGGAGGAATGGGATTTATCGAGCGCTTCCGAGTGGAGTGTCTTCGAAGCATTCTCATCAATACTCATATGATTGAGGCTGCTTACCGCGTAGGCGTTCAGCGCTATTTCTTCTCTTCTTCCGCCTGCGCTTACAACACCTTGCTTCAGCAGGATCCCAACGTACGGGCTCTGAAGGAATCCGATGCCTATCCGGCAATGGCGGAGCGAGGATATGGCTGGGAAAAGCTGATGTCGGAAATGTTTTGCCAGGAGTATTGGGCTGAGCGAGGACTGAAGACCTTCGTCGCCCGGTTTCACAATGTGTATGGCCCAAACGGCACCTGGGATGGCGGCCGTGAAAAGGCGCCTGCCGCGATTTGCCGGAAAGTGGTCGAGGCGATCGATTCTGCTACGGGACAAATCGAAATTTGGGGCGACGGCAGTCAAACTCGCAGTTTTATGTATATTGCCGATTGCGTCAAAGGCATTGATATGATCACGCACTGCGACGACTTGATTGCCACGCCCATCAATCTTGGCTCATCCGAGCTCGTCACAATTGACCAGCTCGTGACCCTAGTGGAGTCCATCGCCCAAGTGAAACTTCGCCGTAAATATGATTTGAACGCGCCGCGTGGTGTCGCGGGCCGCAATAGCGACAATACTTTTATTAAGCAGGCTCTGAAATGGGAGCCGAACACAACGCTAAAAACGGGGTTACGCGAGACGTATGATTGGATCAGAGAGCAATACTCGAGACGCAAACAAGGGCAGTTGATCGTAACGTAGTTCGTCGAGGGAATCCTTCAGCGGAATCGATAGCCGGCGTCCTCAAATTGGCCAGCTATACGCCCTGGGAGCGTGGAGTACAGAATAGTGGTCGCCAATCGCTGAGATTGCGTGCAGCGAAGACATACAGGTTGTGTGCGGACTACGGC
>Ga0307478_10002272_pt1 | contig 15367 bp, 14 predicted proteins | sample atmos_gasesECM4C_2_FD_203713 | JGI IMG/M metagenome (GOLD analysis project Ga0307478, IMG submission 203713) | Hardwood forest soil microbial communities from Morgan-Monroe State Forest, Indiana, United States - atmos_gasesECM4C_05 | ecosystem: Environmental > Terrestrial > Soil > Temperate...
GGGTGCTGATGCTGGATAAGACTAAGTGATTTCCAGGGTCCCCGCTCCGTCACATTGAGCACGACCTAAGCATCGCTCGATAACAACCGGACATACGCCTTTTCAGACCTGGCGCCCTTTGGGTAATCGCTTGGTTACGACAGTTAAGACCAGCCCTCTGGAACTCCGACCACATCGGGCATAGAGTGTAGAGTTGAATCCAAAGATGCATTGGTGTGCGTAAAACAGCGCACTCGTCGACGCTCATCTAACCTATGAGACGGTTCCTTCTATTGTGGTTTGCAAGTGCTCTTCTTGTAGCCGTTTTGCTATCGAGCTTCAATATGCCCAGGTTGTACCCGCTGACGCAAAGAGGTACTCCGGTCTGTGGGACTGTGACGGGCATTGAGCCAAACAACCATCAGGAGGCGCATTACTCTTTCGAAGTGAACGGCAAGAGGTATTCGGGCAGCCAGCAGGGCGGCATAGGAGACCAGCGAGGGGCCTTGGTTTGTCGATCCGGTGTGTCGGGTCGAAATGACAATATTGTGTACTACCTGCCCGACAACCCTGACATATCCTGCCTGGGAAATCCGAGCACGCTGTTCGAAAATGAAGCCGGTTTTGTCGCTCTCGGAATACTGATTATTCCGTCCCTTTTTTTGTTGGGCTGGAGGTGGCGCTCTCCAATTTTCCGAAACTGGCTTGGCCTTGAGAGAAAAGAAACCGCGTAACGGCTAGGACAGCTGATCCGCTACCCCAGCGGCTCGAACAAATGCCCTTCCACCCGGTCAGCCACCTTGGGTAATTCTTTCTTCGCGAATTGCAGGAAGTGCGGGGCGGCGCGGTGCGCCTCCAGCGCGGCATCGTCCTTATACTGCTCGTAGATGAAGAACCGGCGCGGATCCGTCTTGTGACGGTGCACAACGTACATGGAGCAGCCGGGTTCCTTGCGGGACGCTTCCGTCAGTTTTCCGAAAATGCCCACGACGTCGTTCTCGCGCCCTACTTTTGCCATCCACGTCACAGCCAGAACAACCATTGCACGCTCCGTTGGTGTGTCGAACGCAGTTCTTGGATTCAGAAAAAAAGTTTCAAACGAGTGACGCTTCGTTTAGCTGGGCAGACTGCCCCTAAAGGGGACTTCAAGAAAGCCTCATAGGCACGCCTGAAGGCGTGCCCTGATACGAACCTTCTTCCTCTGAAACGAACCTTCCTCTGAAACGAACCTTCCTCTGAAACGAACCTTCCTCTGAAACGAACCTTCCTCTGATACGAGCCTTCCTCTGATACGAGCCTTCTTACGCTGATACGAACTTTCTCGCCTCATACCAATCCGTAAGGACTTTATTGGTTTCCTAAGACGCCTATTCGTCGCAACATCGTGAGCGACTTCAAGCCTTTACCTCCGCTTGTCTGCCGGCCGCTTTCATCGCGGCAGCGAACTCGTCCACAAAGATGGTGTGCTCGCGGTCCGGCCCGGTGGAAACCATTCCCACCCGGGCGCCGCTTTCTTTCTCCAGAAATGCCAGGTACTCGCGGGCTGCCTTGGGCAACTTTTCGATCGAAGTGATGCCCTCGGTCGACGTCTTCCAGCCGGGCTTGTTTTCGTAAATGCACTCGATCTTATCGTAGCCGCTGGCCTGCGCCGGAATCTCGTCGGTCTTCTTGCCGTCGATCTTGTAGCCAACGCAAACTGGAATCTCGGAAAAGGCGTCGAGCACATCCAACTTCGTGACCACCAGCCACGAGATTCCGTTAATCATGCCAGCGTAACGGAGAAGAGGCAAATCCATCCAGCCGCAGCGGCGAGGACGACCAGTCACGGCGCCATATTCGTTGCCACGCGAGCGCAGGAGTTCGCCCTTGTCGTCACTGGACTCGGTGGGGAAGGGCCCTCCGCCGACGCGCGTGCAATACGCTTTAGTGACGCCGATGACCATGTCGATTGCTGTCGGCGCGACTCCTGTTCCGATCACCGCGCCTCCGGAGGTGGCGCTTGACGACGTCACGAACGGGTAGGTCCCATGATCGATGTCGAGCATTGTTCCCTGGGCGCCCTCGAACACGATCGACTTGCCGTCGGCCAAAGCGCGGTTGAGGAATGCGGCCGTGTCGCGAACGAAAGGGCCGATTTTCGCCGCAGCCGCCGCGTATTCGTCATACATTTTGTCGGCATCCAGGGGTTCGGAGTTGAACAGGGCATGCGCGATCATGTTCTTCTCGTGCACGGCGTTTTCGATGTGCGTCCGCAGCAGCTTCAGATCGAGCAGGTCGGCGACGCGCAGTCCGCGGCGTCCCATCTTGTCTTCGTAGGCCGGGCCGATCCCGCGCGAGGTGGTGCCAATTTTCACGCGGCCGGGAGCGTTCTCCGAAGCGAGTTCGATCATGCGGTGGTAGGGGAGAATCACCTGGGCGCGGTTGCTGACGAACAGGTTGCCATCTACCGGCACGCCCATGTCGCGCAGGCCGCCAACCTCTTTCAGGAAGGCGATCGGGTCGAGCACGACGCCATTGCCAATCACACTTGCACAGCCCGCGCGCAACACTCCGCAGGGTACCAGTTGCAGAACAAACTTCTTGCCATTGATGATGACCGTGTGCCCGGCATTGTGCCCGCCGGCATAGCGAGCTACGACCGGGAAGCCTTCGGAGAGCACGTCGACGATCTTGCCCTTGCCTTCGTCTCCCCATTGCGCGCCCACGATGACCGCAGTCCTGCCCTTTTTCACAGCCAGCTCCGTAGCACAAGTATTCGAATCCCGGGGTTCGCACACACGCGCTTCGCCCGCGGGTCTTCGCCGTCTGGAAAAATGACTGGGATTGAGCGGATCGGGGTGTGTACACATAAGAATACCACTGGATCGTCGTCAGCCTCTAGTGGTCAGCGCAGCAGCCTGAAGCCGCGAGCCTGCTGTCGGCATCCAACGGCTGCTACCTTCTGTTGGGCGACTGGAAACTGATTCTTATGCCTGAACTTCCTGAAGTGGAAACGATCGCCCGAGGGCTGCACACGCACGTGGCAGGTGACACAATCGAGTCAGTCTGGTTGGGCTCGAAGCCGCAAACCATGAAGTCGCGGCCAGCGGAAATCGCCGCCACGCTAGAGCACACTCGCATCGCGCAGGTGCGGCGGATGGGCAAGCATATCGTGTTCGAACTGGAGCGGAATGGTGTGCCGGCACTCGCGAAGCCGCGGAGACGAATGCCAACTCCGGGTCCGCGTTCGCAATGGATTGTTCACCTGGGAATGACGGGGCGCATGTTGGTGTGCGAGCCCACTGCCGAACTGGAGAAGCATACGCACGCGATTGTGACGCTTGGCTCCGGGCGAGAACTGCGCTTTGTCGATCCGCGCCGGTTCGGCCGCCTCAGTGTTGCCAGCCAGGGCGATTTTGAGGCGGCAGGCGCAGAACCCCTCGAGGTGAAAAGGGAAGAGTTCGTATCCCTTTTTCGAGGACGGAAGACGCCCATCAAGAGCGCTCTTCTGAATCAAAAGCTGCTGCGGGGAGTTGGCAACATCTATGCGGACGAATCCTTGTTCCGCGCCGGACTCCGCCCTCGTCGCCGGGTTTCGTCGATTCCCCGCGCGCAGTTGGAGAAACTCTACGAGTCGGTGCAGGAAGTTCTGGAAGAAGCCATCGCCATGGGCGGCTCATCGGTTTCTGACTATGTCGATGCCGATGGCGAGGCAGGTTTTTTCCAGTTGCAGCATCGCGTCTATGGGCGAGATGGTGAAGCCTGCCTTGTATGCAAGACTCCCATTAAGCGAATTGTGATTGCCGGCCGCAGCAGCCATTATTGTCCGAAATGCCAGAAATAACTCCCGCAAGCAGATGATTGCGGGCACGGATTAAAACGTTACACACAAGGTTTTCCTGCGATTTTCCGCACATCCAGAAATCGACAAATCGAATCCTGCCGGTGTAGTCTGTTTTTCTTTGTGACCTATGTCTAACTTTGCGATTGGTGTAGATCTGGGTGGAACGAACCTGCGCATTGCGGCCGTCGATGATCAAGGCCGGCTGATGGAGAAAGTCACGCTGGGTACGAAGACGGTGCTCGGTCGTGATCACGTGCTGAACGAGATGTGCGAGGCCATCCGGAGCGCGTCCGACAAATACAAGGGTTCGGGCAAGTTGCTGGGAGTTGGCATCGGCGTGCCTGGAATTATCGACATGCAAACCGGCATGATGCGCGACTCGCCAAATTTGCCGGGCTGGTCCGACTATCCGGTGCGCAACGAGATTGAAAAACGGCTGGGTGCGCCCGTGATTCTTGAGAACGATGCGAACGCGGCGGCCTTTGGAGAAAAGTGGCTGGGCGCAGGACGCCACGTGGGCGACATGGCGATGTTGACCCTGGGAACGGGCGTGGGCGGCGGTCTCGTGCTGAACGGAAAAATCTGGCATGGCATGACCGGCATGGCGGGTGAGTTCGGCCACATGACCGTCGATCCGGAAGGGCAACTTTGCGGCTGCGGAAATCAAGGATGCCTGGAGCAATACGCGTCCGCGACGGCCATTATGCGCATGGCGCGCGAGGTGATGGCCACCGGCGACGCTCCGGGCCTCGCCAAGGCGGCCGGCGCGGACCCGGAATTCAGCGCCCGCGAAATCTACAATCTCGCCATTCAGGGAGACGAGCAGGCGCGCCGGATTTTTCGCCGGGTGGGACGTGCGCTGGGAATTGCACTCGCGACCATGGTCAACGGCCTGAATCTTGAAATGTACGTGATTGGCGGCGGGGTATGCAGCGCCTGGGAAGCTTTTTCGCCAACCATCTTCGAAGAGCTTCGGCGGCGAGCGATGGTGTATGCGGCCACCGCGCCGGCCGATCCGCTGCACATGCCTTCTGGTGCATCGGGCCAGGTCGAACCCGGAACCGGGTACACAACCATCATTACGCGTGCGTTGCTGGGAAGCGATGCCGGACTGTTCGGGGCCGCCCGTTTGCCTATGACGCGGGAATCCTAAAATCCCCGCCCACCCGCACTACTTCGAGACATTCTTCAGGGCACGGAGAAACACCTGGTTCTGCTCTGCCGTGCCCAGCGTCACGCGAATCCATGTCGGGGCTCCCCACGCGTTTAGCGGTCTGACCAGAATGCCTTCCCGGCGCAGTTTGTGGGCGAAGTCTTGCGAATCTTGCTTGACGTCGAAACTCAGAAAGTTGGTCCACGTCGGAATCACTAGGTAGCCGAGAGATGCCACTTCGCGCTCGAGGCATTCCGCCTGAGCTGCATTTTCCCGGAGCGCATGGCGGATGTGGGCTTCATCGTCGAGCGCGGCAAGCGCCGCAGCCTGGCCGATGCCCGAGACCGCAAACACATCTTGCACCTGCCCGAAATAAGCCATCAACTCCGCAGGCCCCATGCCGTAGCCGACGCGGAGACCAGCGAGGCCGTGCGCCTTGGAGAAGGTTCGCAGCACGACCACGTTTCGTTGAGCGCGAACATATTCCATCGAATGCGAGTAGGCGACGCCGCGTTGAGTCGCGAAGTAAGTGGCGTAATCGAAATAAGCTTCATCGAGCACGACAATTACGTGGGCAGGCACGCGGTCGAGAAAACGATCCATCGCGCTGGCGTCCAACAGAGTTCCAGTCGGATTGTTCGGGTTGGCGATGAACGCCACCCGCGTGTCGGTATCGATCGCGGCCAGCATTGCGTCCGGATCGTAACCGCCCTCCTTTAACGGAGTTTGTACGAGTCGCGCTCCCACCGCGCCGGTCACCATGGGATAGGAGATGAACGAACACGCACTGGTGAGGGCGTTCAAGCCGGGCCGCAGGCAGGTGCGCGCGATTACCCCCAGCAGTGCGGTCAATCCATTAGCGACCAGAATCTGTTCCGGCTGGATTGCGTGCAATTGCGCCAGTCTGTCCCGCAGTGCAGATGCGCTGTCATCGGGATAGAGATGCGAGGACTCCATCGCGGCCCGCATGGCGGCAACCGCTTTCGGAGAGGGGCCGTATACGCTTTCATTCGCATTCAGCCGGAGGAGCGAGGCATCGCGCTCGGGAAGCGTTGAGGTGAGCGTTGAGGTGGAAGACCTAGAGATTGCGTGCTGACTCAACACTCGGACGGCATCGTTCACCAGATTTTCGAAGCGGCCCATGGGCGAGGTCAGGAAGCGGCTTCGTGTTTTGCGCCGACGTTCTGTCCGGCGGCGGTGCGCAGGCGATCGACTTCTTTCAGAGTGAGGGGCCGAAACTTTCCCGGCGGCACATCGAGCGAGAGCGGTCCATACTTCACGCGCTTAATTTTTTCCACGTGATGACCGACCTCCTCAAACATGCGCCGGATCTGCCGGTTGCGTCCCTCGATCAAGGTGACTTCGTACCAGGGATTGGCGGCCTCCTTGACGATGCGGATCCTGGCCGGAGAAGTCCGCACGCGCTTGCCGTCGTCGGTGGCGATAGAGAGGCCGCCGCGCAGTCGTTCGATGGCCTGATCGCTGGGTTTGCCGCTGACTTTGACCACGTAAGTCTTGGGCACGTGGGAAGCGGCCTTCATCAACTTATGCGCCAGTGTGCCGTCGTTGGTCATCAGCACGAGGCCTTCGCTGGCATAATCGAGCCGGCCAACCGGATATATCCGGCTGCCCACACCGCGAATGAGGCTCATCACGGTGGGACGTTTTTCGGGATCGCTCACCGTGGTCACGAAGCCAACGGGCTTGTTGAGCAGAAGATAGACGTGACGCTGGGCGCCCTTCAGCAGCTTGCCATTCACGCGAATGTGATCTTTTTCGGGATCGGCTTTCGAGCCGAGTTCGGTGACCGGTTGCCCGTTGACCAGCACGCGCCCGGCCGCGATCAACTCCTCGGCCTTGCGGCGGGAAGCCACTCCGGCGGCGGCGATAATCTTCTGCAGGCGTTCAGCGGGCACTTAGACTCCATTGGCATCCGAGCCGGGGGCGTACTGACTATTCTTCGGGCGTTCCTGTATGCGCGTGCACAGTTTCTACGTCTTGTTCGGATTCGTCTTGTGCGGATTCACGCGCGGCGGACTGCGGCGCTTCGGTGCCATCATTGGCTTGCGCTCCATTCGCGTCCGCGGAATCTGTTTCCGGCTGACTGGCTTCGGAACTGTTGACGGTTGCGTGCTCGGGTGCCGGGATCAGATCGCTTAGGAACGACTCCGCCACCAGCTTCTCGAATTCTTCCATGCTGGGCAGTTCCTGGACATCCTTCAACCCGAACCGCATCAGAAATTCCCTGGTGGTCTTGTACAGGATCGGCCGCCCGATGACAGCTTTTCGCCCCGCGGTGGTGATGAGCTTGCGATCGAGGAGGGTCGCGATGACGCCGCCGGAATCGACTCCGCGAATTTCGCTGATCTCCGGGACGGTGACGGGTTGCTTGTAGGCGATCACGGCGAGGGTCTCGAGAGCCGGCAAGGACAGGCGAATGGGCGGCTTCAGGCTCTTGGCGTACGCGCGCACCATGTCGTGTTGCTCAGGCTTGGTCGACATGCGGTATCCGCCCGCCACCTGGCGAAGTTCGATGCCGTGCTCGGACGTTCCGTACTGAGCGGCCAGTTCTTCCAGGGTCGCGCGTACGAGAGACTTGGCTCCGGATTCGTCCATGCCTTCCTGCTCCGCGAGCACGGAATCTTTCACCAGCTGGAAAATCTGCTCCAGTGTGACCGGCGTTTCCGCGGCATAAACAATTGCTTCGACTTTGGCTTTAAGACTCATTGAAAATCGGCCCCTGGCTTGTGGCTAGCAGCTATCAGCTGCTCTTCTACTTCCAATCATCTCGTACTGCGGCTTGCTCGTTCATGATGGCTTCGAATCCGACATGCTTGCGGATCAGGATCTCTCCAAACAGCCGGTCCTGGCGAAGTTGCACGGCTTGCAGCCGGACCAGTTCGAGCATCGCCAGGAACATACAAACCAGCGCCTGGCGCGAATCGATGTTGTGAAGAATCTGTTTCAGCCTTACCGGCTTGTCTTCGAGCGACAATCTGCGCCGCAGGTAGTCGATCATCTGTCCCACGGTAACCGTATCCTCATCCACCTGCAGGACCGGGCGGGAGCGGGCGCGATCAAGAATCTGTTGGAAAGTCTTGACCAGGTCGATGACGTCGGCGGCGAGTTCCGGTTCGGTGCCCTCGGCGTCTTTGAATTCCTTCAGCGCGGGATTCGACCAGATTGCATCTTCGATCTGCTGCTTCTGCAAAAGCATCTGCGCGGCGGATTTAAATTTCTCGTGTTCCAGCAGCCGGTTGACGAGTTCACCACGGGGATCTTCCATTGCGTCGGCAGGGGCGAGCGGGTCGCGCGGCAGCAGCATCTTCGACTTAATGTGGATGAGCACCGCCGCCATGTAGATGAAGTCGGCGGCAATGTTCACGTCGAGCTCGCGCATGCGCTCAACGTAAGTCAGATACTGGGCGGTAATCCGCGCGATGGGGATATCGTAGATATCGATGTCCTGCTTGCGGATGAGATCGAGCAGCAGGTCGAGCGGTCCTTCGTACACGTCGCCCACCGCGACGGCAAAGGGGAAATCGTTGGTATCCTTCTTCGCGCCGGGCTTGTCGCCAGCGGGCGTTGCTGGAGACGAAGCACCGAATCCCTCGGTAGGGATCAGGACGCCCGAAACAGCCTTCACTTCTTCACTCATGCTCGCGATTGTCCCCACTACCTGGCGCTTTCGGACTTGCGCTAAGGCTCATAGTCCAGCGACATGCCCATGGCGGCGCGCACCTCGTTCATCGTGGCTTCCGCGACCTTAGCCGCCTTGGTTGTACCTGCCATCAGAATATCCCAGGCGAGGCGCGGGTTCTCCTCATATTTTTTGCGGCGCTCTTGTATAGGAAGGAGCACCTGAACCAGTGCATCGGCTGCCCAGCCCTTGCACTCGATGCATCCAATCCCGGCGGAGCGGCAGCCTTCGTTGACCTTGGCCATGGTTTCCGCGCTGCTGAAGATTTTGTGCAGGTCTCCTACCGGGCAGAGATCGGGATTGCCCGGGTCGGTGCGGCGCACGCGGGCCGGATCGGTCACCATGGTTTTCAGCTTCTGGCGCAGGACGGGCTCGGGATCGGTCAACATGATCGTGTTGCCGTACGATTTCGACATCTTGCGGCCATCGGTGCCGGGAAGCTTGGGCGTCGGCGTCAACAATGGCTGCGGTTCGGGAAGCACAGGAACCGGCTTGCCGTAGAACTGATTAAATCTGCGGGCGATTTCCCGGGTCAGTTCGACATGCGGCACCTGGTCCTCTCCCACCGGCACGAAGTCTCCCTTATAGATAAGGATGTCGGCAGCTTGCAGCACCGGATATCCGAGAAATCCATACGTGGTCAGGTCCTTCTCGGTAATGTTTTCGCGTTGCTCCTTGTAGGTCGGCACGCGCTCCAGCCAGCCCAGCGGCGTGATCATCGAGAACAGCAGGTGCAGCTCGGCATGCAGCGGAATGTGCGATTGGATAAACAGCGTCGACCGGTCGGGATCGAGCCCCGCGGCCAGCCAGTCCAGCAGAACTTCCAGCGAGTTTTCCTTCACCTTCGAAGTGTCGGCGTAATCGGTGGTGAGGGCGTGCCAGTCGGCAATGAAGAAGAAGCACTCGTACTGGTCCTGCATGCGCACCCAGTTCTGCAGGGCGCCCACGTAATTGCCGAGGTGCAGCTTTCCCGTGGAGCGCATGCCGCTGAGCACGCGTTTGCGTTGGCGAATGGGCATCAGAATCTCGTGAGTACCCCGTCAAAGAAGTTCAGGAAAGGTGAAATTACACGCATCAGCAGATTGCCGCCCAGATACACAAGCGCGAGTAAACCAAAGATCCCCACGGCGTCGTAGGCACGGCGGACCGGTTCAGAAAGGAAGTGGCGCAACACATGGCTGCCATCGAGTGGTGGCACGGGAATCAGATTGAAGACGCCGAGCACGATATTAATCAACATCAACTCGTAGAGGAACAGCGTGAGCGGGATGAGAAACGATGTTCCTCCCCTTCCTGCGATACCCAGCCGGTAAGTGAAAGGCATCGTGGACACTAGCCCGTGGCCTTCGACGGACGTTTTCGCAATCACAAACATGAGCAATACCGTGCTTGTCGCCACGAGGAAATTGCTGATGGGGCCAGCCACCGCGGTCAAAATGTCGTCGGTCACGGCATTCTTGAAGTTTCTTGGATCCACGGGCGTCGGCTTCGCCCAGCCGATCACTGGAAAGCCCGTGAACAGCGCGATCAGCGGCATCACGATCGTGCCGACTGGGTCGATGTGCTTGATGGGATTGAGAGAAATCCGTCCCAGCATGCGGGCGGTCGGGTCCCCACAACGATTCGCGGTCCAGGCATGGGCGGACTCATGCACGCTGATTGCGAACAGGAACGCAATCATCTGGAAAACCACGCCCACAATGTCAATGTGGCTTAGATCCATCGAGACAGGTCGATTCTAGCAGACGGTGCGCCATGAAGATTGCGCGCGAGCCTTCGAAAGCTATATAGGGCAAGAACTTAGGAAGCCGTTCCCGCAATTGCAAACCTTCCACAGCCTGCTTCGTCTAAAATAAAGCAACCGCAAGCAGAGTAACCCCACAACCCACTGTTCACCTAGCCAGACCGAGGGACACATGTCTTTACACATCAAGAGAGAGCAAACGGGGGACGTGGCATTTTTGCAGTGCGCCGGCAGAATCGTGCGCGGCGAGGCACTTCATTTTCTGAAGGACGCAGTGACTTGCCTGAATCGGCCCAGAATGGTGGTGCTGGACCTGACGGAAGTCGAAATGCTCGATGGGGGCGGCCTGGGCATGCTGGTCTTCCTGCATCGCTGGACGCGTGACAACGGCATTCAACTGAAGCTGGTAAATCCGTCGAACTTCGTGCGCGAGGTGCTTGACCGCACGCACCTGACTTGTGTGTTCAACATCTCGTCGATGGATGACGTTTTGGAAATTCTCTGTACCCCGACTCACGTCACCATGGACGTGAGCCGGGCCCTCAACCGCGCGGTCGCCTAAGCTGCGCATCGAAGCCGGCGACTGCGCCGGCTTGTGCCCGGGGGATCCCCTCGGCATGGAAGTTCCCGACCCTTCGGAAATTCCTCCTTTATAATTCGCGCCACGCATGAAGCGCACTCCGCGAAGTTCCAAGAGCGCTCCCAATCCGCAGCCGGTGGATGCCCTGGTTTACCCGCGCTTCTCCGGGATCGCGACCTTCATGCGCCTGCCCCAAATTTCCCAGGCTGATCAACTCGATATCGCCCTGATCGGCATACCTTACGACGGTGGAACTACCTATCGCCCCGGACCGAGATTTGGGCCTCGCCGGGTGCGGGAGCAGTCGGCCATCATCCGGCCCTGGAATCCGGCGCTGAATGTCAATCCATTTGAGAAATTTCGCATCGCCGATTACGGTGATCTGTCCATTAACCCGCTCTCCATGGAAGACACCTTCCAGCGAATCACCAACCAGCTGGACGGCATTTTGAAAGCAGGTGCGCGCACGGCCTGCGTGGGCGGGGATCATTCCATCCTCCTGCCGATTCTGCGATCGATTCACAAACGTTTTGGCCCGGTTGGGCTCATCCAGTTCGACGCGCACAACGACACCTGGGGCGGATATTTCGGGAGTCCCCACTCCCATGGGACGCCGGTGCGCCGGGCCGTCGAAGAAGGGCTGCTCGTCACGAAAGACGTGTTGCAGGTCGGCCTGCGCGGACAGGTCTATGCGAAGGACGATTTCGACTTCGGCCGCAAGCATGGCTTCCATGTGGTCACGTCGGAGGAATTTCACCGCGGAGGTGTTGCGATGGTGAGCCGGCATCTGAAACGGATTGGCCGGCGGCCTGTCTACGTGACCCTTGATATCGACGTGGTCGATCCTGCGTTCGCGCCTGGCACAGGGACGCCGCAAGTTGGCGGCCTTTCCAGTGCGCAGATCATTGAACTGGTTCGCAGTCTTCGTGGCCTCAGTATTGTGGGCTGCGATCTGGTGGAGGTCTCGCCGCCCTATGACAGCGGAGAAATTACGTCCCTTCTCGCAGCCAACTTGCTGTACGAATTGATCTGCGTAATGTAGGCGCAGGGGCGCCCTGCTCTATCACCCTTGTCATTCCGACGCGTTCGGCTTCGGAATGACAAGATTCACGGATGTGCCTCGAGATGAATCTCGTGTTTAGCGCAAACTATGCCAACGCGCGCTGATAGGAGAGCAAAGACGACTACGGCGCAGACCGCAGGCTCCGCACCCACGACGGGACTCGCACGCAAACTCCGTCTCACCGACTACTTCACGCTCGGCTGGGGCACGATGGTCGGCGTGGGTTGGCTCGTGGTGATGGACGACTGGCTCACGCGTGGCGGCCCACTCGGGGGGATTCTAGGATTCGCGATCGGAGGCGCTCTCCTTCTGCCGATCGGCTACGTGTACGGCAAACTCGTGGCAGCGATGCCCGACGCTGCGGGCGAAGTCGCCTACACTGCCAAGGTCTTTCCGCAATGGGTCAGCTATGCCACCGGCTGGATGATGTTGCTTGCGTACTTCATCGTCTGCCCCTGGGAAGCAGTGGCGGTCGGCCGCATCGCTGCCTACATTTTCCCGGCACTCGATTCGATGGAGCTTTACCACGTCGGGGGCAGGCCCGTGTTTCTTCCGCGCTTGATCGTCGGCCTCGCCTTGACCGCCCTGCTTACGCTGCTGAACTATCGCGGCATCCGCCTGAGCGCCACCTTCCAGAATTGGACTGCTCTCGGAACCTTGGCGTTGTTCGCCATCTTCGTCTCGGTCGGGATCGGCAAAGGCTCTGCTGGAAATTTTCCGCCGCTTTTTTCGCACGGGCCGTTCCTCTCGATTTTTCTGGTGATCCAGATTGTGCCCTACTTCATGACCGGCTTCGAATCGGTCACGAAGGCCGCCGAGGAAGCGAACCCGGAGTTTCGTTCACGAACGTTTCTGGTGGCGATCTGGATGGCGATCGTCGTAGGCATCCTCTTTTATACGATCGTGATCGGCGCGGTCAGCTACGTGGCGCCCTGGCGGCAACTCACGGGCGAGAGGTTCATGACGGCTTTCGCCTTCCAGCGCGCGGTAGGCTCGCCTTGGATCGTGCGCAGTATCCTGGCCGCCGCACTGTTGTCGCTGGTGAAATGCTTCAACGGGAATTTTGTCGCGTCCACGCGCTTGCTGTTTGCGATGGGCCGGCGCGGCCTGCTTGAGCAACGGTTCGCCGTGGTGCATCCCGTGAATCGAACGCCGTCAATTGCTGTACTGGCGATTGGGGGCGCAACCGCCATTTGCATGTTTCTGGGCGACGCCATCCTGGTTCCCGTTTCTGAGGTGGGATCGGTCGCCTCGGCAGTAGGTTGGCTTGCCGCGTGCGCGGCCTACTTCGCTATGCGCCCACCGGCAAGACAACGGCTGGTCGCGCTCTTCGGGGTGGCGCTGGGCTTGGGCATGATTCTGATGAAGATCGTCCCGGTGGTTCCGGGACACTTCTCGGTTTACGAATGGTTGGCGCTGGCGATCTGGATAAGCGCCGGAGTTCTGTTAGGCTGGCGAGGCCGAATACGAGACTGAAGGAAGGGACCATTCTCATGCGTGTGTGGCGAGCCAGTCTGTTCCTTGCGGTCACGTTTCTGTGCGCATTGTCGGTCTGTTCCGCGCAATCGACGCGATCGTTTGATCTGATCATCACCCATGGTCAGATCATCGACGGCACAGGGTCTCCCTGGTATTCAGGCGATGTGGGCATTCGCGATGGAAGAATCGCGGCTATCGGGAATCTGTCCGCGGCCAGCGGCAAGCGTACCCTCGACGCCCATGGGATGGTCGTGGCCCCGGGCTTCATCGACATGCTGGGGCAATCGGAGATGACGATCCTTGTCGAACCGCGGCTCCCTTCGAAGATTTACCAGGGAATTACCACCGAAATTACCGGCGAGGGCAGTTCGATTGCCCCATTGAATGACGCCATCATTGCGGCGGACAAGACGAAATATGAGCATCTGAAGATCTCCCCCGACTGGCGCACGTTCCGCCAGTATTTTGCGCGTCTTGAGAAGCAGGGTATTGGCATCAACGTGGCGGATTATGTCGGCGCCACGCAGGTGCGCCGCATGGTCCTGGGCGACGCCGATGTGCAGCCGACGCCTGCTCAACTCGAGCAAATGAGATCGCTTGTGGGCGAGGCGATGCACGACGGCGCCGTCGGAGTCTCCACCTCCCTCCAGTACACTCCCGCTCCTTACGCCAAGACCGACGAAATCATCGCTCTCGCCACTGAAGCCTCGAGGTTTGGCGGAATTTATGCAACCCATATGCGCAGCGAAGGCGATGCCATCACGTCGTCCATTGATGAAGCTTTGCGCATCGGCACGGAAGCTCACATTCCGGTGGAGATCTGGCATATCAAAGTAGCGGGCAAGAGCAACTGGCATCGAATGCCGGAAATTGTCGCCAAGATCAATACGGCTCGCGCGCAAGGGATCGATGTCAGCGCCAATACCTATGCCTATCCGGCATGGTTCAACGACTTCTCCGCCTTCATTCCGCCGTGGGCCCATGATGGCGGCGATGCCAAGCTGATCGAGCGCCTCAAAGATCCAGCGGCACGCGCCCGCATCCGCAAAGACATGCTGACGCCCTCGACCCAATGGGACAACGAATGGCAGGAAATTCCCGGGCCCGAAGCCATCTTGATCGGAGTCGTCCAGAATCCGAAGCTGCTGCCGCTGCAGGGTAAAACGCTGGCCGACGTCGCCAAGCTCTGGAACAAGGATCCGATCGACGCCCTCTGCGATTTCCTGATTGAAGACAAGGCCTTCACCAGCGTGGCCGTATTCGGCATGTCGGAAGATGATGTTGCTCTTGCCCTCGAGCAACCGTGGGTCTCGATCGATAACGATTCGTCGGGCACCTCGCCCGAGGGACTGCTGGCTCAGGAGCATCCACATCCCCGCGCGTACGGCACGTTCCCTCGAATTCTCCGGAAGTACGTTCGCGAAGAGAAGAAGCTCTCGCTGGAAGATGCGATCCGGAAATTTTCTGCCCTGCCGGCTCAGCGCATGCGATTCACAGACCGCGGCGTGCTGAAAGTGGGCATGTGGGCCGATGTGGTGGTATTCGATCCGGCCACTATCAAGGACGTGGCCACTTTTGCCGAGCCGAATCAGCTATCCCAGGGAATGGAATATGTCCTGGTGAATGGCGTGCCCGTGATCGACCAGGGCAAAATGACGGACGCGCGGCCGGGAAAGGTGCTGCGCGGCGCCGGGTATCAGCCGTAATCCCTGAATCGGGCGCGGCTAGATCTCCGGATAGAAATCGAAGAACGCTTCCAGGCTGGTTCGCAATTGCTTTTCGATATCTTCCTTGCTGCCTTCGAGCACGTGCATGGTGACGTGGGCATCGCGCCCGTTCTTCAGTT
>Ga0307478_10002275_pt1 | contig 15363 bp, 10 predicted proteins | sample atmos_gasesECM4C_2_FD_203713 | JGI IMG/M metagenome (GOLD analysis project Ga0307478, IMG submission 203713) | Hardwood forest soil microbial communities from Morgan-Monroe State Forest, Indiana, United States - atmos_gasesECM4C_05 | ecosystem: Environmental > Terrestrial > Soil > Temperate...
TTCGGACTCGCCCTCAATGTATTCGAACTTTCCTACCGCCAGGGCCACGAGGTACGAAGACATCTTGGCCGTCGTGGCAAACTTCACGGTATGCTTGCCCGCGCCCGGCCCGGGTGTATCCGAGAGCGCTTTCCCGTTAGAGATCGCGCTCAACCCCTGGTCAGCGACGACTGTCAGATCAAAAGTTGCCTTGTACGATGGCTCGTCAAATGAAGGGAACGCACGCCGTGCGTCCGTAGCCTCGAACTGCGTGACCGCATATTTGTTCCCATCCCGGTCTCGGCCCAAATAAAGGCCGCGCAGTTCGTTGTTCATGATTCCGCGATATCGAATGCGCAGCTCGGCTGGACCCGCCAGCACCGCCTCGTCAAAGTTCAGGATCGCCATCTCCTTCTCTTTGTCGAGGGTTATTCTTGCTTTTTGGATCGTCTTCCCGCTGGTCAGCGAGGCGTCCTGAAAGTCAATTTCCGCCGAGTTTAAGACAATCTGCCCAGTCGGCTTGAGTACCCGCAGGCGAATGGTTTCGTCGCCTGTAAAGTTATCCTTCTGAAAATCGGGCGCGAGGACAATCTGGTAATTGTCCGGAATCGCCAGTTCCGGCAAGCGCTGTGCCGCTGCCCATGAGGACAGCGCCAAAAATGCACACCCCAATACAAATTGTTTCATCTCTAACGATAAACTCCGTTTTCCTTATGAATTGACGAAGAGACACACGCACACAACAAAAGGCGCTCGAGAATTGTTGAGCGTCTTTCCAAAACTACTTTTCTTTAGATGGACCACTCCTGCGGCAGTTCAACCCAATTCCCCAGAACCACCGGAGGCAACGAGAGCGCCATTCAATATCGTCAAAGCGCATCGATTCGATGCAAACCAATACGCAATCTCTCGGTAATCTCCCACTTCAAATACCGCCAGGTCTGCGTCCTTGCCTGGCTCAATCGATCCCTTTCGATCCTGCAACCGCAACGCACACGCGCCATTAATCGTGGCCGCAGCCACGGTTTCTGCCGGCGACATTTTCATGTGCGTGCACGCCAAAGACATGACAAATGGCATGCTGGCGGTAGGAGAGCTACCTGGATTGTAATCGGTCGCGAGCGCTACGGGAACCCCTGCGTCAATGAATTTACGAGCCGGTGGGTACTTGTCCAAGCCTAAGAAATAGTTGGCGCCGGGCACCAATGTTGCGACCGTATCGCTGGCCGCCAGCGTCGCAATGTCCCGATCACTGACATGGTCCATGTGATCGAGAGAGGCTGGCCGGCAACAATTGATTGTGGAATCCACAAAGCCTGCCGCCGGTGCCGACAGTTGACCGAGGTGCGCGCGTACGTCGAGCCCCTGTTGTAGCGCTGCAGCGAAAATAGTGGCTGTGTCCTTTTCTGAAAATGCCCCCCGGTCACAGAACACATCCACGAATTGCGCCAGTTTGCGGCGGGCCACCTGCGGAATCATCTCTGAACAGACGAGTTCGACGTACTTTTGTGAGCGGCCTCGAAATTCCTGCGGCACGACGTGCGCGCCCAAAAGAGTAGGAACTACCGTTCCTGGCCATCGCGCGGCCGCTTGCCGGATGGCCTCAAGCGACTTCAGTTCCGCGTCCAGCGAAAGCCCGTATCCCGATTTCGCCTCAACCGTCGTCGTTCCCTGCTCTGCCATTTCGTGCAGCGCATCCAGCACCTTCTCCGCAAGAGCACTCTTCCCTGCCCTTCGCACCGGCTCCACGCTCGATCGGATCCCGCCACCGGCCCGGGCAATTTCCTCGTAGCTCGCCCCCGAAGTTCGTTTCTCAAAATCCACGAGCCGTGGAGTCACGAACGCCGGATGGGTGTGTGAATCCACAAATCCCGGCAACACCACCTGTCCTGCGCAATCGATCTCGATGACCTTTTTACGATTTTTCTTGATCCAGGGATCGCGGAGAGCGTCCTTCGTCTTGCCGACAGAAACAATCTTGCCGCCCAGGCATAAAACTGAACCATCCTCGACGATGCCGAGATCTGTGAGTCGGCGCCCCCGGCGGGATACGGAACTTCCTCCATCGCTGCGCATCGTAACAAGTTGCGCGATGTTGACCACCAGCAGAGCAGATGACTTAGGCACGCGTTCTCCGCCGGTTCAACACCCACCACGGAGGCACTGAGGCACAGAGGGAAGCTTGCTCATAGCACTCGTCGCATAATTCCGCGGTGGAGAACCGAAACGTTAAAGTTGATGATTAAACCTACGTGCTTGCCGGTCAGCTTCAGGTAGGTAAGCAGCTGTGCCTCGTGCACACTCAGCAGTCTTTCAACCGCCTTTAACTCGACCAGAATCTCGTCGGCAACAATTAGATCGATTCGGTAGATTCCTTTGGTGGCCCGTCCCTTGTAGACAACAGGCAATTCCACTTGAGCGCAGAAAGGGATATCGTGCAGTCGCAACTCCTCACACATGCACTCCTCATACACTGACTCCAACAGCCCTGGGCCAAGTTGACGGTGCACCTCGATCGCAGCGCCGATGATTCCCTCGGTAAGCGCGTTGGAAAGAAGCCCAAAGCTACTCCGTGCCTCTGTGTCTCCGTGGTAGGTTTTCATCCTTCCCTCATTGGAATCTTTACACTCTTCTCTTCGGCGAACGTCTTCGCTTCGTCGTACCCCGCGTCCACGTGCCGCACCACCCCCATGCCAGGATCCGTCGTCAACACACGCTCGATGCGCTTGGCCATCATGTCGGTACCATCGGCCACTGTCACTTGCCCGGCATGCAACGAGTAGCCGATGCCCACGCCGCCGCCGTTATGCACCGAGACCCACGACGCTCCCGCGGCCGTGTTGAGTAACGCGTTCAGAATCGGCCAGTCGGCGATTGCATCCGAGCCATCTTTCATGCTCTCGGTTTCGCGGTAGGGCGACGCCACCGAGCCGCAATCCAGATGATCGCGCCCGATCACGATCGGCGCCTTGATCTTCCCCTTCTTTACCAGCTCGTTCATAGCAAGGCCGAACTGTGCGCGCTCGCCGTAGCCGAGCCAGCAAATCCGCGCGGGCAGCCCTTGAAACTTAATCCGCTTGCGCGCCAGCTCAATCCAGCGCCGAAGAATGCGGTTTTCGGGAAACAGCTCCAGCACCAGATCGTCCGTAACGGCAATGTCCGAAGCCTCACCCGACAGCGCGACCCAGCGGAAGGGTCCGCGCCCTTCACAAAACAACGGGCGAATGTAGGCCGGGACAAATCCGGGGAAGTCGTACGCATTCTTGACTCCGCGCTGGAAGGCGAACGTGCGGAGATTGTTTCCGTAGTCGAAGGTGACCGAACCCATCTTTTGTAACCGCAGCATGCCTTCGACGTGGCGCGCCATGGCATCCAGCGACTTCTCTTCGTACGCCTTGGGATCGCGTTTGCGCAGCTCACGGGCGGCTTCGAAAGTCATGCCGTTCGGCACATACCCGTTCAGCGGATCGTGCGCCGAAGTCTGGTCTGTGAGAATGTCGGGAACGACGCCGCGCTCGGCCAGCTCCGGAATAATGTCGGCGCAATTCCCCACCAGCCCGACCGAGATGTTTTCTTTCTTGCGTACCGCATTTTTCAGGATGCGCAATGCCTCATCGAGTGTCGTGACCATGAAATCGCAGTAACCCGTCTTGAGCCGCTTCTTGATGCGTTCGGGATCGACGTCAATGCCAAGAAACGCCGCGCCGGTCATCGTTGCCGCCAGCGGCTGGGCTCCGCCCATGCCGCCCATGCCGCCGGAAACGATCAACTTCCCAGCCAGATCACCGGCGAAACTCTTTTCTCCCGCTGCCGAGAACGTTTCGAACGTGCCTTCGACAATTCCCTGCGAACCGATGTAGATCCACGACCCCGCGGTCATCTGTCCGTACATCATCAGTCCGGCGCGCTCGAGCTCGTTGAACTTCTCCCAGTTCGACCAGTGCCCGACAAGATTCGAATTGGCGATGAGCACGCGCGGCGCGTACTCGTGCGTCTTGAAGACTCCAACCGGTTTGCCCGACTGCACCAGCAGCGTTTCGTCGTTGTCGAGAGCTTTCAACGTGGCAACGATCGCGTGGTAGGCCTCCCAGCTGCGTGCCGCCCGCCCCGTGCCGCCGTAAACCACAAGGTCCTGCGGACGTTCTGCCACTTCCTCGTCGAGGTTGTTCATCAGCATGCGCATGGCGGCTTCCTGCTGCCAGCTCTTGCAGGAAATCTTGGTGCCGCGCGGTGCGCGAATCGGCGTGTAGGTCTTGGGAGAAATTTCAGTCTCTACCGGCATGCAGTCATGGTAGTGCTTCCGGGAAAAGGACGCAACGAAACGGACGCCGGTGTTCAGCACGCGAACAGGCCTGCGACGTGCGGCCGACAATTCCTGCCGGTCTTTAACCAATGTCATCCTGAGCGAAGTGAGGCGTCAGCCGAACGCAGTCAAAAGCCTGCCCTGAGCGGAGTCGAAGGGGACCCCGAGAGAGTATGGCTCGTCGATAAATCGCCAGTACTTTTCAACCACGAATGCTGAGGTGAAAAAGTTCGAAACAATCGAGGAGAATCCCGGCGGCTAGCGGTGCTTCGACTCCAGCGCGGCCTGCTCCGCGCTTCCGCTCAGCATGACATTTGTTCAAGGTCGCGGCACCAGGTTGGGAACCAGGAAAAGGACGCAACGAAGGTCGCCGGTGTTCAGCATGCGGACAGTCCTGCGACGTGCCTCCGGCGATTCCTGCCGGTCTCCTACCAATGTCATCCTGAGCGAAGTGAGGCGTCAGCCGAACGCAGTCGAAGGACCCCGAGAGAGCATGGCTCGTCGAAAATCGCCAGTACTTTTCAATCACGAATGCTGAGGTGAAAAAAATCGAAACAATCGAGGGGAATCCCGGCGGCTAGCGGTGCTTCCACTCCAGCGCGGCCTACGCCGCGCTTCCGCTCAGCATGCGACTTGTTCAAGGTCGGGCTAACGATTCGACGACCAACAACTCCCTACCACGACGAATATGCCGTTCCGTCCGAGGCCGTCTGATTCGAGGCGCTGTGCACGTCGGCGATGCCTACTTCATCCGGGTTGACGGCCGTCGTCGGATCTTCCTGCTCCACCGCCCAGTTCGCCTCGTTGGTGAAAGGATCGATCGGAATCTTTTTCATGTAGCCGGCGGTCACGATGTCATCGAGCGTCTGCGGAGCCTTCTGTTTATCGAGGGTGTACTGGTCGATGACGTTGCGCAGGGTAAAAAGGTCCTGTTTGAGCACCGATTCCCGCGTGCGAAGAATCGCCCGGTTGTAGGTGGGCAAGGCAATGGAGATCAGGATCAGCAGCAGACTGATCACGATCATCATTTCGATCAGGGTGAAGCCCCGACTCTGCCCGCCCTTGTGCGCGCGTCGCATTACCAGTCCTTGTACTTGGTGCCGTCGAGAGCCGTACCCTGCGACTTGGTGTAGACATCGAACACGCTCTCGCCGCCCCAGGAATCCGAAGTGGGATCGTCCTGCATTGAATGCATTCCCCACTCCGCCTTCCCGGTCATCGGATCCACCGGAATGCGTCGCAGAAATTTGAGTTTCTTTCCATTCGAGTCGACGCCTTGTACCAGCGTGTCCAGATCCGGCGGGTAGCCCTCACTGCCGAGCTTGATCTGAAACGCCGCCCGGTCGGCCGCATCTTTGTAGCGATCGATGGCGTCGCGGATCGTCCACAAGTCACGGCGCAGTTCGCGCTCCTTCTCGCGCTTGATGGCATTGCTGGCCAAGGGCACGGCCATGCTCACCAGAATCACCATGATCATGGTGGCGACGATCAGTTCAATCAGGGTGAAGCCCCGCGCCGTCAGCCGGCCACCTGCCATTCCCTGTGTTTTTAACCTGCTTGGCATGAACGTGAGACTGCTCCTTCTCCTATTGGATCGTTACGACCGCCTGTGCGCCGTTGACCATGATCGGCTGCATCGCGGGATCGCGGGCACCGCCGCGCGTGATCGTCAACGGCGATTGTCCGGGCGCTTTCGCCATGAAGGTCAAAGTCACGACAGTTCCCTGACCGGAAACACCGCCCGAATTTGGCGGACGCGTTGCTGTGATCTGCAGCGTGCCGGTGGCCTCGTCCTCGCGATGGACCAGCGCCACGGTTTGCCCGTCCTGGGACAGGAATCCTCCGTTCGAAACATTCACCAGTTGCAGTTTCGACGGGTCGTAGTTCAGCTGCAAGGGCACCGAATACACATTCTGCGCCCCGGAAATCACAATGTTGACCGTGAAGGTCGAGCCCTTGGTTTGTGTCAGCGTTCCCGGATCAAACAGGAAGCTTGTGCCCGCCGCCGGAGCAGCAGGTTTCGGAGCGACCGGCTGTGCCGGGCCCGGTGTTCCGGGCTGTGCTGGCGCGCCACCAGCCGGAACGATGGAAGGCGTCGCAGGCGCCGATTCCACCTTCGATACATGGCGCAACTGCAAGGAGTTCGCCGTGCCCACGTCGATCATCTGCTGGTTCGAGTCGTTGACGTCAAGCCCGCGAACGATGTGCGGGATCAGCGCGAAAACCGTTTCCTGTTCCGAGTGATCGCGCGTATCGGATCCGAAGAAATATTTGAGGAACGGAATCTGCGCCAGCAGTGGCAGACCGCTCATCGATTGCGTCTGGCTGTCTTCCATCAAGCCACCCAGCAGATTGACCTCGCCTTCTTTCAGACGGATTTCGTGCTCGATTTTGCGCTGGCCGATGATGGGTTGGCTGATGCCGCCAATGTTCGATGAACCCGTTTGTTGAGAAATATCGAGGCTGATCTTGAGCGTCACCTCGCGCCCGGCGTGCACGCGCGGCGTGATGTCGATATTCACACCGACATCCAGGTATTGAAACTGGGTGTTGACCAGCGGGTTGATGCCGACGCCGCCTATGCCCGGCTGGAACGAACCCGTCGCCACCGGAATTCGATCGCCGATCTTGAGGGTGGCCTTTTGTCCGTCGAGGGCGCGGATCTGCGGATTCTGGATGATCTTCGTGTTGCTGTCGCCCATGATCGCCGAAGCAGTAATGCCCGGGATCGTGATGGTGAAGTCGGTTGCGTTCAGGTTTCCAATGCGGTTCAGGTTGATGCTGCCGTTCCCACTGCCGCTGCCCGAACTGCTGCCCGTGCTGCCGGGCGTCGTCGTGTTGTTGATATTGCCGTTGAGCGAGATGCTGGTGCTTGTCGGTGGCGTGATGCCCAAGGTACGGGTTCGGTCTTTGCTGACCTGCATCACTACCACATCGATGATCACTTCCGCCTTGGCCTTATCGAGATCATCCACCAGCTTTTGCGCCAGCGCCAATTGGTCAGGGGTACCGCGCACGATCACCGCATTTTGCGACTGCAACTGCTGAATACGCTGCACCTCGAGCAGGGTGCGCATTGCGTTTACAACGTCCTGCAGTTCCGTAGCTTGAGATAAGTTCGAAAGATAAAAAGTTTTGATGACGCTCTGATCCAGTTCCTTGCGTTTAGCCGGATTGTCAGCCGCTACGAAAATCGTGTTCGGGGTCACCGGGCGCCAGAATGTTTTCGACTCGAGAGCGATGATTCCCAGCGCCTCTTCCAGGGTCACTCCGTTCAACTCAATACGAATCTTGCGCGAGGTGTAGTCGGGATCGAACAGCACGTTGATCCCGGCCAGCTTGCCCACCGTTTCGTAAATCACTTTCGTGTCTTCGGTCAGCTTGAGCGTGATGGGCACGTTCGAGATGGAAGACAGCTCGACTGGCCCCTGTGCCTCGGCCAGTCTGCGCCTCAAACTGTTCGGTGTTGGCGCCACCGCCTGCGGCGGATTCACCGCCTGGTTGATCATGTCCTGCGTACGGCGCAGTTCCTGCTGGGCAATGAAGCTCGATGGGTCGACGATCGAGGCCTTTTGAAATTCCACCACGGCCTCGTCCAGCTTTCCGCTGTCGCGCAACAGCTGCCCGCGATGCACATGCGCCGCCGAGGCCAGGAACTTGGTGTGCTCGTAGGCCGTCCGATAACGTAAGTCCTTTGGCTTCTGCCGATAAGCTTCCTGGTAGTACTCGAAAGCTCGCTCGTAGTCCTGCCGCTGTTCCGCGTCTCTTCCTTTGTTGTAAGCGGTGTGGGCGTTTTCGGCGAGCAGGGGTACGGTTCCAGCCAGGACGACAAGCAGCCATGCCGCCGGGCGTAACAGACTTCTCATTCAGTGATTCCTCGCATGCAAGCAGGATCGGGGCACGGTTCACCCCTGGGGGGAGTTCGTCGCCTTTGTAGGCAAAAATACACGGGAAGCAGCGCGATTATAGCATCGCGTCGAACCAGTTCCGAAGTCACTGTTTCACCGGCATTTACACTCTTTGGTCGTAGTCCCAAGAGCACCCCGAACCCACCTTGTTTGTGCCAAGCCAAGCCGTCGCTGGTCAGCCTCTCAAAGGGCGGCGCTCCGCTCTGGACGGGCGGTTCGCCCGACTGGGGGATGGGGAACGAACCCAGGTCCCGGACCTCCCGCGGGTCCGCAGATCCCTGTGATAACGTTGCTTTAGAATGGCGCGCCAGTCCACCCATCAGGTCAAACCGAACGCCGAGAAGAATCCGCGTCGCGATCCGACCGCCGCCGGGCAAAGGGACGCCGCCGTTAATAGGATCGCTTCACATAACTACTTCTTGCTGGAAAAATTTGAGACCGGCATCGTTCTGACCGGCACCGAGGTCAAATCGGTCCGTGCCGGGCTCGCTAACCTCAAAGATTCCTACGGCTTAGTCAAGGACGGGGAGCTCTGGCTGCTGAATGCTCACATCGGTCCTTACGAGCACGGCAACATCTTCAATCACGCCCCTTTGCGGACGCGCAAATTGCTGGTCCATAAAGACGAAGTCCGCAAGCTGATCGGTAAGACCCAGCAGAAGGGACTTACCCTTGTTCCCACCCGCATGTACTTCAAGAACGGCAGGGTGAAAGTGGAACTCGCACTCGCCAAAGGAAAACAACTGTGGGATAAGCGCGAAACCGAACGCCGGCGCACCGCCGACAAAGAGGCCCGCGAGGCAATCGCCCGCAGCCGCAAACGCGCGTAGCGCCGGCACCTTGTATCGCCCCGCATCGCGTAGCGCCGGCATCTTGCCGGCCCGATGGGCGGGCGAGAAGCCCGCCGGAATTGCGATGGCGACAATGCCGTCCTTGAAGTCGAGCGCACCCAATACCTCTAAATCGGGAGCCGCATTTCTCTTTAAAAAAAGAGGGTCCGGAAAAATCCGGACCCCGGAGAGAGTACACCCCCAGCGAACAACATCGTGTTACTGAATCGTCAGCATTAGCGGGAACGAATGCGAGACTCCGCCCGACGTTCCCACGACCATCATGGTGGTGCCGGGCGCCGTGCGGCCGTTGGAAGAACTGCCGCAACCCACCGCGGCCATTGCCAGCGCAACCAGCAGAACCAGCGACGCCATCATCCACGCCTTCCGCGCCTTACCCGATTCGCTCTTCTTCCGCTTCGCGCCCCAGACCAAACCAACCAGCCCAAGACCGGCGACTGTCGCCGGCAACATGTATCCGGAAGGAGGAACGTACGTCGTCCCCACGGAAATGGTCAGTTGCGAAGTCGCCGTCGTGCCTCCCGGCGTAATCGTCGCTGGATTGAAGGCGCAGGTCACACCCGTTGGCTGCCCGGTGCAAGAGAGATTAATCGCGGTGTTAAACCCTCCCGAGGCCGTCGACGAGATGTTCAAGTTCGTCGAGCCACCTCGCGCCACCGTGGCCGAAGGCACCGACAGTTGCAGGGAGAAATCCCGCCCCGCCGCCGCCGTTGGCACCAGGGAAGCAAACAACCCGTGATTCTGATTGGCGCCTCCCGCCGTGAAGTACATGGTGTTCGGATCGCCCGTGCCGCCCGCGCCGAATACCATGTCCCACAACCCGGCGTTCGTAATCAGCTGACCGTTGGAGTCCTTCACCTGGCCAAGAAAATTCCCGCCCGAGTCGTATGCGTTGATGGTGCCGTCGCCGAAATTGCCGACCAGCACGTCATTCGAGAACGTTCCGAAACTCGCCGAGGCCAGCACCACACCCCAGGGCGCATTCAGAGTTCCGCCTGTCATGCCGCGGCGATCGAAGCTCCCGTCGGTGTGGAAGATATCTACCAGCCCGAGCCCCGCGCCGATCATGGGATCGTGCTTGGGTGCATCTTGCGCCGCGTAGGCGACGAAGACGAGACCGTTGATCACATGTATGCCGTGCGGCGCATAGCCTGCCGGTAGATTCGGGTCGGTAAAGGTTCCGCCAGCAAGCGTGGCCGTATGGAAGTTGTGGTCGTAAACCTCAACCGCACCGCTGCGGAAATTCGCTGCCAGCAGGAAATTTCCCTGGGAATTACTCAGCAGCGCCAGCCCCTTGTACACCGCGCTTGCCCCCGAGTTGTCGACTTTCGTGACCGCGTTGGCGGTTCCGTTCCAGCTGGCGATGATGCCATCCTCGGTGTCGAACAGAAAAGTCGCCCCTCCGAAGTCGGTGGCGACCGTGTTGGCGACCGTTCCCGTCGGGCATCCCGGATTGCACGGATTGTTTGCCGCCACCGGGATGCCCGTCGTGATCGACTGCTTGTTGCCGGCCGCGTCGTAGGTTGTCGACGTGCCGCCATTGTTGTTAGCAATCCAGAAAACGTCGCCGGGAATGAAAGAGATGCCCCAGGGATTGGAAAGCTGGGCATCGGTGTGCGCCGCCACTCCGGCTTGATCGGCTGTCAGGTTGCTCTGTGTGTAACTCTGTTGGGCGTGGGCCGCAGTCAGCGCACTGAGCGCGAGTGCTCCCAGGAAAAACCGCATTGCGAATGTCTTCACCGCTTTCCTCCTCCACCAATTCAATCGAAGCCCCGGGGCTGCGGGTATGTCTCGTAAGTTGATACGAGAGTACAAATCGGCGGAGACACGGTTGTCACCCGCGTGTCTCGACCCCGTAAAACCTTCGCTAACTCAACGTCATGGCTTGTTGACAGGTTGGAGACAATCCCGCGTTGCGGCGCGCAGCGCCTTGCAGTTTGCGCCCGGGCCGAAGAGAATGGGGAAGCTCATGAAAACTACACTCTCATCCTCAAGCCCCGCTCAACTCGAGACCGAATGCCTGGCCGTGGTTGTGCTCGACCGCGGCAGCAAAGACAAGCCCGAGCCCATGATCGAGACCAATGACTCGGCTGTGAAACAAGCCGCTGCCCAGGTCATCGCCAGCGGCGAAATGACCGGCAAGAATTTCGAAAGCACGCTGATTCACAATCCGACAGGATTGAAAGCGAAACGCCTACTGCTGTTGGGTGGAGGGAAAGCTCAGGTATTCTCCGGATTCGAATTGCGCCGCGTAGCCGGCACGGCCGTGCGGACTTTGAAATCCAGAAGCCTGCGAAGCTTTGCTTTCGAGATTCCAAAAAATGGAGTATCCGCCGAACAAGCCGTGAAGGCTATCGTGGAAGGCGCCTTCGTCGGCAATTTCGATGCCGACACCTACAAGAGCGACCGCAAAGACCAGAGGATCGATGCCCTCACTGTGGTCGCCACCGACTCCTCCAAGCTGCAGGCAGCACTCGACGAAGCCCACATCGTCGGCGAATCGCAGAACTTCACCCGCGAACTGGTCAACGAGCCTTCCAACCGCATGACGCCGACCATGCTCGCCGACCGCGCGAAAAAGATGGCGCAGGAAGTCGGACTGAAGTGTGAGGTCTTTGGCGCCGACAAAATCAAAGAGTTGAAGATGGGTGCCTTCTGGAGCGTCGCCCAGGGATCAGACGAGCCGCCGGCCCTGATCATCCTCCGCTACGAACCGGCTGGCGCGCCCGAGAAACCGGTTCTCGGCCTGGTCGGCAAAGGCATCACCTTCGACACGGGCGGCATCTCGATCAAGCCCGCCGACGGCATGGAAAAGATGAAGTACGACATGGCAGGCGGTGCGGCCATGCTGGGCGCCATGCGAGCCATCGCACTGCTCAAGCCAAAAGTAAAAGTCACGGCGATTGTGTGTGCCACCGAGAACATGCCTTCCGGCCATGCCCAAAAGCCCGGCGATGTGCAGATCGCTATGTCGGGCAAGTCGATTGAGATCATCAACACCGACGCCGAGGGGCGCCTCGTCCTGGCCGATGGCCTCTACTACGCGCGCCAGCTCGGCTGCACGCACCTCATCGATGCCGCCACCCTCACCGGCGCGGTCGTAGTCGCGCTCGGCTACATCAACGCGGGCATCTTCGCCAACGACGAAACGATGTACGAGCGTTTCAGCAAAGCAGAAGACGAGGCTGGCGAGAAATTCTGGCGCATGCCGCTTGATGACGAATACAAGGAAGTCATCCGGTCGGGCATCGCCGACATCATGAACTCCGGCGGCCGTTGGGGCGGCGCCATCACCGCCGCCATGTTCCTGAAGGAATTCGCCGAGGACACGCCGTGGCTGCACCTCGATATCGCCGGCACTGCCTGGACCGAAGAAGCGAAGCCCTGGATCGCCAAGGGTCCGTCAGGAATCGCGGTGAGAAGCCTGGTGGAATTCGTCCGCGGTTTCAGTAATTCATGACCGCACCGCAGTTTTCGATTTGCCAGAGTGCCGCAACGCGGTTCAGGTTGATGCCATAAAAAGCGAAAACACGGGCTCCGCATTCACCTTGCATCACGTTCGAAACCAGGCAAATGCGGACGTCCGTGTCCGCTTACTGCAACTTGTCAACCGGCTTATAGGCCGGCTTTGGGTTGTACCGCTTCAAACCCCTTTTGAAATTGCGTTACGAAGGGCGTTTCGCCGGTCTGCAATCCGTCGCGTCCCATCAGGCGCCACAGGTATTGTCCGTTCGGCGAGTGAGCATCATAAACAGCAAGTATGTCTTCCGAAGGCCGGCTCTGCACGAGAATGATGATATCGGCTTCTTGCGGCCGGTAAACTAGCCCCAGCTTGCCCCACTTGCGAATGGAATCCTCCACGGCGCTGATGGCCGCGCGGTCTTCCTGCCAAAGATTCGGATTGAACTGATCGCCATCGTAGGCAGCGACGTAGACGTAACGAGCATTTCTAAGTATGGCGGGGAAAGGCGGCTCCGTTTGCTTTCCGTTGGATAGCTTCGGCACAGCAAACGCCACTGTCGCCAACATCAGCATCGCCACAACCGAACTCAACTGCTTTCGCATAAGTCTCCCTGACTTTCTACGAAATTAGATGCCCCGCGACAGGGTCCAGTTGCTCAATTTTGCCTGCGCTTGGGCAAAGCGTTGAAAACATTGTAGCTCGAAGATAAGACTACAAGAAGCCGTCAGAGGTAACCGGGAAAGGTTCCGAACGTAATCTAGAATGGCATTTCCTGAGCCAGAAATGGCCCTAGAAACGCTTGCTCGGGGTTGGACAGCCTTAGGGTCGATCCGCCGCCAAAGAAGCGCCTGAGAGGCTCTAATGCGATTTATTGAATATAGTAATATCTTTCAGCTATGAGCGGAGAGCTGTCAACCTCTGTAGTCTCGACGGCAGCGGTGGGAGATCAAAGCCATCAGTGTCGTGGAGCAGTCCTTGCTCTTCCTGAGACCTAAGACCTGACACCTGACACCTGAGACCTGCTCCTCACATTACCGGTGGCACTGAGATTCCCAAGACGCTCAGCGTGCGGATCAGTTCCCGGCGCACGATGGCGACGGTGGCCAAAAGGAAGTTCTTCCGTCGTTCCTCAGGCTCGTCGAGCACCCGGTGACGGTGATAGAAGGCATGGAACAGTTGAGCGAGTTCGAATGCGTGCTTGGCAAGATAAGCGGGTTCTGTGGTCGCAATGCACTGATCGACGATGTAGGCAGTCTTCGACGCCGCCAGCCACAACGACCAGATTTCGTTTCCGGTTTCGTCGCTTAAGTATTTCCCGAGATCCTGCTCAGAGACGGGCCTCGGTTGATTCTTCAGGAATTCATCGGGATCAAGACCGGCCTTGCGGAAAATGCTGGTTCCGCGCACGACGGCATTCTGCGCGTACGGCCCGGTTTCTCCCTGAAAGCTCAGAGCATCTTCGAAATCGAAGGCAATCACCGACGGCTTCGTATACTTCAGCATGAAGTAACGCAGCGCCCCGATCGCGATTTGCGTCGCAATCGCGAGGCGCTCGCCGTCGCTCACCTGCTGGTGGCGCTGATCGACCTCGGCTTTGGCTGAAGCGATCAACCGGTCCAGGAGATCATCCGCCTTCACGCCGAAACCCTTACGTCCGGAAACTTCGATGTAGGAGCGCGCTTTCTCTTCTTCCGACAGCTGGTAGCCCAACTCCGCCGCGCAGCGCGGGGTCAGCGCGACCATCTCGTAAGAAAAATGCGTGTAATGATCGGCGGCTTCGTTGTGTCCCAGGCCGCGCAACGCTTCGATCACGGTGCTTTGCGCTTCAGACTGGCGCGCGTCGATCACATTGTAAATCTCGGCGACATCGCCGAAATGCGGATGGTCGGGCTCACCCTCGGTCGCCGAAATCCAGCACTGATGATCGTTGGGATAGTGATAGAACTTGCGATAGCCGAAGTCGCGCCCCAGCAGTCCGAACTTCCACATGTGATAGGCAATGTCCTTGCCGACGTAGCCGACGGTGCCGTTCGAGCGCACGATGACTTTCTGATCTTCTTCGGAAATTTCTGATGGTGGCTTGCGAATGTCGACGCCCTCGAGAGGGTCAATCGATCGCAGAATATCGTCCAGGTCGGTGTCGGTGGAGCGACGGGCGTCCCGCCCGTCGGGGCGGGCGGGGACGCCCGCCTCTCCACTGGCAGAGTCGGCCTGTTTCCCCGTTCCAGCTCTCCGCATGACCCAGCAGCCTTTATTCTTCCCTTCCGTCTCGAAGAACAACACTCCCGAGTCTTTCAATTTCGTGAAAGCCGCGTCCCAGAAGTGCAGGTGGAGAATCTCGCTCTCGCGCGGCAGAAAGTCGTACTCGATGTCGAGCCGATCCATGGTCTCCAGGTGCCGGCGCAGCACCGCAACGGAAATCAGGTCGGCGATCGCTGCCGTCTCGTTTCCGCCGGCTTCGATTTCGTGCAGCGTCTTCAGCCGCGCCTGCAGGTTCTGCTTGTCCTCCGCATACCACTGCGACACGCGCGCATAGAGATCCCAGCAGTAGTAATCAAACCGCGGCTGGACTGCGAGCCTCTCAGTGTCGGCACGCGTTTTCTTCTCGAGATACAGAAATCCGACCACCACATCCGCCACCTGCACACCGGTGTTGTCGATGTAGTTCTGCACGTCGACTTCCCTGCCCGCAAAGCGCAGCAGGCGCACGAAGGTGTCGCCCAGGATCGCGTTCCGCAGATGCCCGATGTGCGCGGCCTTGTTGGGATTGATGCTCGAGTGCTCAACCAGGACTTTCCCCGCAGGCGCTTCCGATTCCGGCTTCTCATTTGCCAAAAGAGCGGCTGCCATCTCCGCCCG
>Ga0307478_10002278_pt1 | contig 15334 bp, 9 predicted proteins | sample atmos_gasesECM4C_2_FD_203713 | JGI IMG/M metagenome (GOLD analysis project Ga0307478, IMG submission 203713) | Hardwood forest soil microbial communities from Morgan-Monroe State Forest, Indiana, United States - atmos_gasesECM4C_05 | ecosystem: Environmental > Terrestrial > Soil > Temperate...
CGAAGTTGCCGGCGACATTCGCGCCGGCCAATTCCCCCCGAAACCCGGCTTCGTCTGCCGCAGTTGCGCCTACAAACCGATTTGCCCTGCGTATGAAGAGGCGCTCAGCGGCTAAGCGACCCTCGGCGCCCAATTTGAAATAAAGTGTCATATCCAACGTACTCCCAGTAAGAGGTGCCCATATGAACCGCAAGATCCTCTACCTGGTGCTTTGTGTTCTGGGTTTCGCCCTTCCCTATTCGCAATTCGTTCCATGGGTCATCGAACATGGACTGGACATGCGGCTGTTCGTCCAACAACTCTTCGCAAACCGCATCGGCGGATTCTTCGGCTTGGACGTCCTGGTTTCCGCTGTGACGCTGATTGGTTACATCCGCAGCGAAGGCACGCGGCTCAAGATGCGCAGGACCTGGCTTCCCATCGTCTCGGTCCTGCTGGTGGGGGTCTCTCTCGGCCTGCCCTTGTTTCTCTATCTTCGAGAAGGCGAGCTGGAAAGACACGCGTCGCCAGCGGTCTAGGCGGCGTTAGCCACTTGGCAGCAGAGGGCGGGGCAAGCCCCGCCCCTAGAAGAGATTTGCGGGGGGTGGCGTATTGCAGGAGAGAAATGGGAGCTTGCAAAAAAAAGGGCGTCACCCACCGGGCAACGCCCCAACCAACTGAATCCTCTGTAAAACGACCTACTTGTAGAAAACGACCTACTTGCCTTTTTTCGGGCCCTTGGCCTCGTCCTTCTTTCCCTTTTTCTTCATTATCGAGCTCCTTTCCTGCGCGGCATCCCCATGGGCCGCGGTCTGTCGCATTTACGAGGTCATGCCGGCCGCTTCCCGCCATGGCTTCTCGCTTCGTATACGAGCGCCGCGCGCCACTGTCAAGACAATTCCGTGTTATGGCCTAAGATTTCTTTTTATTGCGCGACTCCGCCGGTGTAATACTTGTTGCGGGTAAGGATCGTCAGCCCTTCGCGCTTCACCCGCACTTCCACTTCGTGGAAATCCGTCGCGCGGTTCGTTCCCCGCGGGACATATGCCAAGGTGTACTCGTTTCGCGCTTCTTCCGTTACCCGCGAGTACAGATCCTGCAGCGATTCCTTCTTCACCGCGTAATACACATCGCCGCCCGTGGCGTGCGCATATTCGGAGAGCCGCTCAAACCTGCGGTCGTAGAACGCGCTTCCCACGCCGACCGAGAACACCGAAATGCCGTGAGCCAGCACCTCCTTAACGGTATTGTCGTAAGTATTGGTGTTGTACTTCTTTCCGCCATTCACGCCGTCGCTCACAATGAAGATAATTTTCCGCCGGTTGCGCGGCCGCTCTTTCAAAAGCTGCGCCGCTCCGTACACGGCATCGTCGAGCGCCTTCGTAGGCTGCGCAAGAATAGTGCGCGTGGATTCCGGTACCGACGGTGAACCGTCTGGCGCGTGCCCGTTGACGCTGGGCCCATTGAATGGCCCGCCGGGAGGCATCACGGCGGGTTGACTGTCCAGCTTTGTACGTCTGAGCTCCACAAGGAGCTGGTCCTGATTGCTGGTGAATCCTTTTCCAGGGTGAAAAAACTGGTCGAACCGGCACACAAACGCCTCATCCAGGTCGCTCATCCCGCCAACAATCGCGTCGAGGCTGTCTTGGACCTCTTTGGCATCCCCCTTCTTCAAATCGTTGTCGATCAATATGACCATCGAGAGCGGAAAAGCTTCCGTTGTGAACACATCAACGCGCTGCTCGACGTTGTCTTCAAACACTCGAAATTCGTCCTTCCCCAGATCGGGCACTAGCCGCCCTGAACGGTCTTTAACGGTCACCGGCAGCACAACCAAATTGGAGTTCACCGTGATCTTTGCCCGGGCCTCGCTCAACCGAGGATTGTCTGGTGGCGGGGGCGAAGGATCCTGGGTGGGCGGAGCCGCCTCCTGCGGCGTGCGCGCCGCAAACCCAAGCCACAATGCCGGCACGGAAAAGAACAAAACAATTGTCACACCTGCGATTTTTCGTAGACTTTTCATATCCCTAAGGCCAAACTTCCTCTCAGAGTCAGTGCTGGCACCGCCGCCGGCTCTCCGGCGACGCATCCATCGCACCTCTTCATAGCATCATAAGGTGGCGAAGAACCCCAGCGGGCCATTTCCAGCCGGGAAACTCTCGTCAAGGAAAGTATACATGCCTTCTCTCAAGAAACTCGCAGCACTGTGCGTCACTCCCGTTCTTGCCGCTGCCATCGCTCTGCCCGCGTTGCCGCAAGAGCCAACGATTCAAGGCCCTACCATCAAGACCAGCGTTAACCTGGTCAACCTCTTCGTGACCGTGCGCGACAAGAGCAAACGCATCGTCACCGACCTCAAGCAAGATGACTTCAAAGTCGCCGAAGACAACCAGGACCAAAAAATCGCATTCTTCTCCAAGGAAGTGACGCTACCCATCACTATCGGGTTGCTCATGGACACCTCCGGCAGCGAACAATACATGCTCGGCGCCATCCAAGACGGCGCCAGCAGCTTCCTGAACCGCGTCATGCGCAAGGGCGACGAAGCCATGATTATGACCTTCGACCTGGACGTGGACCTACTCTCCGATTTCACCGATGACCGCTCCCAGCTCAATCGCGCCATTCGCAAGGCACAAATCAACACTGGCGGCGGAGGCGGACCTGTGACGCCTGGAACGATCCCGCAATCCGGATCCAAAGGCACAAATTTCTACGACGCCCTCTATCTCGCCTGCAATGAAAAACTTTCCACCGAAGCGGGCCGCAAAGCCATCGTGGTCTTAACCGACGCCGAAGACAACGGCAGTAAAGTGCGCGTCGAAGAAGCCATCGAAGCCGCGCAGCGCACAGATACGGTCGTACACATCCTGCTTGTCTATGACCCGCACTACGGCGCCAATGCCAGCGTCGCCAGGAAAATTACCGACGAAACCGGCGGGCGCACCATCATCGTCAACTCCGAAAAACATCTCCAGGAAGCCTTCGACCAAATCTCGGAAGAGCTTCGCAGCCAGTACACGCTCGGTTACTACCCCACGAATTCCGCGCGCGACGGCAAATTCCGCAAAATCAAGATTGATGTGGCCGGCAAAGACTTGAAGGTTCTCGCCCGCAAAGGCTACTACGCGCCGAAAAGCTAAATTGTCAGAACGAAGCTACGGCCAGGCCTTGGCCGCAAGATTGGCCGGAACGGGCCTCTAGGGCTTTTTAGACGCGGCTTGCAGAGCTGCCCCTTGCGCTGCTTCGCGGAAGCGAGCGAGTCGCGACTGCATTTCAGGATTCTGCGGATCAAGTTCGAGTGCGTGTGTCTCTATGGTCAGAGCCTCACCCGCCTGGCCGTTCAAAAGAAGCGCCTCGGCAAGCGTGTCCAGATACGCCGCATTGGGCTGGGCAGCGTCCTTCACGGCCCCTCTGGCGAGGGCGAGCGCTTGCTCGGGATTCCTCAAGTTGTGGTCCTCGGCGGTGGCCAAGAGCCAAGCCAGATTGTTTTCCGCCTCCGCGGTATCGGCCTGTAACTCGAGCGCGCGCTGGAGTTCGCCGATCGCGCCAGATTCGTCCTTGAATCTCATCAGAACGTAGCCTAGCTGCGCGTGCGCGGAAGGATCGTTGGGATTTTTTTCAATGGCCTGCTGGAACAGATCCTTTGCCTTGTTGAGATCGCCCTTCATGCCGAACGCGGTGCCCAGAAAGACCAGCGAACGCGCGTCCTCCGGGTTGAGATCGAGCGCCTGCTGAAATTCGGTGACGGCTCCGTCGATGTCCTTTTTGAGAGCGAAGCAGAGTGCTATGTTGTGATGGGGTGTGGCTTGTTCTGGATCGAGCCTCAGCGACTCGTTGTATTCGCCGATGGCCTCGTCCAAATGTTTCTCCGACAGCAAAACGTTTCCGTAGTCGTTGTGCAGCCCGGCATCATCCGGCTTGAAACGCAGCAAGTAGACATACTGCTCCGCCGAGGCAACTAACTCATGATTTTCCCTCAAGAGATTTGCCAAGCGGTCTTCGTCCTGATAACGAGCTTCGACAAACTCTGCCTCATTCGGGAAGGTGACAGAAGTGGCCTTTAATGAGCGGCGCAGTTCCGCGATGGCGGATTTGCGATCCTTGTGTTCGAGGTACAGCTCTATCAAAGCGTCGCTTGGTGCGACGGCAGTAGGATTGCTTGCCAGAAAACTTTGGAGTTCCATGATGGCTTCGGGAGTACGGCCAGACTGTTCGAGAGCGCCCGCCAGCATCATGTGCGGCTTCCCTCCAAACGGGACAATCCGCACGCCCTCACGAAGCTCGGCCAGGCAGGCTTCCTGATTTTTTCGGGAGAGGTAATAATCGGCAAGATTGTAGCGGAGAACGGGATTGTCCGGCTCAAGACGAATGGCTTCCCGCAGCTCGCTTTCTGCTCTTTCCAGATTGCGCATTTGAAAGAATTGGAATGCCAGAGCTATATGGTTCTTTGCAAAATCAGGGTCAATCTGCATGCGGCGTTGCAGCTCTGGGTCAATATTTGTGAGTTCGCTGGAGGAAGCAGGTGGCTCCGAACCGTCGTCATTCGGAGGTGCGGAGAACGACGAAGATTGGTACTCCAGGGCATTCTCTTCGTCGACTTCCATACTTTCATTATCCAGCGCGGAGGCTTGCCGCAACTGGCCCATGACATCCGCCGGAGGCAATCCGGAAGCAAAGTTCTGGTGGATAGAGGCAACATTCGGCGCGAGCGCCAGGGCTCGCCGAAGCAGTTCGGTGCGTTCTTCCTGTTTCTTTTTGTTGGTTTCCGTGGGTTCCTGCGGAGAATATTCGAGTTCCAGAACCTTTGCTGCGGCCGTGAGCGGCCACGCGCTCTTGGGATTTTCGTCAATCGATGCGCGGCAATCTTTTTCCGCCATCTCGATCGCTCCGGTGTGAATCAGTTCGGCGCATTTCGCGAGATGATCGTAGGAGGGATCTGAGCCGGGAATGGAGCGCGCTTGGTCGGATGCCTCGTTTGCGAGAAGCCGCTCGACCAGGACGCCGTCGCCGCCTGCAAGCTTTACCCGCTCGATGAAGTCCGCAGACGCAGAGAAACTCGCGCCCCGAGTCTTGACCAGATGCGCTACATAGCTCGGCCAAAAGCCTTGCGCTAGTCTTCCCAGGATTTCTGCGTGATCGAGCGCTCCCGACTGCGCAAAGACGCAGGGCGCCAGCAGCAAACAGAAGAACCCGAGAGGGAGTATGCGCCGTTTCATGGCTCTGAGATTTTTGACACCGGGACCAACCCAATGGTGCCTGAAGAAGCCATTAGAGATGGACAAACTGTCGTGGGCAATTCAACTTTAGTACTAGTGTTCGGATTAGAACTAGACCCTAAGCGAGCTCGACCGTGCATTGATAGTCGCGTAAGAATTCGCTCGGACGACTGGTACCCGCTTGTCTAAAAGAACTTTTGGCATCAGCACTCTCACTACGCATTGACCGAATTTCCGCGACCGTCTAACATCCCTCTTGCAACCCAACCATGATCAACGAGACGGTCGCCCACTATAGGATTCTGCGAAAACTCGGCTCCGGGGGCATGGGCGTTGTCTACGAAGCCGAAGACACCAAGCTCGGCCGGCGCGTGGCCCTGAAATTCATTCCGGAAGCGAACGAGCGCGACTCCCAAACCCTCGAACGCTTCCTGCGCGAAGCCCGCGCCGCCTCCGCTCTCAACCACTCTTCCATCTGCACTATCCATGCCATCGAAGAGCATGACGGCCGCACCTTCATCGCCATGGAGCTCCTCGTTGGCGATTCGCTCGACAAGGTCCTTGCAGCCGGCCCGCTGCCGATCAATCGCACCGTCGAAATCGGCATTCAGCTCGCCGACGCCCTGGATGCCGCACACAAAAAAGGAATCGTTCATCGCGACATCAAACCAGCAAATATTTTCGTGACCGAAACCGGCGCCATCAAGGTACTGGATTTCGGCCTAGCCAAGATCCTCGCTCGAGTCTCCGACGATGGCGCAGACCACACTCTCGACTCTCCCGCGAACACCCTCCTCACCAGTCCCGGCATGGCCGTCGGCACCATCCAATACATGTCCCCGGAGCAAGCCCGCGGCGAAGAAATTGACGCCCGCAGCGATCTATTCTCCCTTGGGGCGGTCCTCTACCAAATGCTGACCGGCAAACAGGCCTTCCCGGGTTCCACCAGCGCCGTCGTTTTTGACAACATTCTTCGCAATGCCCCCGTCGGCACGGTCGTCCTCAATCCCGAGATCCCTCCTGAATTCGATCGCATCCTCAACAAAGCCCTCGAGAAAGACCGCGAGATGCGCTACCAGGTCGCGGCTGAATTGCGCGCGGACCTCAAGCGCCTTCAACGCGAAATTGACTCGGGCAGCCGCCCGGCAAGTTCACAAAAGTCAGCAGCCCGTGTCTCTGCCGTGTCAGAACCGCTCTCTAAGCCTAAAGTCACGCCCTCCGGAAGCTCGGTCATCGTCGAAGCGGCAAGAAAACACAAGTTCAGCACCGGCCTCTCGCTTCTCGGCACTCTTATCGTGATCGCCGCCGCTGGCTACGGCATCTATTCCATCGTTCTCCGCAACCGTCACGTGGCTTTCGACACCTTCTCGATCGAGAATCTCACAAACAATGGACACGTCGCGCTCGCCGCCATTTCCCCAGACGGCAAATATCTTCTCCACGTTCGCGATGAAAATGGCTTGCAGTCTCTCTGGCTCCGGCACATCGCTAGCGCCAGCAATACGCAGCTTGTTCCGCCTGCGGCCACCAGTTACGCAGGGCTCACTTTCTCTCCCGATGCCAACTATATTTATTGCGTCCGCCGCGATGAGGCGGAACACACCCTCGCCTCGCTGTATTCCGCTCCCATGCTCGGTGGCACTCCCCGGCTGCTCATCAAGGACGTCGATAGCCCTATTACTTTTTCTCCCGATGGCAAGCGTTTCGCTTTCTTGCGCGAGGACCACGACTCTCCCACTTACGAATTGATCGTCGCCAAGAGCGATGGTTCCCCCGATCGCACGCTCTTCAAAGACATCACCCTTGAAGGTCCAGGCAACTACAGCCCCGCCTGGTCCCCAGATGGCAAGACCATTGTCATCACCGAATCCCAGTTGGCTAAGGGCATCACTGCCGCTGTACTGGCCGTTGATGTGGCCTCCGCTAAACTCCAGATCATCCCGTTTACCACGGGTAAGATTTTTATCAATCCGGCCTGGATGCCTGACGGCTCTGGCCTCCTCGTCTCCGAGTTTGGTAACACCGGGGCCTTGAATGCTCAACTGGGCATCCTCAGCTATCCCAAAGGCGACTACCGCCGCCTGACCACGGATACCAACGCCTATTTTTACCCCAGCGTTGCCGCCGATGGCCGCACGATCGCTGCCAACCAGTCTCAGTCCAGGTACCGCATTGAAGTCGCCAGCGTTGCTCAGCCAGATGATGTCCATCCCGTCCCGCTCTCTTCCAGCAGCCCGGTTTGGAGTTGGGACTGGACCACGGAGGGTCGCATCGTCTTTACCCAACTCCCGGACATCCGCATCGTCAAACCCGAGGGCGGCGATACCCTAGTCTACTCGGATGCCGATCACATCTCCGATCAGCTAGTGTCCTGCGGTCGACAGTCCTACATCGTGTTTCGTTCCGCGGGCCGCTCCGGCAAAGTTTCTTTCAACCTTTGGAGAATGAACACCTCCGGAACCGACTTCAAACAACTCACTTTTGGCGCCGCGGAATCCGATCCGCTATGCTCGGCCGACGGCAAATGGGTCTATTACCTTGATTTTGCGGAAGGCAAACCCCTCAAGCGTGTCTCGATCGATGGCGGTACGCCCGAGACGATCTTGAGCACCGCAAACGGTGCTGCGGACGTCTCCCCGGACGGAAAAACGATTGTCGGCCTGGAGGTTCGCGAACTGGACCATAAACTCGTCCTGGATCTGTATTCCATCGACGATAAAAAGATGGCCTACCATGACCTTGATCCACGCGCATCGTGGCCCTTAAAATTTGCTCCGGACGGCAAGTCCGTCGTCTACACCGTTCACGAAAAAGGCGTCGGCAACCTCTGGATGCAGCCTCTCGATGGTTCCGCATCTCACCAGCTAACTCATTTCACGTCCGAAAGAATCGACAAGTTCCGCTTTTCCAAGGACGGCACAAAAATCGCTATCGAACGCGGCCACAACGAATCGGACGCCGTCCTCCTCCGCGACACCACACGCTGACTGCGCGGCGGAATCGCGTCGAGGTCGGCCTTTGATGAACCGCGTCAGGCACACTTGTTACGTTCTGGGATGTGTTTCGAGGAAAAGTGAGGTTACAACAATCAGGGGGACGCCGGGCCTGAAGGACTCGGCTGGCTATTATTTTCGCGATTGGCGCGAGCAAAATACCCGCGGCGCGCCCGCACCTGATAGCCCTTGTGCTCCGGCACATCGATGCGAATCCGGTGGTAGCGGCCATCGAGCACATAGTTCGTGGGAATGTAGGCGATCGAATATTGATTCCGCAGTTCGTCGCCAATATCCTGGAACGACTGGTCCAAATCATCCACGTGGTAGGGAAAAAAAGCTCGTCCCCCGGTTTGATCGGCCAGATCCTGCAGAATCTTATCGCCTTCCGTCAGGTGCGTCTTGCGGTTGGCCATTTTGTCGGGATCGGTCTGCGATAGCTGGATCCATTGTGTGCTCGTACTGATCGTGTAGATCACTACGCTGGTCCGCTGCGCCATCTCGATGGCTTCGCCCCTCGTGTGTGTTGACAGATTGTCGTCTCCGTCGCTAATCAGAATCATCACGCGTCGCACGACGTCCGGCTGGTCCCCTGGCGGACGAGGCGGATGGCTCAGCTGGCTTTGGCACGCTTCGTAAATCGCATCGTAGATGGCCGTCCCGCCGCCCGCGCGCGTTTGCATGATTTGGTCGCGCAGAAGTCCCGCATCGCTGGTGAATGCCTGCACCACTTGCGGCTCATCGTCAAACGTCATGACGAACGCTTCATCCCTGCCGCGCCGCAAAACGCTGAATAAAAAATTGATGGAAGCATCCTGCTCGAACTTGATGCGATCGCGAATGCTGTTTGACGTGTCCACAAGCATGCCAATACGCAACGGCAGGTCCGTCTGCTTGCTGAAGTAGCGAATCTCTTGCGGGAACTTTTCGTCAAAAATCTGGAAGTCTTCTTTTTGTAAATCAGGGACCAGCTTGTTGCGCCGGTTGAGCACGGTGAAGAGCACGTCCACCAGGTTCACAACCTGAATGATCTTCTGCGGGCTCTGCGGCGTGGCTGCCTTTTCACCTTGTGCAGGCGGCGCTTGCGCAGGTGCGACCGGCGGGCTCGCCTGAGCTGGTGGCGCGGATTGCGCTGGGGAAGCGGGTTTGGCGGGTGTCTGCTGCGCGCGATCGCTGACCGCCGCAGCTAGCAATACCGTCACAAGTAAAAGGGAAATCGGTGCCCTGGACATGTCAGTTGATTATAGGTAGGGAGCAAGCGCAGCGTCAATTCGCTTCAAATCTTCTCCCGCCGTCTCTGAAAGGTTCTTGACGAAGTCGCGCAATTCCCGCGGTAGAGGCGCCCGCACTTCGATCCAGGCTCCCGTTCGCGGCTGCGAAAATCCCAGCCGCGCCGCGTGCAGAAAATTCCGTCCCAGAGCCGGCATCGTAGTTCCCTCCGATTCCTTAGACGCGCCGCGCTCGGTTCCAGCGCCTACGCGAATCTGCGAAGCCGCTCCGTAAAGCGTATCTCCGACAACAGGATGCGCGATCGCCGAAAAATGCACGCGAATCTGATGCGTGCGGCCGGTATGCAACTGCACTTCGACAAGTGTGGTTCCATCGATTTCAGCGAGAGTCCGCCAATCGGTGCGCGCCTCCCGCGCATTGCCGGCCAATCTGCCGCCACGAAACATTTTGTCACCGAGCGCCTTTCCCCCGACCGCATTGGCGCGCAGTACACTCCCTGGCTTCTCCCGGTGCACCGCCATTCGTGTGCGTCGGTGCAGATCCCTCCCGATTGCCAGCTCGATGCGCCCTTGCTTTTCTCTCAATAACCCTTCGACCAGCGCAACATACGTTTTCTTCACCAGGCGTTCGCGAAACGCTTCGGAAATCTTTGCATGCGCAAAATCGTTCTTCGCCACAAGAATGACACCGGACGTTTCCTTGTCCAGCCGGTGCACAATTCCCGGCCGCAACGCGTCGCCACCCCGCGAGAGAGCCTGCCCTCGCCCGAGCAGTGCGTTCACCAGCGTCCCCCGCGCATTCCCTGCCCCGGCGTGCACCGTCATCCCCGCGGCTTTGTTCACCACGATTACGTCGTCGTCTTCATACAGAATGTCGAGCGGGATGGATTCTGGTTCGGCGCGCATTGGCGGACGGTTTTGCGCGTCCACAATGATTTTCTCGCGCGCCCGCAAACGGTGTGCGCCTTTTGACGGTTTGCCGTCGACAAGCACCAGCCCCGTTTCGATTAATTCCTGAATGCGCGTGCGGCTCAGCTCGGGAAGTTGCGCCGCTAGATAGCGATCCAGCCGCTCCCCGGCGTCGCGGTCCTCAACCACAAGCTTGTATGATATTGGTGAAGGCACCGAAGGATTCTAGCAGCTTGTTGGCGCAGCAAACCGGTCCGGCGGCCCGGGCTCACAAGACGACTCTACGGACGAGCGTCAGTTCGTTGCCGCTTTGCCCGGAGACGAAGCGTTTTCCTTGGAGCTGAAGAGAAGATCGAGGATCAGCAGAATAGCGCCGATGGTGATTGCGGAATCCGCCACATTGAAGGCCGGCCAGCGGTAGCTTCCAACCCACACTTCAAGAAAATCGGTCACGGCACCGTGGATAATTCTGTCGGTGACATTGCCGGTGGCTCCGCCCAACAAAAGGGCAAGCCCTGCGCAGGCCGCGGGGCCGCCCTGTCCGGCCACGAGGAGCCACGCCAGGGCGCAAATCACTACCAGCGCTCCGCCCGTCAGCAAGATGCGCAGCCACGGGGAATGCGAATCGGCAAAGAGGCTGAAAGCAATTCCAGGATTGCGGCTGTGCACCAGATAAATAAAATGACGAACTACTTCGTGACGCCAACTTTCGTCGGTTTGCGTTTCGAACCACGCTTTCGTTGCGCGGTCGGCGAGTACAATTGCGAGAGTGAGCCACAGCCACCGCAGGCGGGAAGGCAATTTCATGAACGCACGGGCTCCAATCCTTCGATTTCCGCGAGCGCTTCGCTGCAACGCTCGCAAATGCTAGGGTAGCGCGGATTCTCGCCCACATGCGTTGAGTAGTTCCAGCAGCGTTCGCATTTCGCGCCGTCGGCGCGCAAGACTTCAATCTGAACGGGTTCGGAATCATCGCCGGGCGCGGACGAATCTATCGGCAAAATCTCCACCTGGGAAACGATGAAGAGCGCCGGCAATTCGCTTGCGCGAATTCGCAGAAATGTCAGATGAGGGCCTTTTGCGCGAAGCCGAATCTTGGCTTCGAGCGAAGCACTGATGAATTTCTGTGCGCGCGCGCTCTCCAACTCTTGCAACACCAGCGCCCGGAGGGAATAGAGGTTTTCCCATTCCGCTTTCGCGTTCCGGTCAAGGTTTGACCGCAAGGCGCTCTGATCGGGAAAGACGCTGATGTGCACGTCAGCTGGTTCGCCGGGCAGCTTCGGAAGGTGCGACCAGATTTCTTGCGCAGTGAAAACAAGAATAGGCCCTGCAAGACGTACGAGCGCGCTGCTGATTTTCCAAACCGCGGTCTGCGCTGAACGACGCGAGCGATTTCTCGCTGCTCTTGTGTAGAGGCGGTCTTTCAACACGTCAAAATAGAAGGCGCTCAGATCGACGACGCAGTAGTCGTGAATCGCGTGATAGACGCGATGAAAGTCGTAGGCTGCATACCACTCGAGGCATTTCTTAACCAAATCCGCTGTGCGTTCCAGCATCCAGCGGTCGATTTCGTCCAGTTGCTCGTTGGCAAGAGCGTCGCGCCCGGGCTCAAAATCAAATAAATTCCCTAGCGCGAATCGAAACGTGTTTCGGATTTTGCGGTAGGCCTCGCTGAGCTGGGTCATCACGCGCTCGCTCATTTTCACGTCGGCCTGATACTCCTGCGAAGCGACCCACAACCGCAGCAGATCGGCGCCCCATTTTTCGCAGATCTCGCTAGGAAGAACCACGTTCCCAAGCGACTTGGACATGGGGCGTCCGTGCTCATCCAGAGTCCAGCCGTGCGTAACGACGCTGCGGTAAGGAGCGTGCTCGCGCAGTCCCGTGGCAATCAGCAACGAACTCTGGAACCAGCCGCGATACTGGTCCGGTCCTTCGAGATAAACATCCGCAGGCCACTCGTGACCTTTCAGGACCGCAAGATTCGAAGAACCTGCGTCAAACCATACGTCCAGAATGTCGTTTTCTTTCCGCCATGCACCTGTTCCGCACGAACACTTGGTCCCGGCAGGCAATAATTCTTCCGCGGAGTGCTTGTACCAGGCGTCCGCGCCTTCGCGTTCGAACCACTTCACTACATTTCGCAGCGCCACATAATCTTCCAGCCGCGCGCCGCACGCGTCGCAATAAAAAACAATAATCGGCACGCCCCAGAATCGCTGCCGTGAAATACACCAATCCGGACGCTTCTCGATCATTTCATATATGCGTTCTTCTCCCCAGGCCGGAATCCATTTCACGCCGTGAATCTCTTCGAGTGCTTCCCTGCGCAAAGTTTTTTCTTTCTCGCGCGCCGCGTGATCCATCTTGATGAACCATTGCTCGGTGGCCCGGAAAATCACCGGATTGTGGCATCGCCAGCAATGCGGATAGCTGTGCGTGTAACTGTGATTTCCAAGAAGCGCTTCGTGATCCTCAAGTAGCTTTACGATGATGGGATTCGCCTCGAACACGTTCTTTCCTTTGTATTGCGGCAACCCTTCGAGATATACGCCCTTGTCATCGATCGGCGCATAAATCTCGAGGCCATATTTTTGTCCGGAAAGAAAATCGTCGGAGCCATGCCCCGGCGCGGTGTGCACTATCCCGCTGCCCTGATCCAGGGTCACGTAGTCCGCGAGAATGCCCGGCACTTGCATCGGCAAAAATGGATGCTGGAATTTCACGCCCTCAAAATCCCGCCCCTTCCCCTTCGAACGAACTCGCACTTCTTTTATTCCGCACGCCGACTGCAGCGCCGCAACGCGCTCGGCAGCGAGCAACAGCGCCCCTTTCTCGGTCTCCACCACCACGTATTCGAAATCGGGATGAAACGCCAGCGCCCGATTGTGCGGCAAGGTCCACGGGGTGGTAGTCCAAATCACCGCGCTCACATCGTCCATTCGAACGCCGGCAGCTTTGCCGTTATTCACCACCTCAAATTTCACCCAAACCGATGGACTGGTGTGATCTTCGTACTCGACCTCAGCCTCAGCCAAAGCCGTCGAATCGTAAATGCACCAATAAACTGGCTTACGGCCCCGATACGCGTAACCTTCCTCCATGAAATCGAGCAGAGCACCCGCGACCATGGCCTCATAGTCGTGGCTCATAGTTAAATAAGGATCATTCCAGCGGCCCAACACTCCCAACCGCTGGAAGTCCCGCTTGTGCTGCTCGACGTAACGCGTTGCAAACTCGCGGCAAAGCCTTCGAAACTCCGCAGGGGCGACTTTCCCTTTTCCGCCAAGTTCCTTTTCCACCTGGGTCTCGATCGGCAATCCGTGGCAATCCCAGCCGGGCACGTACGGTGCGTAATGCCCCGCCATGCTTTTGGATTTGACGATCATGTCTTTTAGAATTTTATTGAGCCCGGTGCCGAGGTGAATCGTGCCTGTCGGATAGGGCGGGCCGTCGTGCAAAACAAACAGCGGCTGGCCCTTGCGGGCTTCAAGAATCCGTTCGTAAAGATGCGATGCCTGCCACGCCGCGAGCTGTTTCGGCTCATTTTGGGGAAGGCCGGCCTTCATCGGAAAATCGGTCTTAGGCAGGTTCAGTGTTTCCTTGAGTTCCAGAGGTTCGGCCATGGATGTGTGGGTCCGCAGATCAACTCGTTCGATTCAAGAGCCGTCCCTTGGTTGCCGCGCTTTGGATGCCGTCCCTTGGTTCAGGTATTCAGCCAGAAACTTCGGAAAGCAGTGTAATTCCGTATGTTACAATGATTGGGAGGTGGTGTCAGCGGCTGGGGTCGCGCAACCTTTCCCGGCCCGGCTGAATCCTATGAATTTAGGACACCCTTCGCAGGAAATTTGCGTCTAAACAGGGGGAAATGGTGCCGGGCCTAATCGTCAATCTCGTTCCGCCTGAATTAACAAAGCCCCGCGTGTCTAACGCCAGCAGCAATGAGGCCGTTCCAGTACCGGCCGCGGCGGTTCCCAGGTTTGGCGCGCCTGCTTTGCTCATACCCGATAACTTTTGGTCCAACCTGAAGCAGTTCCTAACGGAACGACCCGTTAAAGTGAGAGAGCGCGCTGACGCACCGTTTGTGAAACCCGGGTTCGGCGCGGGCGTGCTTGACAATTTCAAAGATTACTTTAGTTCCCGTCCGGTGCCAAAGGGCCCGGTAAACAGCCGCCTGGCAGTTTCCTGGGGCGCGAACTTTGGTGGGTTTGGCTCGCGCATCAAAGAGGTTTTTTTTCCCACGAAGCTCCCGCCCGCGAACTTTACCAGCAAGCCCGTAAAGGTGAAGGACATCTGGACGAAGGACGAAAACTTCGGCTGGACGCAAGTGATCTCTTTTGCCATTCACGGAAGCGTCTTCGCGCTTGTCATTTTGATTCCGCTGTTTTGGCATTTCGGGTCTGCCGCGCAGGCGAAAAACAAGATGGTTGACGTGACCCCGCTCGATATTTCTCCATACATGTCCAAGCTTCCTGCCGGCGCAAAAAAGGCCGGAGGTGGCGGCGGCGCGAATGACCACACGCTCACTCCCGTCAACAAGGGCAAGATTCCTAAGTTCCAGTGGACGCAGTTCACCCCGCCGCAAGTGAAGATCCAGAATCCTGATCCCAAGCTGGCCATGGACCCGTCGCTGCTCGGTCCTCCAGATCTGAAGGTGCCGAATCTTAATGCAGCAAACTTTGGCGATCCGCTGGCCAATGGCATAAGCGATTCTCTCGGACATGGCAATGGCACGGGAATTGGAAGCGGCACGGGAGGCGGCTTAGGTCCCGGCGAAGGCGGAGGTACGGGAGGCGGTGCGTTCCGCGCGGGTGTGAATGGCGTTGGCGTGCCGGAGTGCATCTATTGCCCGTCGCCGATGTACTCAGATGACGCGCGCAAAGCGAAGTACATGGGAATCGTCGTGCTTGAGGTGACCATTACGTCCGATGGGCGCGCCGTCAACATTTCGATCATGAAGGATCCCGGAATGGGCCTCGGGGAAAAAGCAGTCGAGGCCGTTCGC
>Ga0307478_10002280_pt1 | contig 15331 bp, 14 predicted proteins | sample atmos_gasesECM4C_2_FD_203713 | JGI IMG/M metagenome (GOLD analysis project Ga0307478, IMG submission 203713) | Hardwood forest soil microbial communities from Morgan-Monroe State Forest, Indiana, United States - atmos_gasesECM4C_05 | ecosystem: Environmental > Terrestrial > Soil > Temperate...
GGAATGCTTCTATGAGCAGATGGTCTCCACCTAGACTACCGACTGCGTTCCGATCGTGTTCAGCCTAAGAGTCGCCCGTGGCAGGGTGGGCAGAATTCATTCTGACAATGGGGAGGAGGTGCTGGGTCGCAGATGGCTATCGCCCCATGAACACCTCCCCGGTCGTTGGGGCGACGACACTCCAAGCCGAAAATGTGACTGGAACAACTTGTTTCGGCGTAACGGCTCAGTCCCCGTAAGAGTTCATCGTGGAGTCGCTTCCGCCCATCACCGGGCAAGCAGCAAATTCTCGAAGGGACTCGCGTCCCTTTAGCAATGCGCTTGGATCGTTCCTTTTCAGCCGGAGCACACTTTGTATCTTTGCCTGGCCGCCCTTTTCTCCGGGTTCCGCAACACAAACGTAGATTCCTGAGGAATTCTCGTCGAGAATCTTGATCGCCAGCCTTTTCACTCCACCCGCGGCTTCGACAACGGCTTCGTTTTCGTCCACTGTCTGCGCCGTGAAGCCGTAATCCGCGAATGTCTTCTTTCCTTTTTCCTTCTTCAGTCGGAATGTGGACGGCAGCGAAGTAACATCCAGCTTTTCAATCACAAACTCCGCCACTTTTTCATGGGGGTACTCCGCCCGATTTCCCGCCACCGCGAGCGACGCCGATGACAGCGCCACAACCGCCAACAAAACTTTACTTCTCATTTTCATACTCCTTTTCCGCCATTCTCCGAATCTTTGTTAAACGCCGCCAGCGTTGGTCTTTTTGCGGAATCCCTCGCTGCCTGTTTCAAGGATCCGTCACTCTGGTGTCTGGAGTTCTCTGAGCACTTCTAACCTGGTCCATTCACTCCACTGAGAAAGCCGCCGAGGTGTCCCGTCAGCGCGACGATGACTGCGGCCACGGCCTCGATCGGCAAGCGGTATCCGGGCAGGACTTCTTGCTGTTTCCGTCGGGTTCTGGCATGGATGAACCACACCGCGCAGATCAAGACGGTCGATAGGCATCCCATCACCAGATGCATCAAAAGGATGCCTTTCAGTTTTTGCCCCTCGAGTTCCCACTGCCACGCGAGGATTCCGGTGACCACCACGGGCATGGTTGCGATCGCCGCGACCAGCAAGTTGTAGTAGGCGGCCGCAGCCAGCACCAGCTGCTTCCTCCATTGCGCGAGAAAATCAAAGAGGACGCCGATGATAAACAGCGCGATCGGGAAGTGAATGAGCACGACGTGCTGCGCATGCTTCGCTAAAAGCACTGTCTTTAAGTCGAACGGATGCAAGATCGCTCCTCACTCACTGCACGATGACTTTGCCGGTCATCTTCGGGTGAATCGAACAAAAGTAGGGATAGGTCCCCACTTTGCTGAACGTAAAGGAAAACTTTTCGTCGGTATCCAGCACTTTGGATTTGAACGTCTTCGAATCATCCGTACTGACCACCGTGTGGGGGATATCGTCGCGGTTGATCCACGTCACCGTGGTCCCGACCGGCACCGTTAGCGCTACCGGACCGAAGCTGAAGTTGTCGATCTGCACCGCCATCGTCGACATCTTCTCCTGCGCGCTTAAAGCGAAACCTCTGCGGCCTTCTACGGTCCCCACAAATCCGATTGTTAACACGGTCGCGAGTATTACAACAGACACACTTCTCCTCATGTTTTTTCTCCTTTTTTATCAGCTTCAAGTTCGAATTGTTTTCTGCGTTTGGTTAGATCTCGCTCACGCGAGCGAAGAATCAACCACCGCCAGAGCTTGTTTCCCTTGTATGTAGTTCACATCGGTGATGCCGAGGACACTTTTCAGTTGCTCCGCTGGCACCTTCATCGGGCCCGGTGAATCGGCTTTGCCCGGCGCCGGTTGTGGAAACGCCGTTGACGCCGCGGTATGAAACGTCACGTTTCCTTCGACCTTCTGCATCGTCTGGTGGATATGCCCATTGAGCACAGTCACCGAACCGAATTTCTTCAAATACGCCAGTGCTTGTGCACTATCGTCCGTTCCCCAGCCCCACTCCGGATAGACCGACCAGAGTGGAATGTGCGCAAACACAACAATCGGTGTGCTGTGCTTCAAGTGTTTTACATCGTCTTCCAGCCACTCAAGCTGGTCGTGGCCCAGCGTTCCGAGCCCGCCGGCCTTCAAATTCATCACATTGACCAGCCCAATGAAGTGCGCGCCCTTCTTTTCGAAGCTGTACCATCCCGCGCCCTTGCTACCTTTTCCGTAACGCTCCAGGAACTGCTTCCCGTCATCATTCAAGACGTCGTGCTCGCCCGGCACGTAGAACACATCCTTGGGGGTAGCGCTTTTCAAGATTTGGTCCACGGTATCAAACTCTTCGGGCTTCGAGAGGTGGCTGATGTCGCCAGTGTGTAGCATGAATTCCGGTGCGCCCGACAGAGCGTTGATCTTGTCGACTGCTGCTTTCAGGGTTCCCGCGACGTCCGGATTCGCCGGCTTGTTGAAACCCATGTGGCTGTCGCTTATCTGTACGAAGCTCAGTTCGCCCATCATGTCTGCCGTGCTAATCTCCGAAACGCGGCTTAAGCTGTACGAGTCGAGCACCCCGCCTTTCATCACGCAAAACGCACCCGTACCTGCCCATGCCATGCACTTCAGAAATCCCCGCCGGTCAACTCCGTCGTGGTTGTGGTCATTCAGAAGTTCATCTTTTTTCTTCTCGGACATCCTCGTGCTCCTTAGTTACTATGATTTTTACGCCTTGTGTAAAATCTCCACGTGTCATTGGGAGTGGCGGCGCGGAGTGGGGGTGGTTCCCCCGCACCGCCATTTGAACGTGCTTGCGTTCATCCAGACCGAGGCATCACCGGTCTTATTCCAAATTCCTCCGCGTTCCTGTCTTTCTTCACTTGTTCGTCAGAAGAGGGCCGCCGTCGAGAATAAAATTGGCGGTCCGACGGTTCTGACGAGTGAAGCATCACTGATCGGGGGAAGTCATTGAACGATTTGGATGCCCAAGACCGGCTGCGCTTCGAACAGCTTGTGCTGCCCCATGTCGACGCTGCTTTCAACCTGGCGCGCTGGTTATTGCGTAGGCGCGAAGATGCCGAAGAGGTGGCTCAAGAAGCTTTGCTTCGCGCGTGCCGCTTCTTTCGGGGTTTTCACGGTGGGGATGCGCGCGCCTGGCTGCTGCAGATCGTGCGCAATGCGTGTTACTCCTGGCTGGAAAAAAATCGTCCGAGGGAACTGATGGTCGAATTTGACGAAGAACGGCACCAGCGAGCCGTTGCTACACCCGAATCAATCGCGATCGCCGATGAAGATCGGGAGCGCCTCAGTCGTGCCCTCGAATCCCTGCCGCCGCGTTTCCGCGAAATCCTTGTCCTTCGAGAGCTCCAAGGCTGTTCCTACAAGGAGATTGCCGCGATCACGTCAATTCCCATTGGTACCGTCATGTCCTCGCTCTCACGTGCCCGCCGGCAGTTATGTTCCGCGTTGACAAGTTCCTGTCACAAGGAGGCTGTCCATGAGGTGTGACTTTGCTGATTCCCTCCTTCAGGGCTATTTCGACGGTGAGCTAAGTGCTGCCAGCGCTGCTGAATTCGAGCGCCACCTCCAACATTGCGTCCACTGTCCGGTTGAGCTCGTGGACATGGACTTGCTAAGTGAGCGATTGCAGGTCGCGCAACTCTACGAGTCCGCGCCGGCTTCGCTCAGGAAAAAAATACACGCCAATCTTCGCCCCGTCGCGGCGGCGACTGCCAAGTCCCAGCCTCTCCTTTGGCACTGGCTGGCTGCTGCGGCCGCCCTCCTTCTTCTCGTAATCGCGGGATGGAGAGTGAACTCTGCGCTTCGCACCGACGACTATCAAGCCGAACTTGCTGAGGAAATTGTGGATGCGCATATGCTCTCGCTGCAGCCAGGCCACTTGACGGGCATCAGTTCCAACGATGAACAAGCCGTGAAGGCTTGGTTCAAGGGGAGACTCACATTTGTACGCGATTTCGCGAACGACGGATTCGCGCTGCAGGGTGGGCGCCTTGACGTTGTCGATGAGCGTTCCGTCGCGGTGCTCGTCTATGCGCGCACCGGACATCTCATCAACGTATTCATCTGGCCCACACGGGAACGGGACACCTCTCCACGCCTGGGGTCCCGGCAAGGCTATCGATGGGTTGATTGGCGAAAGGGCAGAACTGAATTCTGCGCCGTCTCCGATGCACCCACCTCCGACCTTCAACAGCTGCAGCGACTTTTCACGAATTAGTCAAAAGTGTGACTGCTAGGGGCGAACGGATGATTGAGCTTGCAGATGGCAAAGGAAAGCGTAGTGTGCACGGCTCCCGATAGCGACCGTCTAGGACGACCGTACCGATGGTGCGGGCGGCTTGTTGGTTGGCAATGGGCAGGTAGCGGCACGGCGGATTCTTTTCGATGACCATCTCCGGAACGATGGAAATACCCATGCCAGCACTGATCGCCAGACGGTAACCCGGTCCAGCAAAGGAACAACTTCAGCCATGAACTTTCTACAAAACGACGACGGCGGAAACAACATGCGGCCTGGAAACCTGATCCACACCGATAGCTAAACTCTACCGACGCGAAAATTATTCCATCGGTTCTACTCGCAAGGGGAATAAACCAGCATTAGGTTTGGTCATTGCCATCAGAGCACCGGATTTTGATGCTCGTGGTTCGTGTAGCGCTGAACCTACATTGGCTTCGCCACTGACCTGTCGATCGCGAGAGAACATGCAAGGTTCGATGGTTCCTTCCTGAACCCGGGGCGGGGCCGGTCCAGATCAGCTCACCGAAACACGCAATTCAAAATGGTTCGGAACTCGATTTGAGAGAACCGAGGCATAGCCACGATCCGCAGCTTTTACTGGCTCGATAGCAATATTTGATTATTCGTAAGGCAAAGGGGATCAATGAAGAAAATTGCGAACCATTTTCCCTTGTTCATTCTCACCGGGCCTCTGCTGACACTGGCTATGTTTCTCTCTCTGTCCAGGCCGGCTCTGGCGCAAAATCAGGATTTAAAGGTCATCGAGATTACGGCGAAGAAATACGAATACTCGGACTCGCCTATTCACGTGAAGAGTGGAACCAAAGTTCAACTCAAGATCACCGCCACCGACCACGACCATGGTTTCAAAATCGCCGCTGTTCCCGATGGTGCGGCAACGAATGGCACGGCGGGGCTAATTTTCACTTCTCCCCAAGACTGTTGGCAGCTACGGAAGGGCGAAACGACCACGATTGAATTTTTGGCCCAAGCGTCCGGCACGTACACGTTTAAGTGCTGCCATACGTGCGGTCTCGGGCATAAAGGCATGAAGGGTCAAATCATTGTCGAGCAGTAAGTCGGTGCATTCCGGGATGGTGATAGATGCTTGAGTGCCGCGAGATGACCAGTGTGAGTCGGGGAATAGAACAACGGGAAGTTCAGTCGTGGTTATAGAAACAGAGCCATTGATTCCGAATTTGAATCTTTAGCTGAATAAAAAGAGGAGAACACTATGGTTTCACGTTGGATAGTACGGTTCACTGGAATTACGACACTTTGCCTAGCCCTGTGCGCCGCTGCGTCGGCCCAGTATGGCGGTGGAACAGGTGGTTCCGGAGGGACTGCTGGGACTGGGGGATACACCGCGCCACCGGGAGGATACGGCTCCGGCAAAGCAATTGGAATTGGGGTTGGCGCTGCGGCCGGCGCTGCTGTTGGCATCGCTCTTCTTGTCCGACACCATCATCATTCTGCGAACAAAACAGAGACTTATGTCACCGGCTGCACTCAGTCCGTTCAGGACGGAATCAGTTTAACGAACGAAAAGGACAACCAAACCTACTCAATCATGTCCAGTAGCAACTCCCTGAAGTCTGGCGAGCGAATGACCCTTAAGGGGGTTGTCGTGACGACCGACGGATCTGGAAATCCAAAGTTTCAAATACAAAGCTTGATCAAGGACTATGGGACTTGCGGAGCGGCATCGGCATCTAACTGGGTGTCTCCGAACCCAATACCTAAGCTGAACCGTTAATTTCCGGCGAACAAGCGCAGACCGCAAGAGAATCTTGGGCGTTGCCAGCGGCGGGCTTCCTCGTTCTCGTCCTCAAATTCCCGGATTCAACGGGGGAGGCCGATGCGGCGCACGAGGTCTTGAAAGCGCGGATCCGAGCGGAGAGGATCGAAGCCCGGGCGCAAGAGAACTCCCGGATTAAAGCGTTCTTCGTAGCCTTTTTCGAGCCATTTCATGGCTTGATCCGTATCACCGAGAGCCGCATAGATCACGGCAATCTCCGAAGCATGCGAAGAAACCGGACTAGAACGCTTCTTCAGATCGTTCAAGAGTTTTACCGCTTCGCTCCTCTCGCCGGATGCAACATACGCGCGAGCGAGATTGGCTACGGCTGTCGGGCTACCCCCAGAAAGCTGTACCGCTTTTTGTAGTTCTGCGACCGCTTCATCGTCCTTGTGGGTTTCCAGGTAAGCCTGGGCGAGTTGATTGTGTGCGAAAGCAAAATTAGGATCCATTTCGATCGTCTTGCGGCTCTGCTGGATCGATTCTTCATAAGAATGCGCAAGAACAAGGAGCTCCGCCAAATCGGCGTTAATGATGAGAGATAGCGGATCCAAGTTCTCCGCTTTTCTCATTTCCGCAATCGCTTCGTCATACCTGCCCAGCAGGCTCAAGTGCCAAGCATACCAATGGTGAGCGGTCGCGTAGCTCGGGCTCAGTTCAATAGCCCGCCGGAATTCTTTTCCGGCAGAGTCAAAATCCCAATCGAAACCATCCAAGCAGAATGCAAGCGAGTTGTGGGCTTCGCCTAGCGTGCTGTCCAATTCCAGAGCTTTGATCGCTGCGGCTTTTGCTTTTGGCAGTGCCTCCTTGGGAGTCATCACCGCATACTGCCAGTCTCCCAACAAAGAATAAGTGTCGGCTAAGCCAGAATAAGCTTGGGCATATTTCGAGTCTTCATCGGTGGCCTGATTGAAATAAGCCAGAGCGACTTGCAAACTATCCGCCGTTCGTTTGTTCCAGAAATAGCGCCCTTTCAGAAAGGACTCGTACGCTTGTGGATTAACGACCTTGACGTTTTTCAGGGCGGCTTGTTCTTGCGGATTCACGTTGATGCGAATCTGATCTGCGATGGCTCTGGCCACCTGGTTCTGGAGCGCCAAAGTATCCCGCAACTCTCCCTCGTAGCTTTGGGACCATAAGTGCTTGTCCGAAGAGGCGTCGATCAATTGCGCCGTGATGCGGACCCTGTCGCCGGAACGGAGCACCGTGCCTTCCACCACGGCGTCGACATTCAGTTCGCGAGCGATTTGCGGCAGCGGCTTGCGCGCGTGTTTATAAACCATCACTGAGGTCCGCGAGATCACACGCAACGCACTGATCTGGCCGAGGTCCGAAATCAACTCGTCGGTCATTCCATCAGCGAAGTAATCCTGAGACGCATCGCTTGAAAGGCTTTCGAGCGGTAGGACGGCCATCGAGCGAATGACAAGTGACGGGCGATTCCAGGAATGAAGCTTCCAGGCGGAGAGAGAAACCACCAGTGGAAGGAGCACCAAGGCCGATATCTTCCATGCCAGTGACGACAGAAAATGCTTGGGCATTGCGGGTTTCCGAGCGAAGTCCCCGCGATCACCAACTTCTGCCACGGGCTGAGGAAGAGTGGCGAGTCCCGGGTTGCGAGCTGGAGCTGTATCGACAACCTTAACCTCGGCGAGGAAGCGGTAGCCGCGACGAGCAACGGTTTCCACAAAGCGGGGACTCTCGACAGAGTCGCTGAGGGCCTCACGGATTTTGCTGATCGCTTTGTTGAGACCGTGGTCGAAATCCACGAAAGTGTCCGCGGGCCAGAGCTTTTTCTGGAGTTCCTCACGAGTTACGACATCGCCGGGGTGCTCAAGCAGCAAGGCCAGGACTTGGAAGGGCTGCTCCTGAATGCGAATTCGTAAGCCGTGCTTGCGCAGTTCGCCAGCCCGAAGGTCAAGTTCGAAAATCCCAAAACCGAGCCGCAAGCGGTGGTGAAGGTCTTCTGGCATAGATAAGGTGAATGCCCCGCGAAACTGAGTGTATCACCTGGGCAGAGTCCGCGGGCATCCGAACGGGGACATCTTCCCCTAAGTCTTTTATAAACTGGAACTTACCAGGGGACGTCTATTCCCGCGGGAAAGCACCGCTTGTCCATTGAATCGATTTCAAGTGCGAACCATAGTGATGCCGTCAAGAGAAGTGCTAGGACGTTTTTCGTCGCCGGGAGGTTTCCATGTTCGAGCACAACCAGCTTTCGGATTTCGAGCAGGCCATGCTGCCACATCTTGACGCCGCCTACAACCTCGCGCGCTGGCTGCTGCGCAATGAGCAGGACGCCCAGGACGTAGCCCAGGAAGCATACTTGCGCGCTTTCCGATTCTTCTCCGGCTTCCGCGGCGGCGATGCGCGTGCGTGGCTCATGAAAATCGTCCGCAACACCTGCTATACATGGTTGCACGCAAACCGGCCACCCGAAGAGGCCACAGAATTTGACGAGAATGTTTTCCCGCCTGATTCTCACGCTCCCAATCCAGAAGAAATTGTCCTCCAAAACGACAGTAACACGCTGGTCCGAAAAGCGCTGGAGATGCTCCCGGAGAATTCCCGTGAAGTTCTCATTCTGCGCGAACTCGAGGGCATGTCTTATAAAGAGATTGCCGATATCACCGGCATGCCTGTGGGCACCGTGATGTCGAGCTTATCGCGCGCGCGCGCCCGCCTTCGTCAAGCTCTGACAACTCTTATGAACGAAGTTTCGATGCCAACTTCACGGCGAATCCTAGATGTGAACGCATGAGTGCGCGGGAGTATGAGGAAGTTGCAGATATGCGCTCATTGTTGAAGCGGCGCGGCAAACCTCGAGGTTATTTGTTTTTCGGTCATGAATTGATGGGGCCGGAAGGCTTGTTGGGAGGCAAGGTCGGATAGAGATCTTTCCTTTCAGTTCCTTCGCCACGCTCAGTCGACTCCAGAGAAATGGTCATAACTTGGCGACCGAAATACTCACCATTTTATTCCCGCCCCCTAAACAGCGCCGGATTGGGGAATTATCCAAGAGCACGCGCGGTCTTGCACGCTGAAGACAATGAAATGTCTTGCAGTTCAAAACCGAATCGAACAAGGAGATGGAAATGACCTGGGCTCGACGTTTGAAATTACTTACGAAGTTTGGTGTGGCTGCTCTTGTACTGGGCGCTTTGGCGACTAGCGGGAAGGCGCAAACTGTATACCAAGGCAAGTTCACGCTGCCGTTTGAGACTCATTGGGGAGGCGCCACACTGCCGGCGGGCGATTACACTTTTACTCTGGCATCCGCGACCTCTCCCTACACACTTTACGTCCATGGACAGGGAGGCGATGCCATCATCTTTGCTACTGCAGCTGACGAAAAAGTTGTTTCAGCCCACGCGCAATTGAACCTGGTGGACATCGCAGATAGGCAGAACGTCGAGACGTTCGAGGCCCCGGAGCTAGGGCTGACGTTTAGCTACGCGACGCCCAAACAAAAGCACATGGGACCCAAAGAAGCCCACCAAAAAATGGCGCCACCGACCGCACCGGCATCGCAGGTCAGCGAATACAAAACAACATCCATCGCCGTCCGCTCCGCGGGTCGCTAAGGAAAGAAGTCATGCCAGCCACTGCAAATACTACATTCAGAAAAATAGTGGTTGCATCGCTGGCAAGGCCCACGATAGAGAAGCGGCGTAGTTTACATCGGGATGCGCGTCCCAGAACGGAATGCATCTCGGAGAAGGCTGCGCCGCCGGTCTCTACTATCGCCAACGATCAGCCGAGTGAGGCGGAGGCCATCCGGCGGGCCTGCGACGGCGATCGGGCGATGTTTGAATACCTCTACCAGTTGCATAGTCGACGCGTTTATGGGCTGTGCCTGCGCATGGTAGGAAACACCGCCGAAGCAGAAGATCTGACTCAAGAAGCTTTTTTGCTCTTGCTACGTAAAATCCACACGTTTCGCGGCGAATCAGCCTTCTCCACCTGGCTGCACCGGCTGGCGGTTAACCTGGTGCTGATGCGCCTCCGCAAGAAATCTCCACCAATGGTCTCGATCGAGGCGACTCCAGACCCCGACGATGAGACCGTCTCACCAAGCTTCGATATCGGAGCGCCTGACTTGTTGCTGGAGGGGGCGATTGACCGCATCAATCTCGAACGCTGCATCCGGCAATTGCCCGCGGGTTACCGCCGAGTATTTGTCTTGCATGATATTCAAGGGCACGAGCACAACGAGATTGCCGAGATATTGGGGCGCTCGGTGGGTGATTCGAAGTCACAGTTGCACAAGGCTCGTACGCGGCTGCGTGAACAGCTCCACGAGCATCAGCGGGACGAAGCGCGAAATGAGCGCTTGGCAGCGGCGAAAATGCGTACCCGATCGAGCCAAGCCCCACTCTTTTAGCGCCCCATCAGTTTGCGGAACAACAAGTATGCTCGAAGTCAGTTCTCTCTCGGGAATCGAACTTTTCAAACATCTGCCCGATTCTTGCTTGGAGACGCTTGAGAAAGACAGCAATGTATTGCATTGCAGTGCTGGACACCTGTTTTTTCAGCCCGAACAGACGGGCCGAGTGCTCTTCGTTCTGGAGACAGGCTCGGTGCGCACTTTTAGAAGGTATGGCGATAGAAAGCTAACGATCGCGGTGCTCGAACCTCCGGCCATATTCGGCGTACTGGGTTGCTTTGGCCAAGGGAAATACCTTTCTTACGCAGAAGCTCTCGAGGACTCGCGTGTCCGAATGATTTCGCGCGATAGTATGCAATCTCTTTTGGAATGTGCTCCTCATGTGACACACAAGATTGTCGACCTGATGAGCGAGCGATGCGTGCAGTTTCTCCACAAGATGGAAATGATCGCTCGTAAGGGTCTGATTCCGCGTCTCGCAACCCTGCTGTTGGAAAAAGCGGAGCACGGAGTGGTGGCTGGTATGACGCATAAAGATCTGGCCGGGCACCTCGACGCCCACAGAGAATCCGTAACTGCCACGTTGGGTGAACTACGACGGGCGGGCATTATCACGATAGAACGTAAGACAATACGCATTCTTCACCGCGAACGCCTCCAGCGCGCCGCCGAGGAATAGAGTTTCGTTCGAACTTCTTCGCACTTTTGTAAGGATGATTACATTTCACTTCTGCAACCTATTCGGTCAGTACACCTCTAACCCTGAGACAGACATCAGCTTCAAGAGCGTGTGCCTTCCTCGCTCGCCTTAAGGCTAAGCGTCCCATGGCAATTACGTTCCAGCGAGAGCGTCTGTCAGCCCGCTGCACGAAAGGCGGATTGTTTAGAAGCCATAAAAGGGGTGTGGGAATGGAACGAGATGATCTGTCTAGGTTTCGGTGTCAAGACAAGAACAGGTTTGCCAAGAACGATTTGTCTCTTTCTTTGTTGATCGCGGCTCCGATTTCCGTTCGCAGGTCAGTTCGAAGGCTGATGGTGGCGGTTGCCATGGCCTGCTTGCTTGCGATTTCGGCTTTTGCCGATATTACAGGAGACATTCAGGGCACGGTCCTGGATGCCACCGGGGCCAGCATAGCACAAGCAAAAATCACCATTAAGAATTTAAGCACCGGTGCCATTCGGACGCTGCTAGCCAGCCAAGAGGGTGAATTTTCGTCCCCGCAAATGGACATTGGAAGCTATCAAGTCACTGTCGAAAAAGATGGGTTTAAGTCTTTCACGCAAACGGTGATTGTGCGAAGCGGCGAAAGGACCCGCATCGAGGCGCGCATGCAGATCGGAAATGTGGCCGACTCCGTTGAGGTGGGAGCGAGCGCGCTTCCGACACTAGACGTAGCCACAGCCCAAGTGAGCGATTCTCTCAACGCGGAAGAAGTTCTTGCGCTTCCCAATCAGGCGCGCGACCCAGTCGTTTACGCGACGTTGTCCCCGGGGACGGTTCCGGTGTCCGTTAACAATCCTTTTCTCGGGATCGGAAGCTTCAACTCCAACGGCTCGCGCGGCAGATCCAACAACATTACCTTGGACGGAGTCACAGCCACCGATGTCTCGGTGTCGGGTGAGTCTGGCGCGGCGTTCGTTCAAGACAGCGTTGCGGAAGTAAAAATCATCACTAACAATTTTGATGCGGAGTTTGGACGCAATTCCGGTTCACAAGTACAACTCTTAACCAAAAGCGGAAGCAATTCTTACCACGGTTCAGCTTATGAATACTTCCAGAACAGCGGTTTAGGAGACGCTCGCGGTTACTTCACGCCCGCTGGCGGGCCCGTCCCGAAGATCGTGCAAAATCAGGGGGGAGTGACTTTCGGAGCGCCGATCGTCAAGGACCACACCTTCTTTTACGGTTCCTGGGAGGTCGATCGAACGGCCGGTGCGGGGCAGTCTGTCGTCGCCAACGTTCTGACGCCCGCGCAAGCTGCGGGCATCACGGATCCTACATCCTTGGCGATATTTAAGGCCGATGGCGCTTTCACTTCCCCGACAGGAAGTTTGACCGAAGCGTCTGCCAATACGTTACGTGGGGACACCTGGACGCTGCGCGTCGATCAAGTCTTGCGCGGCGGGAAAGACACTCTTTTTGTTAAGTATGGCCAGAGTCCTTCGGTGGCCGTCAATCCTGGTCTCACTTTCGTAGGCACAAATGTTCCGGGCTTTGGCGCGTCCAATACCATCGAACCTCGCGACGTCACCATCGGCTATACTTCGGTCTTGACCGCGAACCTTGTTAATTCCTTTCATTTTGGCTTTGGGCGCGCCAATCCGAACTTCCCTGTAAATTCTCCGTTCAAGCCTGGCCCGCAGATTGTATTCGGCGATGGAACATCGTCTTTTGGGGAGAGCCAGATTATTCCGCAAGGGCGTACGCAAAACACTTTTCAATACGCGGACACAGTCTCGTGGACGAGAGGACGACACACGATTAAGTTTGGTGCCGACCTTAACCGCTACCAGGCGCCCAGTACCTTTCCGGCGGAGGCCTTGGGAGTCCTTGCCTATGCGAACGTCGCGGCTTTCCAGGCTGGAACGCCTACGGAGTGGCAGCAGCTATTGGGCCCCACCGGCAGGCATAACTTCGCACTCGATGCTTTTGGATTCATCCAGGATGACTTCCGCGTGACGAAGACGCTGACACTCAATCTCGGATTCCGGTGGGAGAGTTCTGGCGGCGTATCAGAAGGCAGTAATCTGCTCTCCAACCTTGATCCGAACAATCACACTCCCATTGGCGCTCTGGGAGTTGGTGCGCTTGGCGGAGTCGACCTGGGAGGCACGGCCTTCAACCGCAACTATAATCCGGCTCCCCGTTTGGGTTTTGCTTGGAGCCCTGGCAGTGGCAAGTTCGTTTTCCGCGGTGGTTATGGCATCGCCTACGACTTCATCTATCAAAATCCGATTACCAATCTCAGATTCGCACCGCCATTTACCAGCACGATTACCCTTCTTGGCGGGTCCGCCTTCACCGGGGGCAATACGGTTGCGAATTTGCTTGCCGGCACGGCACCGGCGCAAACGGCGGCCCTGGCCAGTTTAGGCACGTTTTCTCCGAGCGTGGCCGACTTCGGAAATTTTAACCCCGTGGCGCAAAACCTCAAAAACCCGCGCAACCAGCAATGGGATTTTGGAGTCGAGTACCAGGCTCCGCACGATTTGGTCCTGAAAGTCACTTACGTCGGAAGCCATAGTGATCGTCTACAGGTCAGCGAGCCGATTAACCTCGTGAATCCGGTCGTCATCCCAGCCGCTCCGACTAGTCTTGCCGATCAGGTCGCGCGACAGCAGGAATTCATCAACGCAGCTTTGAGCGAAACCGCCAATACGATTACTCCCAATGGGTTGAACACGCTGATCGATCAGCGATTCGATAATGTTAATCAAGTGCAAAGCATCGGGACCTCCAGTTACCATTCACTTCAAGTGGAGGGTATCCGACGGTTCAAGAACGGGCTAACCTTCGACGCTAACTACACCTGGGCGCATAGTATTGATGACGTCTCCGATGCTTTGCAAGTGTTGATCAATGACACTTCGGCCCCCCTGGACGCGTCGAAGCCCATATCCTTCCAACGTGCCAATTCTGAGTTCGATATCCGGAATCGCGTAGTGTTGAGCTATACCTACGAGATTCCGTTTGCCAAGGGTTTCCACGGCTGGAAGAAGTATGTGCTCGATGGTTGGAGCCAGAGCGGTATTTTCTCGGCGCAATCGGGGCTACCAGCCACCATTCTGGCCGCCCCCATTACCTTGTGCAATTCGGGAGGACCCCTTGCCAGTTGCCCGGCGGCGAATCAGGTTTCGATCAATGACCTACTGCTGAACGGAACGAACAATGGAGGGCAAACTCCGAATACTTTGGTGAATGGCAATGCGGCGTTACTTCACCCTGTTCCTTTTTCCACGTCATTTACTGAGCCGACTAGCTTTCCCGTCTCTGAGCCCTTGCTCGAACACGACGGAACGAGCGGACGCAATCAGTTGCGCTTGGCCGGATTTACTGATTTCGATACCGCTTTCAGCAAGCAATTTAAGTTTACGGAGAGCAAGTCCTTCCAGTTGCGCTGGGAGGCCTTCAATGTTTTAAATCACCCGAATTTCGCGGGTTACATCAACCAGTTCGGGTCAAACCAATTTAACACCTACACCAGCACGGCAAACAATCCGCGACAGTTCCAACTGAGTGGCAGGTTTATCTTCTAACTTGAATCGTCCGACTCCCGAACGCCGGCGTGGGCGCAAAGGGCGCTCTGGATGTTCCGAGCGCTCTTTGCCGAGGGCGTAATACTGGGGGCTGAAACCTTTCTTGCTTCCTCTACCTATTGACCCGGACCAACCCCACATCAGTGACCCTCTCGAAATATTCGGTGCGCGGCTTGAGGATTTGAACTGTGAATGGAGAACACAATTGACATCCTCCCCACGCTTAAAGGCGGGGGATTCTTGAAAGCCGTGCGCATCACGCACAACTCCCAAGTGGTTCCTGCTTCACAGAGACGAGCCTAAGATTGCTCTCCGGTCTTACAGTCTCTCCACAGGCTGCTAGCCGAATGCCCTCGGCTAATATATTGCGAGCGGCATTGAGGTCTCGGTCATGGGTTGTTCCGCAGTCGCACGTCCAGGTGCGAACGCCGAGTGGGAGAGAATCCAAGACCTGACCGCAACTACCGCAGAGTTTGCTGCTCGGAAAGAAAGTACTGATTTTCATCAGTTTCCTTCCGTACCACGCACACTTGTACTCAAGCATGCGAACGAATTCTCCCCAGCCTGCATCTGCTATGCTGCGAGCCAGCGAGCGGTTGCGAACCATGTTGCGAACTGCCAGAGTCTCAACTGCTATCAGTTGGT
>Ga0307478_10002283_pt1 | contig 15316 bp, 16 predicted proteins | sample atmos_gasesECM4C_2_FD_203713 | JGI IMG/M metagenome (GOLD analysis project Ga0307478, IMG submission 203713) | Hardwood forest soil microbial communities from Morgan-Monroe State Forest, Indiana, United States - atmos_gasesECM4C_05 | ecosystem: Environmental > Terrestrial > Soil > Temperate...
GCCGCGAAAGCCACATTTACCAACACGATTTCAAAGGAAATTCCGTAGACGCCGGTCCACGCCGCGATGCGGCCGAGCGCGACGTTGTCGACCTGCGCGATGCCCAGCAGGTTCCAGGGAAACCCGGTGATGCGGGTGCGGGCCAGTTCCACCGCAACCCAAAGCAGTGGCGCTGTCACGAGCGCCTGCCGGTAGTCGCGGGCTGGACGCGCCAGCAAGGCCAGCAGCAGGCCAAACACACCGTGATAGAGCCCGAGGTAACAACAGAACAAGAAAAGAGCCAGCAGCGCAACTGGAGCGCACAGCCCGCCGTACTGCCGCATCGTGTCGTAGATCCAATAGCAGGTACCGGCATACCAGAGAATCCCGCAGACGTAAGATAGCAAGAACCCCTGGGCCGGTGATGCAGATCGCAACCGCAGCGCGCCTGCGATTTCAAGCTCGCCAGCGGGACGGGCCCGCAGCAGGGCAATGATTAGAGGCGCCAGCGCAACCCAAGAGAGGACGTAGAGTCCCGGTAGCGGGAAGATGAGCACCTGTAGAACAGCGGAGATGCCCACCAACAACCAGGCGCTGGGATGAATTTGACGCACGGAAAAGGATAGCAAAGAGCGAAAGACAGTTCTCAGTTCAGTTCTCAGTTCTCAGGGTCGAACGCACGTAGTCGACGATCTCCGGCGTAACGTAGTTGGGTGCGGTGATCCGGAACAGCGGTCGGTTGTTCACCGGCTTAAGAGACACTGCGGTCCAGTGGGTCTGGCCGGGCGACTGATGGAGGATTACCGCGTCGGCGCGATCGAGGAACTCGCGGGCTGAACTCTTGAAGTCGGCTGTAGCGGGGTCGAGAACAGTCAGGTACAGATCCGGCCGCAAAAATTTCAGTACGCTGTTCGATTCCACGATGACGTTGCCGACACCTTCGAGACGCTGCCGTAGCGCTGGCATCGCTTCGGCCAGCCGGCCCTGCTCCGTTCGCACCCAGAGGGCTCGGGCCGCTCCGGCCAACAGGAATCGCGACGTGTCGGACTCGCCCGATCTGTCGCGCTCTTCGGAAATCGCCCACGAGTGATCCGTAGTAGCGCAGTCGCAGGCCTCTCCGTTCGCCGAACAGATTCCGTGCCCATACTGCGTGATCTTCACCGCCGTCCATCCGAACTCGCGCAAAGCTGAGATTAGTCCGGCCACCACACTGGTCTTGCCCACACTGCGAGAGTGTCCGCCGATGACAACAAGAGCCACGTTATTCCTTCTTCGCCAGCCGCGCCAGCGTAGCCAACTGCTTCAAGTATTGTCGCAGCGGCTGCGCCGGAGTTCCCCAGAATGCGACGCCTTTGCCGCGCAGAATCTTGTTGGGCAGAACGCCGCCCTGTCCCCCGAGCATCACGCCTTCGCCAATACGCGCGTGTTCTCCAATCCCTACCTGACCGCCCAGCACTGCCCCGTTTTCGATGACGATGCTGCCGGAAAGCCCAGTCTGCGCCGCAATCACCACATCTTCACCGATCTGGCAGTTGTGGCCAATGTGGACGAGATTGTCGATCTTCGCCCCGCGCCGGATGCGAGTCTCATCGAGCGCTCCGCGGTCCACCGTCGTGTTCGCGCCGATCTCGACATCATCTTCGATGACCAGACGTCCGACCTGGGGAAATTTTTCGTAATGTCCCGTCTCGCGGTCGCGCACATAGCCGAAGCCGTCGCTGCCCAACACTGCCCCGGCATGGACGATCACACGGTTGGCCAGCGTCGTACGCGGATAAATGGTTACATTGGGATAAATCTCGCAGCTACGGCCGATCTTCACGCCCACGCCAATCACGCTGCCGGCACCTATCTGAGTATTCTCGCCGATCTCTGCCGCCTCACCGATCACGGCTCTTTCCCCAACGGAAACTCCCACGCTCACTCGGGCCGAGGAGTGCACCAGGGCGCTTTCGTGGACACTTTGTTGCGGGATGCTCGCCGCGCCGTCGCGGAGCATCTGAGCCGCCCGGGCAAACGCAAGCTTGGGATGATCCGTAAGAAGAAGAGGTTTGCCGGACGGTATCGTTTCTGCGAATCGCGCAGCGGCGATCACAGCACCCGCCCGCGACTGCAACGCGGCAGCGAGATGCTTTTCATCTTCCACAAAAACTAAGTCGCCGGGCGACGCAGACTCGATGCTGGCCAGGCCGTTTACTTCGACACGGCCGTCCCCGATCAGGCGAACACCCAGAGCGTCAGCGATGTCCTGAAGCGATCGCTTCATGGCCTCTCACTGTATAGCAGGCAGGCGCGGAGAAGGAAGAGCGGCTTCCGGAATCAGGGCCGAAAAACAAAGAAAAGATTGGGTGCGGTTACGTCCACCGCCGATGGTTTACGGCTGAGTGCAGGTCGCGGTGCCCTGACACATAATGAACGTGCCAGCACCCGCGCAATTCGGGGTAGTGCCAGACAGACTCCACGTGCCGGTTACAACTCCATTGGTCAAGTTTCCAGTCTGCCCCGTGCTCCCGCTCGATTGGCCGGTAACGTTCGTGCCGTTGAGGGTTAGAACGTTGCCTGCGGGATTGGTCGAGGTCACCGTGTAATTCATCGTGCCGGTGACTGCGCCAGTAGAACTGGCGTTCAGCGTCGCCGTTCCAGCTTCCGTGGAAGTGTTTACGCCGTTTGTGAAGCACGCACCCGCGTTGAAGAAGCTGAATCCCGTAATGCTGAGCGGCTCATTGCTGATGCCCGTGGTATCGGTCACCGAGAATGTGGTCACAAAGTTGAGTTGGCTGGTCGATCCCGTGCCTCCTGTGAGCTGGGCCTCCCAGCTTCCACTGGCCGTGGTCGTGGTCGTGTTGGGATTGGTTCCGCTGCCGCAGCCGCAAACTCCCAACTGCAACGCCAGCAGAACGAAAATGGCGAGCTTCTTCATGGACCGTCCCTGGAAAAGAGGATGACACCTGAGAATAGAGAGATGCGGGGTAGGACGTCAATGGATGCAAGCCAGACGTCGGAGGGACATCTTCGAGGCCCGCGCTTTGCGAACCAACGAACGATGGCCTATGTCTTATTCATCACGAAAGTGCCCGAACCGGTGCAACCTCCGCTGCCGGTCAAGTTCCATTTCCCGGAAATCGTGTTTCCGGCGACCGTGCCGGTCAGCATCAGATTATTGCCGGAGGGCACCCCAGACATCACGGACATCCCGAAGCTGCCCGAGACCTGTCCATTAAAGTTTCCGCTCAGGCCGAACGAACCGCTCTCCGTTTCGCCGGAGGCGAAGCAGGGCGAACTTGTCGTGAATTGGAAATTCGTGATGTTCAGTGACCCGTCACCGTTCTCGACCAGCGACGTTGCAAAGCTGAAAACCGTGGAGTTGTTGTTACCCATCAGGGTCGCATTCCAGGTTCCGTTGATATTTCCGGATTTGGAGTTCGAACCGCAGCCGACCAGGATCACGCCCAGCACCAGCAACATTGCTACAGCGAACTGCTTCATAAGGGGTTGTTTCCTCACATTCCTCAAGGATTGGACGTAGGCGCGTCGACTCAATACGGCAGCGGCAGACTTCCTGACGCTGCATTGACTGTTTGCTAAAGGTTAGAAACCCCTATGACGGAGAATTGTTGCTTGTGGCTTGTAAGGCGTTGCAAGCACTACCCTACGGACGGGTCGGAATTGGACAGAATCCTCGTCCACTCAACCTATGGATCTATACTATGATAGATACCATGTGATATACTTTGATCTAGATCAGAGAGGTGCGTTGTGGCTCAGACTGCCAAACTATTTCGCAATGGGCGGAGCCAGGCCGTTCGTCTCCCCGCAGAATTTCGTTTTCCTGGGTCAGCTGTCTATGTTCGGCGCGATCCTGCGACGGGCGACATCATTCTTTCCCGCCGTCCTGACTCCTGGCAGGATTTCTTCGACCTGACCGAGTCGCTCGACTTGCCCGAGGATTTTCTCTCCCACCGCCGCGACGCCGCCCCGCAGAAGCGGAAACTTTTCTGATGCCGGTTCGCTATCTGCTCGACACCAATATTGCCAGCTTTGTAATCAAGGGCAATGTTCCTCGCGTGCGGGAACGGTTGCTGAAGGTGCCGATGGCCGAAGTCGGGATTTCGGTCGTGACCGAAGCTGAATTGCGGTTTGGCGTTGCGCGCAAGCCGCTCCCTCAGCTCAAACTGGCGGTTGAGGAGTTCCTGACTCGCGTTGAAATTCTCGCCTGGGACTCGGCAGCAGCTAACCAATACGCGTTGGTCCGCGCCGGTTTGGAGAGCTCCGGAACTCCTATCGGCAATCTGGATTTGATGATTGCCGCGCACACGCTCGCGGTCGAAGCTATATTAGTCACGCACGATCGCGTATTCCATCACGTCAAACATCTGAAAACGGAAGACTGGACTCGCTAGATACGATCTTTGCGCCGAGCAGAGGACGGGCGAATCGCCCGTCCTTACGCTCACGGTCTACGCTCCGCGCTTGGTCTTCAACTCTGCCAGCAACTGCTCGATGCGGTCTTCTTTTTCAAGAGCGGCGAGGCGATCGTCAATGTTGTCGGCGGCGATTTCCGATTTTGCCTGGCTGACCGCTTCCGAGCGCGCGACTTTGCGCTTCATGCGATCGAAGGCAGCCTGCTTGGACCCGTCTCCGGACGCCATTCGCGCATCGCTCGCCTTGCCGACGGCGCGGGCGCGACGATGCTGCGCAATCAGCACGTCGGCCTTCGCTTCCGCCTCGGTCAGCTTCTGCTCCAATTGGCGCAGCGCCGACTTCAGGTTCTCCACCTGCGCTTTCTGATCTGCGACCTGCTGCTTGAAGTTCTCACCCAGTTCGCGATAGCTCTCGACGCGTTGCAGCGAGGCGCGCGCCAGGTCGTCTTCTTTCTTATCGACGGCGAGTTCGGCCTTGCGCATCCACTCAGCCACTTTTTCTTCGTTTTCTTTCTGCTTTTTTTCCAGCAGATGCTGGTCGGCGATGGCAATCGCCACCTGCGTCTTAACCTGCAGAAGCTGGTTCTGCATGTCGAGAATCACCTGCTTGATCATTTTTTCGGGGTCTTCGGCCTTGTCGATCAGGTCGTTGAGGTTGGCCCGAACTAACGTTGCAACCCGCTCCAGTAGTGCCATGGTGAACCCCCTTCTTCTTAGCTATCAGTTATCTGCTTTCAGTTGTCGGCCATCAGCTCTTATTTTTCCTTCATGAATTTTGTGGATTGCGGCACACTCAGGACAGTTCGGCTCTTTACGGCGGAAAGACGCACCGAGCGCCATTCCGATCGCGATGCCGACTGCGAGCCAGACCGCCATGTGTCCCACGAGAACCCCGAAGACCGCGCCCAGCGCCGCTCCTAACGCGATGCCCAATCCCGTCAGCTTTGATTTGTTCGGCATATTTCACTCCGCTTGCTGCGCGCCCGCGGGGACGGGCGAATGCGCCCGTCCCTACGCGAGCATGGTTGACCCCTCGCTACTTCGTGATGCCATCGCCGGGCTTCGGCGCCTTGTCGCCGATCTGCCGCACCTTGCCGAGCAATTCTGAGAGCGGCATGCCCGAGAGCGCTTCGAACAGCGCTGGCATCTGCGCCGCCATCTTGGTGATGTCGCCGGTGATCTTGTTCATCCCGGCAGAATCCCCGTTTCCAGTGGAAACGATCGTGATCTTGTCGACATTGGCCAGCGGACTCGCCAACGCCTTCACGACTTCCGGCATGCTGGCGAACAACCTGTCGATCACGGCCGCCTGGTTGTACTCCTGGAAGGCCTCGGCTTTCACGTTCATCGCCTTCGCTTCCGCCTCGCCTTTCTTGAAGATGATCTCGGCCTCTGCCTCGCCCTGTTGACGGATCGAGGAAGCGTGTCCTTCAGCCTCGGCCATCAGGCGCTGTTTCTCAGCCTCGGCGAGAGTCTGAATCCGCTGACGCTCGATTTCGGCGCCCTTCAACACAGTTGCGATCAGCTCTTTTTCGCGGCGGTTGATCTCCGCTTCCTGCACCTTGACCTGCTGCTCTTTCTCAATCTGCTCCACCTTCACCTGCTCAGCGATGACCTGCTGCTGCATGATGTTGGTCTGGATGTCGTAAGCTTTATCGGCTTGCGCCTGCTGGCGCTTGGTGACCTCGAGGAATTGCGCTTTCTTCACTTCAAGGTCGCGCTGCGCCTCGGCCTGCTTGGCCATGGACAACGTCTCGGCAAGCACGCGTTCCTGGTCAGCTTGCGCTTTGGCGACAGCGGATTCCCGTTGAGCCAGCGCTCGCTTGATGGCGGTGTCGCGATCCGCTTCGGCCGCGGCCACGTCAGCATCGCGCTTGATTCGCGCAACGTCGGGCCGGCCCATGTTGGTGATGTATTCGTTCTTGTCGCGCACTTCTTTGATCGTGAACGAGATGACTTCCAGGCCCATCTTGTTCATGTCGTCGGCACAGGTGGAGCGCATGCGGTCGGAAACCATCTCCGGTTGCTTGACGATTTCTTCGACAGTGAGCTGACCGATGATTCCGCGCAGGTGACCTTCCATCACTAGTCGGATCAGGCCTTCGCGCTCCTGATCGGTCTTGGTCAGGAATTGCTCAGCGGCCGTGCGAATCGACTCGTCGTCAGATTTCACCTTGATCTGAGCGACCGCTTCCACGGTAACGGCCACGCCTTGCTTGGTGTAGAGGTCCTGCTGCGGAGCCACGTCGAACGACATCAGTTCGAGCGACAGGCCGCGACAGACCTGGAACATGGGCAGCACCATCGTGCCGTGCCCTTTCACCACGCGGGTTCCACCCAGGCCATATACGATAAGCGCCTCGTGCGGCCCGGCCTTGCGATAAAGCCTGGCCATGGCATTGATCAGGAAGAGAATCACCATCACTCCCAGGCCAACGAAGATCCAAATCACCATTACTCTCGACAGCTCCGGCATAACGCCTCCTGTTACAAATGCAGGTTGAAAAATTTGCTTGAGCCTCTTATCGCCGGGGGATGCGGACCCACCAACTCGGAATGGGCCTGCGCCTTCAGGTTGAAATCGATGATGGAAAAATTGCCCCACACGCAAAAACCCAACGTTACGTACGCAATCACCAGAATCGGCCAGGCTGCGGCCGGCTTCAGCCCGCTGGCGACGAGCGCCGCAATGGTGAACACGACCAGCATGAAACTCATGATGCCGAGCCCGAGCATTAGCGCGCCTTCGCGCGAGGTATAGCCGTTTGGCCGCCAGTTGGCGTCAAAATGCACCGCCATGCGCAGAGGCAACTGATCCCAGGCGCGCCAGTAAGTCAGCGCAGTCGTGGGCAGCGCCAGCCACATCAGCCAGGTCAACGTTTTGTGCCAGGTCCGAACCACAGAACTCTCCTTACGAGATCACCACGGCACTTAAAGCTTCACGGAGCTACCCGCCGTAGCTTCGTCTTCTCCTGACATTTCGCTCCATAAGCGGACGTATGCAATTCCCTTTTCGTAGCGCGTAACCACGACTTCAGTCCCCTTCGCGATCGCGCTGCCATCTTCGCTGCGCGCGCCACAGACGCGGCGCGTCCCCATCTGCGAGTACAACAGTTCCCCCGTCCCGCCTTCGCGGATGGAGACGCAAAGCTTGCCGAGCACGCCCACCATTTCATAGTCGGCCGGATCCATAGTTTCCTCATCCGAGATCAGCACCTTGCTCAAGAACAGGAAGATAATTCCGCCGCCGATGAGCCCGCTTATGACCGACAGAGTCAGACCCAGTCCCACCCATACCGAGGAAAACCGGGTGAGCAGGTATCCGGTACCGCCAAACCAGGCCAGAAACGCCGCCAGCGACGGCGGATTGAACGGTGACACACTGCCGCCGCGCGCGCCTTTGATCGCGCCTCCTGATTGCGCTTGCAAAGGGCCGTGCGACGAGGCCGCGTGACCTGCGCCTGCTTGAATAGTCGACCCCTGGGCCACAGGCCCGTGTGCCGTCGGCAGATGCACACCGTGCCCGTGAAAATGCGGCAGGTGCAGTCGACCCATACGTGAGCCTCCGAAGACGAACGAAAAGAAGCTGAAGCAGAAACCGACCGCAAAGCAGATCAGGTAGAAGTCAGACCAGGTCATCGGATTCGCCTCCCCTCCGCACTCGCCGCGCGATGGTGTCTCCCATTTGCTGCCAAGTCGGGCCGCAATGCCTCCAGAAGCCGCTCGGAAAGACCGGGAGTGTCGAGAATCGCGCCCAGCAGGAGCAGGCAGCGTCGCGTATCCCTTTCGCGCGCCGCCTTGATCAGCACATTACTGATGTCAGGATCGCTGGCGAAGCGCTCGGAACCCTGCAGCAGCCAGACGTCGATTTGGCCTTCCACCGTGCGCAGGTCCGAGGTCAATTCCGTGTGATAGCCCTCGGGATCATCCACAAGAAATCCCGGATGCACCTTGAAGAACTTGGCCAGCAGAGCCCGCGAGGACTGCGTCATGTGCGGCCGCGACCCATTCTCGATCTGCGAGAGATACGACTGGCTCAGGCCTTTCCCCTTCCCCATTTCGTCACGAATGGCGCGGACCAACTCCTGCTGCGTCATCGGCCGGCCCAGACCGCGAAGCGACCCTTCCACTTCGCGCAGATAACGGATTTTCTCGCCCAGTTTCATCGGAGCTATATTCCAAATCGAGATATTTATATTGCAATTTGCGATTTATGTCAAGAAATGTAAATAGCTAGAAATCATGCAGTTACGGAGATCCAGTGCAAGACTGGCAAAAGAGAAAGCCTCCGGCAGCGCCGGAGGCTGAAACCGCGACTCAGTGAAGAACGGACTTGCGGACGACGTCCGTTGTGTTTGTCACGATAAATCTGCCGCGACACTTTATTTTGCTGGCGACTGAACCTGCGTTTTGGTGTCGATTAGAGTCCCGCTTCGATTCGCGAACGCGGATCGAGATAGTCGCGCAAGGCATCGCCGATGAAATTGAAGCTCAGTACCGCGAGCATCACTGCCAATGCGGGGAACAGCACCAGATGCGGCGAATCGAACAGGTGGGCGCGCGCGTCGTTGAGCATAGTTCCCCAACTGGCGGTCGGCGGAGGAACGCCCAGTCCGAGGAAGCTCATGGTAGCTTCGGCAAGGATCGCCCCGGCCATACCGATGGCGGCCTGCACCACGATGGGTTGAATGATGTTAGGCAGAATGTGGCGAACGATGATACGAACATCGCTTGCGCCCAGGGCCCGCGCAGCTTCGACGAATTCGCGTTCGCGGGCCGCGAGGACTTGCCCGCGAACGAGGCGGGCGTATCCGACCCAGCCTCCGATAGAAAGCGCGATGACGAGATTCAAGATGCCGGGACCGCGGAAGGCCACGAAGGCGATCGCAATCAGGATTCCGGGGAACGATAGAAAAGCGTTCATGAGAATCACGTTGACAAAGCGATCGATCGCCCCGCCGTAGTAGCCGGCAATCGAGCCAATCACGAGACCGAGGCCGAGCGAGATCAGCACCACCGAACCGCCGACCAGCATCGAGATGCGTGCGCCGTAAATGATGCGAGAAAGAATGTCGCGGCCGAGTTCGTCGGTACCGAACCAATGCGAATGGGAAGCCGAATTCAGCCGGGAGGGCAGATCGATGGCTGCAGGATCTTGCGGCGCAATCCAGGGGGCGAGCAGCGCAAAGATTACGAAGATCACGACCATGACGAGGCCAGCGGCAGCCAAAGGATTGCGCCGCGCATTTCTAGCGACCCGATCGAGCAACGGGATGGCGTCATCCGGCACTGGAGAATCTTACCTCGGCGAGGGCGTATTTTCGCAGCGGCACTTGCAACCGCAGGTGGCTGCATGACAGATACGTTGGCGGTCGATTCGCGGCTATGCGGCGCGGCGCATTACGATGGGGTCGCGGCGCGCGTGGGGTGGACGCACCAACAGAGGGATCACGGCACTGCACAGCATGATTGCCGCGATTAAGTAGAGGGCGTCCGAGTAGCGTCCGCTACTCTGACGGATTCGTGCAATGAGCGTGGGTCCGAGCACGCCGGCGAATGCCCAGGCCGTAAGCATCGAGCCATAAATGGAGCTCACGTTCTCTGCTCCAAAATAATCGGCGGACAAGGCAAGCATGGCACCGAAGCCTCCGCCGCAGCACAGCAATACCATAAAGCACAGTACGGAGAAGACGGAGAAACTCTGGACCATCGGCAGCAAGAAGAACAGGATGGCCTGGACAGTAAGCATTGTAAGGAACACCCATCGTCCACCGACGAGACCGGCGAACCACGCCCACAAAAGTCTTCCCGCACCGTTAGCGATCGCGATTACGCCGACCAACTCAGCGGCGGCTGTGGCGGTTACACCGGTGACTTCCCGGGCCATCGGTGCGGCCTGCGAGATAATCGAGATCCCAGCCGATGTGTTCAGGAACAACAGCATCCACAAGGCATACCACTGCCAGGTGCGCATCGCTTCGCGCAGGGTGTAGGTCTTGGCCGGGCGCTCTTTCTGCTGGGCAGGGCTAGGTTGCCATCCTTGCGGGCGATAGTCTGGCGGCGGATCCTGCATGAAGAACGCGGGAATCATGACGGCCACGAAATACACAGCGCCCAAAATGGCAAAGGTTCTCATGACTCCCGTGCTGATGATCAGGTGGGTGGCGATAGGAGCGGAGATCAGAGCGCCAGCGCCGAAGCCGGCGACAGCGATACCCGTCATCATTCCCCGCTTATCGGGAAACCATTTCACCAAGGTAGCAACGGGAACGATGTATCCGAGACCGATGCCGAAGCCTCCGAGGATGCCGTAAGAGAAGTAGAGCCAGTACAGATGTCCACCAGACAGGCTGGCCAACATCACCCCACCGCCGTACAAGACTCCAGCCGTCATGGCGACGATCCGAGGCCCGGAACGGCGCATCCACAAGCCGCCGACGAACGACGCAAAGCCTAATGTGAGAATGGCGAGGGTGAAGGCGAGCGTGACTTCCGAGATCGTCCAGCCAAATGTCTTGGTGAGAGGAATTCGGAAGACGCTCCAAGCATAAACAGCACCGAGAGCGATTTGAATGATCACACCGGAAACGGCGATGGTCCAGCGATTGACGCGGCCATCGGAAGTATTTGACATGCGGGTGAGATTCTAGAGCAAAAAAGGCTGTTGCCGCACATTGAAGGCGGTGTTCGTGGTTGCCAGCGAGTTCCTGTTTTTGGAACGAGTTTACATGTGAATTGCCCTACTAGTTCCCCAGTCGGTTTGCTGGAATCATGGGTTTGGCGGGCAGGAAATCGAGAAAAACCTCTAGAGACGCAATTCGACCGAAAATCTTTAGACGCAAGGACTTACCCCAGGTGCAGCGGTTCGCCGACCCGGGTCCGCGACTCGAAGATATTGTTCGCAATCACGTGCAAGAAGCGACCCATGCGATCCAGCGCGCCCCCCTGCCGCCAACCATTACGGCATGGACGGACGTGGGGCGAAGGCGGAAGACCATCTACGAACCCTGAAACGTGAGTTGGCCCTGGGCGTCGCGGCGGCAAGAAGATAAGTTCGTGATAAGTGCGCATCGGACGTGCGAGGCGAAAAGCTCGCACTTTTTTTTCGCGCGCAAGTGACTGCGAAAAGAGGGATTACAGTTTTTTACTTTTCTACCGCTTGAGATCGAGCACAGATTGTGTTCCCATAGTCAAAACGAGACCGCATGCCGTCTCCGCATGCGAGCCTAAAACCTCCACAATCAGCCTAAATTCTGAGGAGAAAAATCACATGAGTAAAGTCTCGTACATTCCCAAGGACTACAACACAGTCACACCGTATCTGGTCATTAAGGGAGCTGCACAAGCCATCGACTATTACAAGAAGGTTTTCGGCGCAACCGAAACGGTTCGCATGAACGGTCCGGATGGCAAGGTCGGTCATGCCGAACTGAAGATCGGCAACTCGATCATCATGGTGGCGGATGAGAACCCGAATATGGGACAGGGACACACCAGCGCTACGACTATTGGCGGAAGCCCGGTCAGCCTCTACCTCTATTTTCCCGACGTCGACCGCGTATTCGAGCGCGCAGTAGCCGAGGGAGCGAAGGTTCTAAAGCCAGTTGAGAACCAATTCTATGGGGATCGCAATGGTTTCCTGCAGGATCCATTCGGACATCTGTGGGGCGTGGCCACGCACGTAGAAGATGTGTCCCCGCAGGATATGAAGGAGCGGATGCAGAAAATGATGCAAGCTGCGTAGGTAAACGCGGTTTGAAACGCAAGAAGCGAGGCGGGGCTCTCTAGCTCCGCCTTTGTTATTTCGCCTTCTTCACGGCGGCAGGCAGCAAGGCAACATGGCGCTTCGCCTTCGTCGCATCGGACGATTGGGCATCCTCTGGTTCGCTGATAATTAGGTACAGGGCTTCGGTGCCGGCGCGGCGGTATTCTTGCATAGTCAACCCCACTTTTCCCGACTGAGCGGTCTGATTGTCGGTGGTCCAGCCGCGAGCTTTCAGTTCTCTGGCATAAAAAGACGTGATGTCTTGCGCACTCGCATCGGTGCGGAATACGCGGACGTTCTCCTGAGCTTCGATTCCCTCTTTTTCACCCTCGCTGGCGATCCCGCCAATTGCAAGAAGAAGGAACGCCGGCATGTTCTTCAGGTCAGCGGGAACTTGAACCGAGTCGGGCGGGTCTGGCGGAGTGGGATCGGAAACGGTAACAGTGGCCTCGTGTTGCGGTTCTGCCGATTTTTTCCTTTCATCGCAGGCGGTCAAAACGAAAATCAGCAAGAAAACGGCGACGGCCCTCACGGGATTGAGCAGCATGTCGGAAATGTTAGAGCGAATCCCCCTCTTCTGGAAAGAACCTAAAGGATTGGGCTCTTAAGCGTGGTTTTGCGATCCGTGGATTCCTACTGCCTGATCCGCGGATTCGCCACGGAGTACATCACATCGGTCAAGAAGTTCACGGCTACGTAAGTTAATCCGATCGCGAGAATACAGCCTTGGACGAGGTAATAGTCGCGACTCGAGATGGCCTGAATGGTCAGGCGGCCGATGCCGGGCCAGGAGAAGATGGTTTCAGTGACGATGGCTCCCGCGAGCAATGCACCGAATTGCAGGCCTAGAACTGTGAGCACAGGGATCATGGCGTTGCGCAGGGCGTGCCGGTAGACGACCGTGCTTTCTGGAAGGCCTTTTGCGCGAGCGGTGCGAATGTAGTCCTGGCTGAGTTCTTCGAGCATGGAGGTGCGCACCATGCGGGTGAGGATGGCGGCCAGTGCGCTCCCCATGGTGATCGCAGGCAGCACAAGGTTGGCGAAGGATCCGGCGCCGGAGACGGGGAGCCATCCGGCTTTGATCGCGAATAGCAAGATCAGAATGGGGCCGAGCGCGAAATTGGGAAAGGACAGGCCGAAGAGGCTGATGACGGAGAGCAGGCGGTCGTCCCACCGGTTACGGCGCCGGGCGGAGCGGACTCCGGCCGGGATAGAGAGGACGATGGCGACGAAAAGGCTCGCCAGCGTGAGGCGCAGCGTGTACGGATAACGTTGCGCGATGAGTTTGGCGACCGTCTGGTTGTAGCGGAAGGAGCGTCCGAGATCGCCGTGCAGAACGCCTTTCCAGTAGCGGAGGTATTGTTCGCCCAGGGGAGCGTCGAGGCCGTAGGCGTGGCGGGTGGCGGCAATGTCGGCCGCCGGAGCGCCTTCGCCGAGCATCTGCTGAATAGGGTCCCCGGGAACCAGGTGGATCAGCAGGAATACGATGCTGACGACCAGCCAGATTACGGGTAGGGTGTAGAGGACGCGTTGGAGGAGCAGTTTCAGTTCTCAGTTCTCAGGTTCGTTGACTTTTACATCTTGTCATCCTGGCCGGAGCGAGCTCGAATGAGCTCGCGTAGTCGAAGGACCTTGCGCTGCGGCTCAGCAGGACCATCGTCTGGTCATGCCACACACAAGATCCTTCGACTGCGCACGACGACTCGCATCCCTCGCGGCCGTGCTTCGCTCAGGATGGCATTTGTTTGGGTTAGTGCTGATAGCGCGCATTCCCTCTCGATCTCCTTCAATCCCCGCCCTGCTTGGCGGCCTCGGCTTCGCCCTCGATTTTCGCGATCTTCTCAATACGGACGAGCGCGATGCGGTGGCCTTCCAACTCTTCCACGGTGTAGCGGCGCCCTTCGTATTCGAAAGAATCCCGCAGGTTCGGGATGCGCTGCAGACGGGCCAGGATAAATCCTGCCAAGGTTTCGAAGCCGGCGTCGCGGGGCAGGATCAAGCCGTATTCGGTTTCAAGATCGCGGATGTTGACCGAGCCCTCCAGGAGCAACACCGATTCGTCTTCCAGCGCAGGCTCGCTTGGCGAGACATCGAATTCGTCTTCTATGTTGCCGACGAGCTGTTCCAGCACGTCTTCCACAGTAATGACGCCGGCGGTTGATCCGAACTCGTCGACCACCACGGCGAGATGGCGGCGCCTTTCTTTGAATTCGGCGAGCAATTCGGCCAGGACTTTCGTCTCAGGGACAACGAGTACGTCGTGCATGATCTGGCCGATCTGCATCCGGGAGATGCGGGTGGCGCTGGTCTGGCCGAGATTGCTGAGGCGCAGGCGCATCCAGCGCATGAGGTCCTTGTAGTAAAGCACCCCCACGATGTGTTCCGGACCGCGCTGCGGATCGTAGACAGGAATGCGCGAGTGTTGTCCTTCGACGACGCGCACGAGGGCATCGTCGAGCATCAGGTCGGAAGGCAAAGAAAAGATATCGGGGCGGGCGACCATCACTTCGCGGACGGTGATGCTGTCGAGTTCGATGGCGCTGTGGATCATTTCTTCCTGGAATTCGGGAATCTGGCCGAACTGGCGGCTGGCAGTCACGATGAGCTTGAGTTCGTCGGGGGAATGAACTGGGCCGCCGCGCCGAGTGGCGTGCGCGCCGAAAATCCGCAGGACCAGGCCACCGGAGCGGCGCATAAAAAAAAGGATGGGACGGGTAATCGTAAGAAAAGCCTCCATGGGCGCCGCCACAGCGAGGGCGACTTGCTCGGCGCGCTGCAGGGCAAGCGTTTTCGGCACCAACTCGCCCAGGAGAACGTGCATGTAGGTGATCAGGCTGAAGGCAATGGCGATGGCGATCGTGTGCGCATAGATGGCGACGTGAGGGAGCCGGTGGACAATGGGCAGGCTGCCGACCAGGCCCGCGACCATGGGCTCGCCGATCCAGCCTAGCGTGAGGCTGACCATGGTGATACCGAGCTGGACGCCATTGACGACTTCGTCCAAGTTCTGGTGGAGCCGCTGGACCATGCGGGCGCCGATGCGTCCGGCTTCAATGAGCTGCTGGATGCGGGTATCGCGTACGCTGACCAGCGCGAACTCCGCGGCCGCGAAGAACGCATTGGCTGCCACCAGGAGCAGGATCAGGAAGAT
>Ga0307478_10002284_pt1 | contig 15312 bp, 13 predicted proteins | sample atmos_gasesECM4C_2_FD_203713 | JGI IMG/M metagenome (GOLD analysis project Ga0307478, IMG submission 203713) | Hardwood forest soil microbial communities from Morgan-Monroe State Forest, Indiana, United States - atmos_gasesECM4C_05 | ecosystem: Environmental > Terrestrial > Soil > Temperate...
AGAACGAAGCCGCTCGCGCGGCGGACGCTGCCGCGTGGTGAGGTCGGCAGTGTTGGTGCTCATGGTCATATAAATTTTGGGTCACAAGGAGGTCCCTGTGACCCATCTACGAAAAATCATGCTGGAGGAACTCCAGCGTCGTCATTACTCCGAGGGTACCACACACTATTACATCCGCCATGTCGAAAGGTTCGCGGGACATTTCAACTGCTCTCCGGATCGTTTGGGTCCGCAACACATTCGCCAGTACCAAGCTTATCTCTTCACCAAACGGAAGTTGTCACCCGGTTCGGTGACGAACCATCTGTGTGCCCTGCGGTTTTTCTACATTCAGACGCTCAAGAGACCGTGGAGCATTGCCGACACTCCTTATCCCAAGAAGACGCACCGCTTGCCCACGATTCTCAGCCAGGAAGAAGTAGCACAACTTATCGACGCCGCTCCCACTGCGTTTTACCGCACCATCCTCATGACTCTCTACGCGACCGGAGTTCGGAACGCGGAGTTGACTCGTCTGAAGGTCAGCGACATTGATAGCCGACGGATGGTGATTCACATCCAAGGCGGCAAAGGTCGCGAAGACCGCGACGTGATGCTCAGTCCCGTTCTGCTCGAGGAACTACGCGCGCACTGGCGACGGTTACGCAAAAAATCCATTTGGCTCTTCCCGGGAAACAGCTGGCATAGTGGTGAACAGCCCATCGATACGAAAACGCCGCGTCACGCCTGCCAGTACGCCGCTTGCCGTGCCCGAATCAAGAAGAAGGTGTATCCCCACGTGCTCCGTCACTGCTTCGCCACGCACATGCTGGAAGCCGGTGCCGACCTGCACACCATTCAAATATTGTTGGGGCATCACGATCTGAAAGAAACGGCTCGCTATCTCCATCTTTCCGAGCGTCACTTGCACGCCACAGCCAGTCCTCTGGACTCGCTGCTGCTGAAAGGCAGGTCACAACCGGAGAGCTAGATGACTCGGCCGCCGCTGGAGGTGGCCGATCTAGTCCGCACCGCAGGCACCCCATTCATCGAGCGCAATCGTCAGTGGCTCCGTTGGACACATCTTAAGGTCCTACTCGCCATCACACGCTGTCGCACGGCCGCACTTGGCGGTCACATCGATGGGTGCACGCGCTGCGGACATCGCGCTGCCATCTCGTATAACAGTTGCCGGAATCGCCATTGCCCGAAGTGTCAGACCAGCGCTCGTGAACGCTGGATCCAGGCACGTCGCCGCGAACTTCTGCCTTCGCCCTACGTCCATGTGGTTTTCACTCTGCCTCCGCAACTGGCTTCGCTGGCTTTGCAGAACAAGAAAGCCATCTATGGTTTACTGCTTCGCGCCAGCGCAGAAACTCTACTCGAAGTGGCTCGTAACCCCAGGCATCTTGGTGCCGACATCGGCTTCTTCAGCGTGTTACACACCTGGAACCAGAAACTCCAACTTCATCCCCACGTCCACTGTGTCATCCCGGCGGGTGGGCTCTCCCTCGATCGCACACGTTGGGTTCGGTCTCGCCCTCGATTCTTTCTCCCCATCCAAGTGCTCCGGCGCGTATTTCGCGGGAAGTTCGTCGCTGGACTCAAGTCGGCCTTTCAACGAGGACAGTTGCACCTTTCTGGCAATCTGGCTTTCCTCGCTGAACCTAAGATCTTCGCCTCTTGGCTCCGGCCGTTGTTTCGCAAAGATTGGATCGTCTATTCCAAACCACCGTTCGGCGGTCCTGAGTATGTGCTCCACTACCTCGGCCGTTACACCCACCGCGTGGCCATCTCTAACCACCGACTTATTTCCTTCGAGAGCGGCCAAGTCACCTTTCGTTGGCGCGACTCCGCTCACAACAATGAGCAGAAGCTGATGGCGCTATCACTCGATGAGTTCTTGCGTCGCTTCCTGCTGCATCTGCTACCTAAAGGTTTCGTGCGCATCCGCCACTTCGGTTTCCTCGCCAGTCGCCGCAGAGCTCAACTTCTGCCGCTGTGCCTTGCAGCACTGGACTCGCTACCACCGCAAACTGAAACCGCAACATCCACGGCTCAGGACATGAGCTCCCATTGGTTCTGTCCCCAGTGTGGCGGCCCCATGGTGATCATCGAGAGATTAACGGCCGCTCAGATCCAACTTCGCTCCCCACCCAAGCGGTCGATAGCTGCAGCATGAAGTCTCTATCCCATTTCGAAAAGTTCGCGTGCCCCGCCGCGCTACTTCGACGTGTGTCTTGTCACCGAAACATTCCTAGCTTCACACGCCTCATGGTCAATGCAACTACTCCGCAACATCTCCCAACACCCGTATCGGTCGACTCGCTCATCACACCCATGCCGTCCCAGTTCCTGATTTGCCCACATGCAATTCCCATAGCCCCACCGCGTCCGCCGCAAACGCGAGCGGCTTCCTTCTGACGGCTTTATCGAACGCGCGCACCAACACTTTTTTGGTCCGCGCTCTCCATCTTGCGCGCGTCCGATAAAGCACTTACGTGATTCGGGAGCCAGCCCTTTAACCGGCGGTGCGAGGCGCCGCGAGTAATGCTCCACACTCGCTCCTGGATTTCGTCTGGGGATTATCGGCAGGCGTTTCTTTAGCGGATGTGCGCCTACGGCGTTTCCGCGCGGGCCTTCAGGAATGAAAGCCATCGGACGAGAGAGGTGTCCAGCGCATTTTGGATGTCTTTGGTTTCCCCGGGAAGACAAACTCCTTCCCATGATTCTTCCGTACGAACATGTGTGCCATCGGCAGACGCCGAAAAGTTCCACACATGGATGCCGAGAATGCCTGCAGTCTCGCCGCTCCATGCAATTTTTCTGAGAGCCACAACTTCGCCGATCGTCGAAGGAATCGCCATTCCCGCAGTTTCCCAATGAAAGACCGTTCCGACCGCGATCGGTCCGGTAACTGCAGCCTTCGCAATGTCAGGATTCCAATCGGGCCAGCTGTCGATCTGCGTATGTACCCGTCATACGGTTTCCAGGGGTGCGCTGATTGTGGTTTCGTGACAAGAGATGATGGGTGCGTTTGAGTTGATCTCCATAAGCGTCCCTCTTTGGAGTTACGCAATGAGCCCGAGAAATCCTGTCGCCTCCACGAAACCCGCCCATAATACCTCCACGGCACCGACAGGGCTATTTACAGGAACATGAAGCCTTATGGGGCGTCCGCCGCGGGGAGTATGTGAGAGCAAATCTGAAATTGCCAATCTGAAATCTAAAATTCCGTAGGGATGCCTGACCAAGTCTCGCCGGGAGCCCGGGGCTGAAGCCCCGCATTTTTGGCCGCAATACGGACGGCCTGAAGGCCGTCCCTTTCAAAGCTTGATCGAACACACTATGGGAGGGCGAGACGCCTGTCCCTCGATCGTCGTTCTCGAAGCACGAAGCTCGTTCCTCGCGGCTCGCAGCTACTGTCCCGAGCTGGGCCCGGCGTTCGACGCCATCTTGACGTGATGGGAGGTGGCGGCAAACTTCTCGATTCCCTTGAATAACGCTTCCGCTATTTGCTCGCGGTAGGCGGCACTCCGCAGGCGCGCTTCATCCGCGGGGCTGCTTACGAACGAAATCTCGGCAAGGATTGAGGGCATTTCAGTTCCCGTCAATACTACGAAGGATGCCTCGCGCACACCGCGGTTGCGGATGCCCGTCGACTGCGAGGCCAAGGTTCCGTAGAGAGCGCGCTGCACGCTGGCCGCCAGCTTCCTGGACTCGTCCACTTTTTCCTTCAATGCGCGCCCGGAAAGTTTCGCCTGGGTCACCGTCGTCGCGGTTGCATTCTCGCGATACTCGATTTCGCGGGCCTCCGGCGGAGAGAAGAAGCTGGAGTAATAGGTCTCCACGCCGCGCGCGGACGCCAGATTGCTGTAATTCGCATGCACCGAGATGAACAGGTCCGCTTGCGCCCGGTTGGCGATCTCCGCGCGCTGTTCGAGAGGCACGTAGTTGTCGTCCTTGCGGGTAAAAATCACTTCACAGCCCAGCCTGCTCTCCAGCAGGGTGCCCAAACTCTGCGCGACGTCCAGAACCAAATTCTTTTCCAGAAGCCCTTCCTTGCCCACGGTGCCGAGATCCCAGCCTCCATGGCCGGCATCAATCACTATCCGCAGTTTCGGAACATGAGGCCGCGCTTGCGATTCCTGGTTCGTGGTTGGTGCCGCCGGCGCTGCCGTCGTGGGATGCGTTTCGGGTTGCGCTTGGGAAGGAGAAGGTTGAACCTCAGCCTTGGCCTCCGGCTTGACGGCTTCCGCTCCTCTCACTTCGATGACGAGCCGATGAGGATTCTGTTGCAGAGTGTCCCAGAACGTGGAACCGCTTGTCGTCTCCAGGACCACTCGGGTCACGTTATCGGTGGGCTGCGCGATGCGAATGCGCCCGATCAGTCCATCTTTTACGTCGATCACCTGTCCATTCATACCCGGAGCCAGCGATGTGCCGAGCAGATCGAAGTAAATGCGTTCTGGATTGGGCAGCCGGTTCTTTCGATATTGCACCGGGGCTTGGAGATCGACGACTACCGTGCTTACCCCGTTCTGGTTGGAATGATGCACGCCAGTGACCAGCGACGTGCTCGCTGTCCTCGTAAGCTCAGCAGGGGTTGGCAGGGTTGGCACGGGAATGGCGAGCGCCGGATTTTCGGGCACCACGGACGGTGCGGACAGCGCCTTCGTTTGCCCGTCCTGAACGCGCACCGCGGCCGTTGCCGCGCGCGAAGGAGCGCGGAACTTCCACCACAAGCCGCCCGACAATAGAATCCCCAGGATCCCGAGCATCGCCATCCACAAGCCGAGGCGATTGCCGGCGGCCGGCTCCTCGTACAGGTCGGGAGCGATGTCTTCCCGGGAAAATTCAAGAGGGACGTACTCGGAAACGGAGTCGGTCAGCGGGGGTGCAGCCGGGGTCATCGGAATTTTCCGAAGACTCTCCAACTCCGCCGAATGCAATTCGGCCGCGGCCACCTTGGCGGCACGTACGATGCGATCTTCTTCTTCGGGCTTCAGAGCGGCCAGGATGAGCTCGGCCAGAAGATTGAGGCTACGGACGTCGCTGTCGTTGAATCCGAAAGCCTCGGTCGAAAACGCCTCCAGCAATCCGACGACGCTTTGTTGTCCCAGGAGTGGAACCGCCACCATGGACCGCGTGCCGAGGTGGCGGCAGGCTTCCAGGTTGACGCGCGGATCGGTCTCCGAATCGTCGCAACGAATGATTCGTGCAGTACGGAAGCACGCTCCTGAAAATCCGGCTTTTGAATCGAGACGCACACCGCGATCGGGAGCCATGGTTCCAACCGAGGCGCGGCAAATGATCTCATCCTCTTCGGCCAAGGCAATCGCGATCCCGTCGGCTCCAGTGATCGTTTGCGCACGTTCAGCTACCAGCTGCAACACTTCGTCGAGGACAAACTGTTCGTACTCCCAGCTGTTGTCGACGGCTCCCAGGCCCTCGGCGTATCGGCGGGCCTCTTCGGCGCGGCGCCGTCGAATCTGGTCATGAAGGGTGGAGAAGGCGAGCAAAGCCTGCAGCGCTTCACGGCGATCGGTCGACTGTGCGACCGACACGCCCGTGTTCTGCAACGCGGAATCCGACGTGTCCATTGACTTGATGGTTAACACGGAATTCGGGTTCGATGGATGCGTCGCCATGCCGGAATCAGTTATCCACAGTGGTTCGAATTTTGCGGAGCCAGTGTGGTTGAAGCCTAAGCCTCTGTCAATGAGCCACTTTAGCCATTTACTGATTCGTCAGCAGCAGCGTGGACGTCGAGCCGACAGGGGGCTTCACTGGTAAGTTATCGGTCTTTTGGGCGAGTTGCAATGTTCCAAATACACTAAGGTCACACTGGCCTTTCGGCCAAGGTCCGGCCGGCAGTTCCAGATCCGGAAAAACCTGGTTCCATCCCCAGGCTATTTCGATTGACCGAAGACCGGCCCTAACTGTGTAGCGCCCAGCCAGCTTACAGGTGGCCGGCTAGTGGTGTGGCAAACACTAGAATTAGACTAAGCCCAATCGCGGAAACTTCAAACCCGATAGCCCATCTGAGTCATTGCCCTGCCCTGGGGAATCGTCATATGCTGATAGCTGGTGGGTCCCAAGGTTCGTAGTGGAAGACAAACAAGAGGCACCAGGTTCGAGTAGCAAGAAGCGCTCCCGCTGGTTCTGGCCTATGGGCCTTCTGGCCACCGGGATGGCCGGGGCTGCGGTAGTTTTACGGGGATGCTGGCACAGCAAGATGAGTTGGCCGGTTCGGTCGCAGGGATGTGCCTACCAGGTGTGCACCGGTTGCGGCATCAAGCGCCTGTTCGACGAAGACGCCTTTCGCGGCTATGGCCCGTATAGCTACGATCTTGAACGACTGCTTGCCCATGATCAGGCTAAACGCATGAAAAACAAGCCTGACCACCCGTCCAGCGAGCACCGTAGCGCATCCTGACGCCGGCTTCCCGGAACCTTTTCCGATACTGCGGAACGCGCCACTGCCAAGGCTAAGATTTCCGCATGCAGTCTTTTTCGGGTGTAGCCGCCGCGCGCGCCACAGAAGCCGCGTCCACAAAGCAACGCCTTCATTACCGGCATCCGGTCCAGTCGCTGGTGTACGTGCGGCTGGATGAGGGGAATGGCGGGATCATACGCAACCTCAGCCAGGACGGCGCCGCCATCCAGGCCGTCGGTGCCCTGCGCTGCGGCGACTTGCTCCGTTTGCGGTTTGACCTGTTGAACCCCAAAACCCGGGTGGACGTCCACGCCGAAGTGGCTTGGGCGAATCCCTTAGGGCAGGCCGGACTTCGCTTTCTCAAGATGCCCCCCGCAATCACGCGCCAGCTGAATGATTGGATTTTTATCAATCTGCTGCGCGGTTTGGAACGGGCCTCGCCGGTTTTGAATGGCCGCTCAGAAAGCGACGATTTGATCCTATCGTCCGCGAGCCGGCCGGCGATCCGCTTGCCGCGCCGGTCTCCGAGAGCAGCCGAACCAGATCCCAGCGATGGACTTCGGCTGTCGTGGTGGCCGCGGCCCATCTCGCTGCCCCAGTTGGCCAAAATCATGGATGGGTTGGTGCTATTTTCCGCAGTCCTGACGTTTTTTTGCGTTTTCCTTGCCGTCGCCCACACACTGCCCTCCTGGCCGGTGGCGCTGGCCGTAGTGGGTGGCGTCTCGGGATTTCTGACAGCGCTGTACTGGTGTTTGTGCGCGACGCTAGGCTGCGGGACTGCGGGGGTTCAGCTGGCAAGGATGGCGCTCGGGGACAGCGAAGTGGAAAAACCATCGCGCGATCGAGAGGCGCGCTTCCGATAGCGTGAGGACTTTCTCCAGCGCAAAATGGAGCGGTGTAGCGAATAGAGCCGAACTGGCCCATGAACGTGTACGTCCAGCAGGGTGATTTCTCGGGCCTACTGCGCAAAATACTGCTGGGCCAGCCAGAGCTGCAGACTTTTTTGCAGGCGCTCCGGAACGTCGAGAAAACGAATTCCGGCATTCCCCTGTTTGTCGGTCCATGCGATTTCGCCGCTCGCCTTCACCGTGTAGCGCGTCCCCGGCAACTTGAATGAAAGTTGCAGCGGTTGCCGCACGTCGAGATCGCGCCCGAGATGCACGCCGATCCCGCCCTGGCTGAGGTTCAATAGATCTGCCTGCAGACGTTGCTTCTGTCCACAAGACAGCGAAACCGGCACGTCGATCGTCTGGCGGTGATAGCGCAAGCGTCCATGGAGAATCAGATTGCGCGCCGCGGATAAGGTTCGCACCGCCTGCTCGACCGAAATTGGCTTTTGGAAACTGAACAGCGCCCCAGTCGCATCGAGATCCGGTCGTAGCCGCGGTCCGCTCATGACCACCAAAGGAGTATTTAAAGGAAAATGAAAATTTTGCTGCAGATTGCGCAGAAAACGATCGCTGCCGCTCAAGTCACAATCGACAATCAGGGCGTCGATCTTTGATTTTTCCAGTTTCGCTTGCGCTCGCTCGGGCTGTGATTGCACATCGCACTCAATGTGAAGACCGCCGAGGATGCACTCCAGCACGCTGACTTCCTGCCAATCCCGCGACACCACCATCGATGAGAGTCCCATAGCTCAAATTTAGTCCGCTGAGTAATGACTCCCTAGATCACGAAGGTAATGGGACTTAAAGGCCATGAGCTCGAGCTACGAGCCACAAGCTACGGGCGAGCTTCGAACCTGCTTGTGCAAAGATCTCAGTTCGAGGCTCAAAGCTCGCAGCTTCAGGCGCCAGCGGCCTTGCTTTCGCCTCGATACCATTCGACGGTGCGCTGCAAGCCCTCTTCGAAACTCACTTTGGGTTGATAGCCCAACGCTTTCGCCGCGAGGCTGATGTCAGCCAGCGAGTGCCTGATGTCGCCTTCCCGCTCCGGTGCGTACTTTACGTTTCCTGTGTATCCGGTCATTCTCTTCAGAAGTTCGAAGGTCTGATTCAAGTCCACGCGAGTTCCGGTGGCAACGTTGAAGACTCGTCCCGCCACCTTGGCGGCTGGGGCTTGCGCCGCGAGCAGATTTGCGCTGACCGCGTTATCGATGTAGGTGAAGTCGCGGCTCTGGCTGCCATCGCCAAAAATCGTGGGCTGCTCGCTGCGCAGCATCTGCGTGATGAACTTCGCCAGCACGCCCGAGTACGGAGAGGTCGGATCCTGGCGGGGTCCAAAGATGTTGAAATACCGCAGACTGACGGTCTCCAATCCGTAGCACCGGTAAAACGAGATCATGTAATACTCGCTGGCCAGTTTCGCCACCGCATAGGGCGAAATCGGATTCGGCGTCATGTCTTCGCGCTTGGGGAGAGTCGGAGTATCGCCATAGGCGGAAGACGACGCTGCGTAGATCACGCGCCGCACCTTGGCGTCGCGGGCCGCGATCAGAAGGTTGATTGTCCCGTCCACGTTCGCCTGGTTGCTGCCCAGCGGGTCGAGCACCGATTTCGGCACAGAAGGAATGGCTGCCTGGTGATAGACGCATTCGACGCCCTGGCACGCCTTCTTCATTGCGTCCAGATCAAGCAGATCGGCCTTGCGAAACTCGATGCGACGCGCGATCTCTTCGATGTTTTCGAGCTTCCCGGTCGCCAGGTTGTCGATACCGCGAACCTGCTCACCCTTTTCCAGCAAGGATCGCGCGATGGAAGAACCAATGAAACCTGCAACTCCCGTGATCAGATGAAGGCCCATAGCTCCTCATGATAACGAACGACAGGCAATTTCCGTCCACTACAGGAAGAGTACGACAGTAACTTTCGGCCATCGTCCTGCTCAGACCAGACTCACCGTCAACAGAGTGGAGCAGGATTGCCCCGGAGTGAACTTGACTTGAACCTGCTTGTCGAGTGGAAACAGCGTGCGTTGGTCACCACAGAAGCTGAGCGTGTTGGCTGCGCTGTTGCCGGCCAGCGTAATGATGGTTATGGATACGCCACTTCCATTGTCGGCGGAAAATTGCACGATGCTGACCATCCCCGCGGCGGACTGTGCACCAAGATTGATCGCACCGCCCACAAAGACGTCGCCACAGGAGAGCGTGGAGAGCAGACAGGCAATCATAAGAACAACCAGGAGGCGATTCACAAGGCACCTCCAATCGGGTGGAAAGAGGGGTCCGGCGGGCGGAGACCCTCCGGCCGGCCCAGGGCAGGCAGCCCGCCGCTCCATCGACAGGTGTAAGTTTACACCCCGGCGTTAGCGGCGGTTGTCATGGAAACTGTCAAAGGCCCTGGCTTTTGCGCAGAATGAGGAGAAACTCTTCTTTGGTGAGGAGCGCATGGGCTTCGAAGAAGTCCGCCAGCGCCTGCAGAGCCGCCGGAGCGTTGACGATGATGGGCAAGCTGGCAGGTGCAGTTGTGCTTGCCGGAGGTGCTTCAGAAACGGCGGCCGTGCCGAGGGTATTCCCCGGCATTACGGAGCGCAGCATTTGCAGGAGTCGCACCCTGTTTTCATCGGAAATTTCCCGGAACGCGATCCCCATGCCGAGGCAGGGATAGCTCACCCGTACTTCCCCTTTTACGTGAGCCCGTATCGCGTTCAAATCGAGTTCCAGGTCCACAATCGCGCCCACGGGGAAGGTCGCCATCAGTTCCACGTAGCAGCCATTTTGGCTGATATCGGTGACTGTTCCCCAGGTGTGGACGTCGCTGCCCTCCACGCGAAACTGCGCGCTGCCTGAGCATTTATAGCGGGGACTCTGGCGGCGCTCTTCGGCGGTTGCAGACTCCGGGGGGACGCGAGTTTCTGACTGAGAGAACCCCGAGGGATGCTCCAGGTCCCGCCTCAGCCGTCGAAGATAATCCGCGCCAGTGCTCTCCGAACCCATCGCAAATGTCTGGCGACCTCCCGGTCGTGGCAGAGCTGAGGGTGCTCCCCACGCCGGAACAGTCGGCTGCTCCGCCGGGAACGGCCCGCACGGAGGCAGGACTCCTCATCCAGTTCTATCGGGAGTAAATGCAGACGAGCGCGCACGAAAGTGCAGGGATGGGGCGAGAAGAGTTCAATGGGTTCGGTTATGGGAATGAGTCTAGGAACGGGAAACCGCAACCGCCTCCGCTGCCTTGCGAATCTCCTGCCACAACTCGTCTTTGCCGGAACCGGTCTTGGCCGAAAAGGGCAGGATACGAGCCGAAGGATACTGCTGCTGGAAGGTGCGCATCGCATTGCTCAACTGGTTGCCCGAGAGCCGGTCGCTCTTGGTGGCTACCAAGAGAAACGGCCGCCCCGATGCGCTTAGAAAATCGATCAGTTGCTGATCACTTTCCTGCGGCGCGATATTGGAATCGACCAGCGAAATACAAAGGGCCAGGGTAGGGCGTTGCTTGAGGTAAGGATCAATAAAGCTTGGCCACTGCGCCGAAATCTCACGGGAGATGCGGGCGAATCCGTAGCCAGGCAGATCCGCGAAAATGAGTTCTGGACGCGGCTTCCCCGCCATGCGCAATTCGAAGAAGTTGATGGCCCGTGTCCGCCCGGGTGTCGAGCTGGTTCGCGCCAGCTTGGTTCCTACAAGTGCATTGATCACACTCGATTTGCCGACGTTCGACCGCCCCAGGAAAGCAATCTCCGGGAGGCCGGGAGGAGGGAAGTGGCCTACATCGCTGGCCGACAACAGGAATCGGGAGAGGACGCGCACACTCCAGTCTGCAGGCTTTGCAGGGAAGTTGCAAGCGATCACTCACCACAGAGACAGAGAGGCACAGAGGAAGGCTTCCCATTCTCCTGACAGACCCAATTCCGATATTCGTTGGTGTTATTCGACTAAGGGAAATGAAGAGAAAGCTTTTCTCTGTGACTCTGTGGTGAGTTTGCGGCTAGCGATCCAGGCCCAGCGGATGCTTATCATCGTGCACGTCCGCTTCTTTGACCGGTTTGTATTTGTGCCAGAGACGGAGAATCCAGGCAATCCCAAAGCCCAGCACGACACTGATCAACAGAAGAGCCGCGACCGCGGCGATCCCCGCTGTCAGCTTGTCGGATACCATCGCAACCCCTCTGTCTACATTCTAGCTCGGGGGACTTCAGACCGGCCAATCATCCAAAGCAAACGGCCCGCCGAAGCGAGCCGTGTATGCGTTAGCTTTTCCTGAGCCCTAAGCCTGAGCCCTGCTCTACTGGTGCGTGGCCGGACTCTCCCCTGCCTGCGGCGCAATCGGGGTGATGGTTGTTTCCCGGGTTTCGTCGAGAATCTGCGGCAGCGGACCTTCGAGAGCGATTTTGAGCACCTGGTCCATGGTGTCGACGAAGTGCATCTTCATCTCTTTGCGCAAATTCTCAGGGACTTCCGCCAAGTCCTTTTCGTTGTCCTTGGGGAGAAGCACTTCAAAAAGCCCGGCGCGATGGGCCGCCAGCAGTTTTTCTTTCAATCCGCCGATGGGCAGCACCTTGCCGCGCAGGGTGATCTCACCTGTCATGGCGATGTCGCGACGCACCGGAATCTTGCTCAAGGCGCTGGCAATCGCGGTCGCGATCGTGATTCCCGCGGAGGGGCCATCCTTTGGAATCGCGCCTTCGGGCACATGCACGTGAATATCGAGGTTGCGGTAGAAATCCCGTGGCATCCCCAGCCCGTTCGCCCGCGACCGCACATACGACATGGCCGCCTGCGCGGACTCCTGCATGACATCGCCCAGCTTTCCGGTCAGGGTCAGCTTGCCCTTGCCGTCGACTACGGTGACTTCGGTGCTCAGGATTGAACCGCCGACTTCGGTCCAGGCGAGCCCTGTCACCAGGCCGACCTCGCTCTTTTCATTGGCCAGCGTATCGCGGAACTTGATCACGCCCAGGAAGTCGTTAATGTTCTGCCCAGTGATTGTGATCTTGTAGTCGGGCCCTTCTTTCACGACCTTGCGCGCGATTTTGCGGCAGACGTTGCCGATTTCGCGTTCCAGGTTGCGTACGCCCGCTTCGCGCGTATAGGAGCGGATGATCGCTGTGATCGCGTCATCGGTAAACTTGACGTTCTTGTCCGTCAACCCGGCCTGCGCCAGTTGCTTGATGACCAGGAACTGCTTGGCGATTTCGACCTTCTCCGGTTCCGTGTATCCGTGCAGCCGCAGCACCTCCATGCGGTCCTGCAAGGCCGGAGGAATGGTGTGCATCACGTTCGCCGTGGCCACGAAGAAGACCTGCGACAGATCGTACTCGACGTCGAGGTAGTGGTCGACGAACATGAAATTCTGTTCCGGATCGAGCACCTCGAGCAGAGCCGCCGAAGGGTCGCCGCGGAAGTCCATCGACATCTTGTCCACTTCGTCGAGCATGAAGACGGGATTCTTGGTGCCCGCTTTCTTCATCATCTGGATAATTTGTCCCGGCAAAGCACCGATGTAGGTTCGACGATGGCCGCGAATCTCGGCCTCATCGCGCACGCCGCCAAGGGACATGCGGACGAACTTGCGGCCGGTGGCCTTGGCAATCGACATGCCTAGAGAGGTTTTGCCTACGCCCGGAGGTCCGACGAAGCATAGGATCGAGCCCTTGGGATTCTTCACCAGTTGCCGGACTGCCAGAAATTCAAGGATGCGCTCCTTGATCTTCTCGAGACCATAATGATCTTCGTTGAGGACTTTTTCGGCGCGGCCGATATTGCGGATTTCCTTCGACCGCTTCTTCCAGGGCACAGCCAAGAGCCAATCCAGGTAATTGCGCGAGACCGTGGACTCAGCCGACATGGGCGGCATGGCTTCCAGTTTCTTCAGTTCCTGGATGGCCTTGTCCTTGACTTCCTTGGGCATGCCGGCGGCCTCGATTTTCTTCTTCAGTTCGTCGAACTCGCTCTTCTCGCCGCGGCCCAGTTCCTTCTGTATGGCCTTGATCTTCTCGTTGAGGTAGTACTCTTTCTGCGCCCGTTCCATCTGCCGCTTCACGCGCGACTGGATGGTGCGGTCCATATTGAGTTTTTCGATCTCGATATCGAGCACGTCGGCGATGCGCGTCAGACGCTCGGCCGGGTCGAAGATTTCGAGCAATTCCTGCTTCTCTTCGATGGAAAGCTGCAGGTTGGCCGAGATGGTATCGGTCAGCTTGGCGGGATCCTCCATGCGGACCGCCGCGATCATGGTCTCGTAGTTGAGCGACTGGCAGAGCTTCACGTACTGCTCGAACAATCCGGTGACGCGCTGCATGCCGGCTTCAATTTGCGGGTTGGTTTCGGTGGTGTAACGGGCTACCCGGACCGAGGCCTGCATGTATCCGTCGGTGTCAGTGACCTGCAGAATCTTGCCGCGCTCGATGCCTTCGACCAGGACTTTGATGTTGCCGTCGGGCAGCTTCAGACTCTGCACGATGTTGACGATCGTGCCTACCTGGTAAATTTCGTTGGCCTTGGGTTCGTCGATGGAGGCATCGTGCTGCGTAGCCAGGAAGATTTTCTTATCGGCAGCGAGCGCTTCTTCGAGCGCGTGCACGCTGGACTCCCGGCCCACCACGAACGGGGTCATCATGTAAGGGAAAATGACGACGTCCCGGATGGGCATCATCGGAAGTTTCTTGGTCTCAAACTTTTCTTTCGATTGGGTCACGAAAAAATTCAGCTCCTAGCTGCTAGCCTTTGGCTCCCAGCCTAAAATCTTATTTTAACAACGCGAGCACTTCTGCCGTATCAGCCATTCGGCCGGGTACCGTCCCCTTCGGGACCAGCAGCTAGAACCTAAGGCTAAAGGCTGTTTTATCCTGCCTTATCCATCATGGCAAGGGATACGTCCCGCTTCTCCACCATCTCCCGGGTCACCTCGAACTCCTTTACTTTCTTCTGACTTGGCAGATGGTACATCAGGTCAAGCATCAACTCTTCGAGAATCATGCGGAGGCCGCGGGCGCCCACTTTGCGCGCCATCGCCTGCCGGGCGATGGCCCGGGTCGCGTCTTCGCTGAACTTCAGGCGGACATTCTCGAATTCAAACAGCCGCTGGTATTGCTTGATAATCGCGTTTTTGGGGCGCGTCAAGATCTCGATAAGTGCAAACTCGTCGAGATCCTCCAGCAAGCCGACCACCGGCAAGCGGCCCACAAATTCAGGAATCAATCCGAACTTGATCAGGTCCTCGGGCTGAACTTCACTGACCAGGCGGTACTTGGTCTTGTTGTCCTCGGCGGCTTCGGCGGCTTGTGCTTCCTCGCCAGTCTTGAAACCGAGGGACTTCTTGCCGACTCGCCGGGAAATGATCTTGTCCAGCCCGACGAACGCTCCTCCGCAAATAAACAGGATGTTCGTGGTATCGACGGGGGTGAATTCCTGGTGGGGATGCTTGCGTCCGCCCTGGGGTGGAACGTTCGCTATGGTGCCTTCCAGAATCTTCAGCAGCGCCTGCTGTACGCCTTCACCGGAAACGTCGCGGGTAATCGACGGGTTCTCATCCTTGCGCCCGATTTTATCGACTTCGTCGATATAGATGATGCCGGTCTGGGCCCGTCCCACATCGCCTTCGGCCGCCTGCAGGAGCTTGAGGATGATATTTTCGACGTCCTCGCCGACATATCCCGCTTCGGTCAGCGTGGTCGCATCCACGATGGCGAAGGGCACATCCAGCATGCGCGCCAGGGTTTGCGCCAGCAGCGTCTTGCCGGTTCCGGTGGGCCCGATCAGGAGAATGTTCGATTTGGTCAGCTCCACGCCATCGCCGGTCTTCTGGCGGTTCATGAAGATGCGCTTGTAGTGGTTGTAGACCGCGACCGCCAACTTCTTCTTGGTCTGCTCCTGGCCGATGACGTACTCGTCGAGGAAGGTTTTTACCTCTTGCGGCTTGGGGAGCTGGTTCGGAGTGGAGGACTCCGGGGTGGTGGTGCGGTCATCTTCCAGAATAGAGTTACAGACCGCGACGCACTCGTCGCAGATATAT
>Ga0307478_10002285_pt1 | contig 15310 bp, 11 predicted proteins | sample atmos_gasesECM4C_2_FD_203713 | JGI IMG/M metagenome (GOLD analysis project Ga0307478, IMG submission 203713) | Hardwood forest soil microbial communities from Morgan-Monroe State Forest, Indiana, United States - atmos_gasesECM4C_05 | ecosystem: Environmental > Terrestrial > Soil > Temperate...
ATGGGCACAGACCGCTCTGCTGCCGGCCCGCCGAGCGCGCCAAAGCCTCTCCGCCCAATAGATGTACAAGGAGCGTGACACGAATAGTTGGAGTATGATGTCCGACGTTGAACGTCATCAGCCGGCCTGTACGCGTCTCCCGGAGCCATTCATGCCTGTCACCAAGCCAGCCAACGAGCAAGCCCGCCTCGCCGCTCTCGAACGCTACGCTATTCTGGATACCGACCCCGAACGATCGTTCGACGATTTAACCCAATTGGCCTCGTTTATCTGCAAAACTCCTATCGCACTCATCTCTTTAATCGACGACGATCGCCAATGGTTTAAATCGCGGGTAGGCCTCGAGGCTTCTGAAACACCTCGCGAGGTCGCCTTTTGCTCCACCGCCATTCAGCAATCGGAACTCTTTGTCGTTCCAGACGCACTAAAGGACGAGCGCTTTCGCGATAATCCGCTAGTTGTTGCAGACCCGCATGTCCGCTTTTACGCGGGAGCGCCTCTCATCAATGAGGACGGCTATGCGCTCGGAACGCTTTGCGTGGTTGACCAAACGCCTCGCGAATTGACGCCCGAACAAAAGGACGCCCTGAAGGCCCTGAGCCGCCTCGTCCTGGCCCAGATGGAATTCCGCCGCAACTTAATCCTCTTGAAGGAAGCTCTAAGCGACCGCACAAAGGAAGAGCATGAGCGCGAACAAGAACTCCTCAAGGTGCAAGCTACGTTGATGCGCGTACTCGGCCTGCACCATTCCGTCTCTACCGCCAAGCCTTAACGAGTGGCTCAGAGGGCCATGCCAGACTGCGTTCCGGCACCTTCTCTCTGTGAACTCTGCGTCCTCGGCGCCCTCCACGCATGTGCAAAAATTCTTTCCCTTACGATTGCTCTGATCGATTGCTAGACCGCCCCAACCGCCCGCCGTAAGACATCGCGCGAAATATTCGCTCCGCTTACAACCAGCACGACTTTGTCTCCAAAATCCGGGCGCGCGTTCAGCAGCGCGGCCGTACTCGCCGCGCCTGCCGGCTCGGCCAGGACATGTTCTTCGACAAGCAGAATCTCGATCGCGCGCAACATTTGCTCTTCACTCACAAGCAGCGCGTCATCCACGAGGCTCTTAATGTCGTGCACATTCGCCTCATCTGGCGTGCGCGTCGCCAATCCATCCGCAATCGTGTCGCAAGTCGCGGTTCCGACAACGCGGTCCTCCTGCCACGATCGAAAATACGCCGGCGCCCGCTCCGCCTGCACGCCGACGATCCTGACACGCGGCGCAATCTGTTTCACCGCCGCGGCAATCCCACGAATCAATGCCGTGTCGCCCATCGGCACCACAATCGTTGCAGCGTCGGGAAGCTGTTCCAGAATTTCGCAACCAATCGTCCCCGGCCCCGCGGGCAAATCCAAATCCGTCGCATCATTCAAAAAATAAACACCGTGTCGCTTTGCATACTCCGCTGCTAATGCAAACGCCGCCGCCAAATCCGCCCCGCCACTCTCGACAATCGCCGCCCCGAGAGAAGCAATTCGCGCGCGTTTCACCGGGTTGCACCCCGCAGGCAAAAAAATCCGCGCCCTCAGTCCCAACAGTTTTGCGGCATAAGCCACCGCGGCCCCATGATTCCCCGTGCTCGACGCAATCACTTCCTCAATGCGGCCACTCTTCAATCGCGTTGCCAGCGCCCACAAAGCCCCGCGCACCTTGAATGACCCCGTCGGCAACTCCGCTTCCAATTTCAAGTAAACGCGCTTCCCCGCTATCCCGCTCAAGAACGGCGCACCAATCAACCGCGTCGCCGAAAAATATTCCATGAGAAATTCTTGCGCCCTTCGTATGGAGGCTAGTTCTGGTTGGATTTGCAAACGCACCTCACAGCCCGACGTATCGAACCTCTCCGGGGTTGATGGAATCAAGAGCCGCCAGGCACTCGGGAACATGAGGCAGCACATCGATCATTTGATTCGTTTTCGCTCGAACAACCAGGATAGCGATTTTCAGATTTGCGAGGTTTTGTTGGAACGGCAGACCTTTATCGAGCGTGATAAAGGCGTCGAAGCGGTCCGGCGCCAACCGCAAGAGTTCTCCGTTGGTCTTGCCAGCAAAGCCAGCTTCAGGAACAGTCTGGCAACTATGTCCATGAGATAGGAAACTGCCCTTAAGGGGCCTCGGAACACATTCATCCAGCAAAAGGTTCACTTGAGCTGCGCGAGAACAAGCGCTTTCGCCTCTTCGAGCGCAGCAATAGCTGCCTCACGGCTTACGGTGGGAAAGTGGTCGAGGAATTCATCAAGGGCCTGACCACCCTCGATATAATCCAACAGCGCCTGAAACGGCACTCGCGTACCCGCAAACACGGGCACTCCGCCAAGAATCTCCGGGTTTTTCACGATTACGCTGGACGCCATGAATTTGCCTTCTGTTGCGAGTCTATCAAGAAATGAAAAACTGGCAAAGGCACATCATCGAAGCGCCTTGCGCACTCCGAGCCGTCACAAAGACTCATTTCACCGGGGCCAACTCTCACGCATACCGCAGTGGCTGTGGTGCTTATCGCCGTCGCCTCCGACTAGCGATCCGGCTTGCTCTCCAGAAGAGCGCTCAAAAGGCCGGCGATTTGCGATTCCTGACGCATGACAACTTGCTGATGTTCGGCCGCGCCATCGCTGCTGGCAAGCCGCGCAAGGTTGGCCGCAAGATTCTTCACCGCCACATCGTGCGGAACATACGTTCGATCCATTGGCGTCATGGCTTCCCAGCCCGATTCCGTTCGCCGCAGTTCCCAGCGAACTTTTTCGTGCCGGCGCCTTACTTGTGTAGTTCCGCCGCCAATCAACACTTTCGAATCCACCTCCAGGCGTGCCCAACCATGATCGCGCTTTACGTCCACCCGCTCCACACTGAATTGCTCGACGATCACCATGGGCAGCTGGGCTTTCAAAGGATCGTCGGTCCGCAACACACTCCCGGCCGCATCGCTCAATTCTGAAATACCCTCCGCCACTTCCTCGCGCGTCGGAGGCTTATTTCCCGCGGCAATGATCACGCTCAGCGGAATCTCGAACGCCGTCTCTACCTCCTTCGATACGGGCGACACAGGCGGAGCTGGCGGTCCATAAATCGCCCAGCTCTTCTCGGCGACAGCCGTAGGTGGACGGTTCGGATTGGCATTCTCGGCCGTGGCGTGTGATTCGACGGCCCTCCCCGCAATCCCTCGTGCATGACCATTCGAATCCCTGGACGCGCCCGGTGTATTCCCTGCCGTCACAACTCCACCAGTTTCCACTTTGTAGCGATAGAATCGCGGCCTCCCCCTAGACCTCCAGTACGGCGACTCGTAATCCTGCGACTCCAAGCCCGTCCTCACGAGACTGTAGAAACTGTGTTGTAGCGGATCGACAACGATTCCAACATGCCCGGGCCACGCGATCAAATCGCCCGCGCGCGGATTTTTCACCCGCTCGAAATTCTCGTTGCCCGCATAAATCTCGAAGGAACTCGCATACGGATACTCGTATCCCGCGCTCGCGTAAATCTGATGGACCGTGTGCGAGCAGTCCCGCATGCCTGCATCTGGCGGATCCTGTTGCCACGCCACCTCGACGATCGAGCGCCCTTCTTCAACGCTCAATAATCGCGCGTTCGAATCGGACTCGTCTTCTGGTCTCGCGACCTGCGCTCCAGCGGACGCAACCGCAATCAGACACGCCCACGCCGTTCCCATGCACGCCAGCCTCAAAGCGGCAACAAAGTCGCGCCTCGCGCCCCATTTAGATTTCGTCCACATGTCGCCTCACACCTGAGCTTAAGCACGCTCAGGGAGAAAGGATCCCCTCTCTCTAGAAAACATTCAGGACTGGGCCGAGCAATAGGACTTGCCCTGGAGCGTACTTGCCCGGTTGGCCAGTAGCTGGCCTGGTTTCAAATCCTCTAGGTTTTGGGGCTGGAATGAAGGATGGAATCGAGGGGCTGGGTCCCGGAGTTTCCCTAGTTCACTACTACTGTGACTGTCGTTGAGTGGCTCGTGGTGCCTGAAGTTCCCGTCACTGTGAGTGTGTACGTTCCCGCAGGGGTGCCTCCCGTTGTTGCGGGATCTACCGTGAGCAATGTGGTTTTGGTCGTTCCCCCGTAAGAGGCCGTGATAGTGACCGGCGTGGCTACAGTCACGGCGCTGGAGGTTACCGTAAACGTTGCGGAGGTGGCTCCGGCAGCGACCATTACGTTAGCCGGAACCGTCGCCGCAGACGCGCTGCTCGAGAGCGTAACGACGCCCCCCCCACTCGGAGCAGCCCCACTGAGCATTACAGTCCCTGTCGATGGCGTCCCGCCATTGACGGTTGCGGGGCTGACCGCCACCGAAGACAGCGCAGCGGCCGTCGCAGGATTTACTGTGAGCAAAGTAGTTTTGGTCGTTCCTCCGTAGGTGGCCGTAATAGTGACCGGCGTGGCGGCGGTCACCGCGCTGGTCGTTATCGTAAACGTCGCGCTGGTGGCCCCGGCGGCGACCGTTACATTAGCCGGAACCGTCGCCGCAGACCCGCTGCTGGAGAGCGTAACGACCGCCCCTCCACTAGGAGCAGCCCCACTCAGCGTTGCGGTCCCCGTTGATGACGTCCCGCCGTTGACGTTGGTGGGGTTGAGCCCTATCGAATACAGCGTCGTCGACCCCGACCCCGGCGGACCGCCGTAGCCTCCCCCACATGAATAGGCGAAAAACGCTATAGCAAGCAGCGCAGCTGCCGCAGCCAGACCCGGCCGCCAACGTCGCGACCTGCTCAGGTGACACAGGACCAGCAAAACCGCCGTCCAAGCGAAGAATGCCGCCAACACCAACCACCTATACGAAGGCGGCGCGGCTCGCGGCCAGAGCAGCGGCGGCGATATTGCACGTGCCGTCGTGGTCAAAGTGACGGTCGCAGTCGCTGCGTGCGTTCCGTCAAGCATCACCGACGAAGGCGAAACGCTACACACTGCCGCTGTTGGCGCCCCTGTGCAACTCCAAGTCACCGTCTGCGTGGATCCGTTCACCGGTGCGGCGGAGACGGTATAACTCGCCGTCTGCCCCGCAGTGATTGTCGTGCTTGCGGGCGTGGAGGAAACGCCGAAGTCGGGTCCCGACGTCAAGGATTGCAGGGCAGGCACTAGGTCCAATCGCCCGTTTCCCAGGCTAGCATCAGAAAGCGGTGCTGCGTGGGCCACCGCGGCAGCGGCTTGGGCTTCATTGAACGTCGTCTGCAGGTTCCGCAGCAGCGCCGCCCCTCCCGAAACAAAGGGTGCGCTGAACGAAGTCCCCCATCCCGCCGCGTAGCTGCTGAAAGGATAGGTGCTAATAATCTCTTCGCCCGGAGCCGCCACCCACACAATTCCGGTTCCGAAGTTCGAAAAACTCGAGCGCGTATCTTCCGTCGCGGGAGTGCTGCCAACGGACGCCACTCCCATCACATCGCTTTGTAGCGCCGCGGGGTAAACGGTCTCCTGTGTCCCATCGTTTCCCGCCGAAGCCGCGCAAATAAGGCCCTGCTGGTTCACATAGTCAAGCGCCTTCTGCAGCTCCGCGGACGCGGTCGTGGTGTCAAAGCTCATGTTGATCACGTTGGCGCCGTTCTGCCCGGCGTAGTAGATCGCCCGCAGGATGTCGGAGAGGTTCGCTGTGCCGCTGGAGCTAAATGCCTTCAGCGGCAAAAGCTGCGCTGTTGGCGCCACCAGATGAATAATTCCCATTACCATCGTTCCGTGACCGAAGGCCGCATACTGGTTATTTTGGTCCAGAACCGCCGCTGACGATTGGTCCAACACCGCCGCGCTCGATTGATTTACTTGCACGGCCGAGGGGCAGGTGGCAGACGTGCAGGGAGGAGGCGAGCAAGGAGTTACAGCACCAAATGGGCAGGATGGGGAGAGATCGTTCAGTTCCGAACCACCAGCTTGATTCCGCGTGAAGTCGTAACCCGGCAACAAAACGCCTTGCAATGCCGGATGATTGGGGTCCACCCCCGTGTCAATGTCCGCTACAACAATCCCCGTCCCCGTCACATTGAATGCGCTTTGCGCTTGCTGAACTTCCACTATGCCAGCTGCGGGTTGCGTGGCATAGCTGTTCCACACCATCGTCCCGGAATTGGCAGGGTAGGCTACCAGAGTTCTATCCGAAAGCAGTGTGCTGGAAATTGGCGAGGGAACTAAGTTCGCCAACCCAACCAAGTTGAGAGCTTGATCCACTTCGGCGTCGACGAATCCCGTCACGCCTTGAAGTAAAGACAGGATATTCGCCACGGGAAGCGGCGTGGTTATGAGGAAGACCTGGTTCAGCGTGCCATCCAGCGGTCCTAGCGAACTCAGAGTGCAGGTTGCCGGAAGCAAGCAAAGGGTTTGAAGCGCCTGAAGATTGGTCGTTCGGACAATGATGCCCGTGTTCGCCCTCGCGGGCGTGGCACACATCAGGGCCATTAAAGCACCGATCAATAGCATTCGACGCTTCATGGCACGGCGCTCCTTCTGGTCCGGGGATTACTTTCTTTGTCCGTCCGCGGTCTCTTCCCCGCTTCTCCGTTCCATTTCCCCCATTTGCTTCTCAGCAAGAAATCACGACGGCGCATGGAGTCGCCCCTCTCAGACTGATTCGTGCCGATCGGGCCACTATCTCTTTCGTGGAAACGGCCTGCATGCTGGTCGTTTCCAGAGCTTGCTCTCGGGCGGTCTCAGTCGACTCCGGACTGGTCAGCGCGGGTCCCCCTCGGAGGCAAGTCGTCGGGTGAAAAGCTGCGCCAGGACCAGTCCGGTTCGTCCCCAGTTATATGGCCTTGCATGGGTAGGGAAAATAGCGGGTAAAGTCTGGATATTTATTTAGGGTGAATACCTGATTTCAAGCTACTTGCCACAGAGCTAAAAGAGCAAATCAATGGTCACCGTAGCGGCGGCCCTTAAATATACGTAGCTCGCACACCGACTACGTGCCTGCGCAACCCCTGCACAAAGCCGCCGCTACCCCCTCAGCCCGGCTCATTTCAGCGACTCACCTTCGCATCCCCGGCCCGCATCGCTGCCAAGCGATTCTGCGCCAACCGGTAAGAGCCATCTCGGGCTAACACCGCCGACCTCCACTGCGTCCAATTCAGGTATCATCGGAGAAACATCGTCGGAGAGGTGTATCTGCCGAAACCCGGTTAAAGGAGGCAGCGAGCGTATGCGAGCCCTTTCTTGGGTCCCAACCTTTGCGCAGGACTTGCGCTACGCGGCACGCGGCCTCCGCAAGAATCCCGGCTTCCTTTCCGTCGTTGTTTTGTCCCTCGCGCTCGGCATCGGCGCCAATAGCACCATCTTCAGCGTCATGAACGCACTTCTCTATCGTCCGCTTCCCTTTCCTCACGCGGGCGGGCTGGTCGCCATATGGGAAACGCCCATCGGCCACCCCGACGACTATCAGTCTCCTCCCATCGCTGAACTTCTCGATTGGAAAGCGCAAAATCACGTCTTCGACGACATTGCTCTCACCAGCGGCACGGAATCCGCTACCCTTGCCAGCGTTCATGGTTCCGAAGCTATACGAGTAGAGGACGTCACTCCTAACTATTTCGATCTTCTCGGCCAAAAACCCATCCTCGGCCGAATTTTCACCGCCGATGAAATGCAGGAGCTGACGCAAACCGTCGTCCTCAGCAATTCCTTCTGGAAGACGCATTTCAATGGCGACCCGAATGTACTCGGCGAAACCTTCACGCTCCGCACCACCGGAATTCTTTGCACCGTCGTGGGAGTCATGGCTCCTGGCTTTGCGGATTTTTACGGCGCGCCCGTCGATCTTTGGCAGCCCATAAATCCCGCCAACCCTCGTTATGCGGCTCGCCAGGACCACTGGCTCTTGCCCGTCGCGCGCCTCAAATCTGGCGTCACCATCTCGCAAGCGCAAGCCGAAATGGACGTCATCGCCCGCCGCATTGCCCAAGCTCATCCCGAAACCAACAAAGGCATCGGTAAGCGCCTCATGCCGCTTCACGAAGCGCTTTACGGCTGGGCCCGCCAGCCGCTTTACCCGCTCTTCGGCGCCGTTGTCTTTGTTCTGCTCATCGCCTGCGCTAACGTCGCCAACCTTCTTCAATCGCGCACCGAAACGCGTCGCAACGAGTACGCTGTGCGCGCCTCGCTCGGCGCCAGCCGTGGCCGCCTCATTCAACAACTCCTCGCCGAAAGTCTCCTGCTCGCTGTCTTTGGCGGCGCTCTCGGCACTATTCTTTCCATCTGGGGCATTCAACTCTTCCGCAAACTCGCGGGAGATATTCCCGGTTCGCAAAATTTCACGATTGACGTGCGCGTCCTACTCTTCACTCTTGGTATCTCCCTTTTCACTGCGTTTCTCTTCGGGCTCTTTCCCGCCGCGCAAGCTTCCAATCCCAATCTGAACAACGCGCTTCGCGAAAGCGGGCACCGCACCACCGCCGGGTCTCGCAGCATGACTCGCCATGCTCTCGCCGTCTGCGAAATCGCCCTCGCCATGGTTCTTCTCGTCGGCGCAGGTCTGATGATCAACTCCCTGCTTCGCTTGCATCGCGTCAATCCTGGATTCGATTCCAGCAATCTCCTCACCCTGCGCATCGCTTTGCCGGAAGGCGGCAACTATATGCAACGAGTTCCCGGCAGCGACATGGAAAGGGCCACGCCCCAATCCACCTCTTTTTTCCAACAACTGCTCGAACGCGTCGCCGCGCTTCCTGGCGTCGAGTCTGTTGGCTCCATCACTGGCCTTCCGACCCATTTCTCCGAGTACTATTCCTATTCCGTTCTCGGCCATCCGGCGCCGCCCCCCGACCAACGTCCTCGCGCCGGGTACAATGAAGTCAGCTCCAATTTTTTCGGCACGCTCAAGATTCCGCTCAAAGAAGGCCGCTATTTGGATGACCACGACACGCAGTCCGCGCCGTGGGCCGTCGTCGTCAACGAGGCTTTCGCGCGCCGGGAATTCCCGAACGAAGATCCGATCGGCCACCAAGTGCTTCTGCGTTACGACCCGTATCCAGTGGACGAGGAGCACCCACGCGTAATCGTCGGCGTAGTTGGCGACGTCAAGCACTTTGGCCTGGCGCAAAAAGCGCCGCCCTTTATTTATTCCGCTTTCGAGCAGCCGCCCGCCGTTTTCCCTGGTGGCGCTATCGTTGCCCATCTTTGGCAAGAGCTCGCGGTTCGCACGGCTCCTGGCGCTCGAAATGCTTCTCTGGTTCCCGCTATCAAAAAGATAGTCTCGGATCTCGACCCCGAGCAGCCCATTACGCACATCTCGACGATGGACGAAATTCTCGATGAATCCATCGGCGACAATCGCTTCTACATGCGTATCCTGGCCATTTTCGCCGGAATGGCCCTGCTTCTGGCCCTGATGGGCATTTATGGTGTGATGTCTTATTTTGTGAACGAGCGCACTCGCGAATTTGGGATTCGCATGGCTCTCGGCGCCCGCACCGCCGATGTGCTTGGCCTTGTCGCGAAAACCGGATTGAAGCTTGCTCTCGTCGGCGTCGCCGCCGGAATCCTTATCGCTCTTGGCGTTGCTCGCCTCATCGCGACATTTCTGTACGACGTCGCCCCCACGGATCCGCTCACTTACGCCGCCGTGGCCTCCGCACTCATCGCCGTGGCTCTCCTCGCCACCTACATTCCCGCGCGACGCGCTACCAAAGTCGACCCCATCACCGCGCTCCGCTACGAATAAATCAATTCACAGCTAACAGCGTGGGGTATAGCTGTTCAGTTCCCCGGTCACCGGTGAGATTTTTCCGCAATGCTCCCACAAGAATAAAAAAACGGCCCCGATTCGCGCGCAGAACTCTTCAGCGCCAACGTCCCCGGCGAAAGCAAGTCCTTGCTTTCGCCCAAAGCTGCTCTCATCGTCGCTCTCGTCTTGGTCGCAGCTCTCTTCGCAATCTACAGCTCCGCTTTAGATTTCCAGTTCATCCTCTCATCCCGTCACCACCGCTTCTTTCGCCCTCGATCCCTTCCACAATTGAATGTACGGCTCAAGCTCGTTCATCATTTTTTGAAATTGCGGCAGGTCCAGCGATTGTGCACCGTCGCTGATCGCTTTCTCGGGAGCGGGATGCACCTCAACAATCAACCCGTCGGCGCCGATCGCAACGCCTGCTCGCGAAACGGCCGGTACAAGGCTGCGCTTCCCCGTCGCGTGGCTTGGATCGAGGATTACAGGCAAGTGCGTCAACTCATTCAGCGCGGGAATCGCCGCGATGTCGCAGGTATTTCGCGTTTCCGTTTCAAACGTACGAATTCCCCGCTCGCATAAAATCACGTCGGAATTTCCATGCGCCACGATATATTCCGCGGACATGAGCAGTTCCTTGATGGTTCCGCTCATGCCGCGTTTCAAAAGCACCGGCCGCCCGCACTTTCCCAGCGCCTTCAGCAAAATAAAATTCTGCATGTTCCGCGCGCCCACTTGCATGATGTCCGCGTATTGGGCGATCAAATCCACGTCGCGGTCGCTCATCACTTCCGTGATAATCGCCAGGCCCGTGGCTTTTTTCGCCTTCTGCAATAATTTCAATCCTTCTTCTTCCAAGCCCTGAAAATCGTACGGCGAAGTCCGTGGTTTGAACGCGCCGCCGCGCAGGATTTTCGCCCCCGCCGCGGCCACTCCTTCCGCCGCGCGCATGATCTGCGCTTCCGATTCCACCGAGCACGGTCCGGCCATCACCACAAACTCATCGCCGCCGATTTCCGTGCCATTCACGCGCACCCTCGTCTTCCCCGAGCGAAATTCTTTGCTCACAAATTTGTACGGCGCGGAGATGCGCACCACTTTCTCCACTTGCGGCATGGACTCGACGGACTCCATGCACGCCGTAACGTCTCCCACTCCCACTACGCCAATAACCACGCGCTCTTCTCCCTCAATCGAGTGCACCTTGTAGCCGAAATGTTCAACCTGGTTACGCACCTCATCGATCTCCTGACGCGTGGCGTGCAGTTTCATAGAAATGATCATGGCTTGTTCCTCTCAGACCCATTTTTTCTTCCCAAGAATCCTTCCAAAAACTCTTCGAACGACATTTCTTCACCCCAAAATAAAAAACCCACTCGCTGCGAGTGGGTCGAAACTTTTTGCGCTGTTTCTAATTACAGAATCGCCCCTCGCCTCTTAGATGGGTGGGTACCAAAATCGAAACCAATACGAATAGGCGCCGCGATTCATGGGCATATTGTATTTCGTCTTTTCCCCCGAAACAACCAATATTTCATTCAGCCCTCGGTTTGCGGAACGCAGACGGCCTGACTCGAGTTTTATTGCGACAAATCTCAATTCAACAGCACGGCGAGGCGATAGCGTGTAAAACCTGCGGTGTACCCACCTCGGCATGCGCCGACGGCCGCCTTGCGATACGCGCGACTCTTGACCTCTTTCAAAAGATCGCCGGGAAGCATGTTGAGATCTGTCACCTCAAAACGCATTACGAACAGCGCGGGAGGACCTTCCAGCCCAAGCTCGTTTTTGCACGTTTTTCGAGCATCCTCCGAGACACTCACGATCTGCAGACCGTTGCTTTTCAGCAGCGAAATCACTCTGTCTTCCTGCTGTTCCAAGCTCAAGGCTTCGACAGGACGAGAAAAATCCTGCACGGCGAAGAGTCCGCCGCTCCCTCTCATCGTGGCAATGCCCACTGCGGTGACCTCGGCACTGAGGATATTTTTGCGGTGGCCGGGGGAATGCATCCACCCATTGTGAATGGCCTCGGCATTGGGGCCGACGGCGATGTTCTCCGCGATCATCGAGAATTTCGCGCCGGCCTGAGCGGCGCGCTGGTCCAACGGAAGCTCATCTAAGCACTGATGCAAGAGCAGATTCTGACTCACCATGACTTGGGCGTGCTGGCGCGCGGCTGCGGCCAAGGCGTCATTCCACTTGAGGGCTTGCAATCCTGCCGTGGCACGTTCGCGATTGGCGGCGTCGAGAAGGAGTTTCTCCTCAGGTGAGGGATATGACGAGAGCGGCGGTGATGCAAGCGGCGGGCGATTCGGCGGGCGGTCCTGCGAATGGGCTGCGCAAACGGAAAAAAGTAAACAGAGCGCGGTGGCCGCGGTCCCGGAGAACCGGAAAGTTTTCATAAAAGGTTAGCCGCGGACGCGGACGGCGCTGAAGCTGAGGATGACGTGGCCACCGGAGGTCGGCCGTCCAAAGCTCAGCATCGGACGGAAGCGTGAAAAAAGAAGCATCTGGTCGAGTTGATGGCGCAAATCGGGGCTGTTGGGTCCGGAAAGAATCTGATAGTCGGCCATCTGGCCATGAGCGTCGACGGTGACATCCACAAGGAGACCGTGCGGAAGAGAAAGCTCAACCTCGTGCTGCTCGGGCGCCCACGCTTGGGGATAATCCGACAAAGATAGAAGCTCGGCGGGACGAAGAATATTGAGCGGCACGTCGTTGGAGACGGCGCGCACGGTGATGCCCGGCACCATCAATTGCAGAACGAGCACGAAAACCACGATCGCGGAAAAGACGCCGCCGGTGGCTGGAACGGTAAGGGGGCGAAAAACGTTGTCGAGAAGAATTTCCGCGCGATCGCGCACTTTGCGCAAACGGCTCGACCACTGGTGGGAATGCTGCGACTGAGCCGCAGCCACTTTGATGCGCACTGCCAGATCGGCAGGCGGATCATTTTTCGGCATGCGGGAAAGCAGGACGGACAGCTTGCGAAAACTTTCCAACTCGGCGCGGCAAACGGTGCAGCCGTTCAGGTGCTCGCCAATCTGCGCGCGCTCCGCCGCCGACGTGGCGCCCGTAACGGCATCGTCGAGATAGCCCGCCAGTTTTGTCCGTACCGTGGTGCACTTCATGAAAGCCCCTCCCCCGCGGCAGTTGCACGCAGGGAATTACGTTGCTCATCCGAAGAATCCACTTTGAACGAACCATTGACGCGGCGCGCCGCGGAATACGCGTCGCCAAAAGGCGACGGCTGCGGCTCGACGATCGCGTTGCCGGCACTTCTGGGCACGGAACTCTGCGAACTACCATTCGCCGCGCTTTGCGGCGAAGCATGCGGTTCGTGCTCGCGGAGCAGCGGCTCAAGAACTTGCCGGAGAGCGCGGCGCCCGCGGAGAATGCGTGACTTAACGGTGCCGACGCTGCACTCCAGGACTTCGGCGACTTCCTCGTAACTCAGTCCCTCGAGGTCGCGCAGGATGACCGAAGTGCGAAACACATCTGGAACTTCCTGCAAGGCGTGCTGCACGGCGATCTGAATCTCGCGAGCGGCCAGCTGCTCAAACGGTGTGGCGCCGAGATCTTCAATTTCGATCGAGGCGTGGCCCTCTTCCGGTTCGGCGTCAATCGAGACATTCTTTTGCAGATGGCGCTTGAACCAGCGCTTGTGATTGAGGGCTTCGCGAATAGCGATGCGGTATAGCCAGGTTTTCAAAGAGCTGCCTTGCCGGAACTTGCGAATGCCGCGAAAAGCCTTTAAGAAAACTTCCTGCGAACCGTCGGCGGCGTCCGATGTGTCGCCGAGCATGCTCAAAATCAAGTTATAGACCGGGGCGTGGTAATGGGTGACAAGCCAGTCGAATGCCGTTTCCGAGCCGGCTTGCAGCTCGGAGACGAGTTCGGCTTCATCGCGGCCCCAAGAAAGGGCGCCTGCCCATTCGGACACTGCCGGCCTTTCCGGCCCGCTCAACTTGCTCGGGCCACCCTGCTGGTAGGTCCCACCTTAGAACGGTGGACCCAGGCCTTCTTGCTCGTGCGACCCCGGCATTACATGGCGCTGGGATCGACTTGCGACCGGGTTTGGCAGTCTGCGGAGGCCGAACCCGATGTCCGCTCTTCGTTGTATTAGACACCGGGTGAGCGGATATGTTTCCCGGGGTGCTGCCAACCAGTAACAAGTGTGATTCTGGCACTTTGCGCCGTGGGGCGCAACGGTACGGTGATCAGTGGTTCGTGACCCGTGATCCGGGTTCCTTGGGGAAGGCGAGAGAGCCGCCAGCAATGGCCGGCCCACCACGGATACCCTACCCCCGGTGTTTTTCTGCAAGAGTGGCAAACAAAGGACTTATGCATGACGCAGTCTGTAAGAGTGGCAACTGCTGGACTTAAAGTTGTTTTGTTTTCAACGATTTGCAGAGGGCTTGTAAGAGTGACAGGAAAAGGACTTCGGCAAAAGGCGTTGAAAGTCGAAAGTTTAAAGTAGAAGGGGGAGAAAGAGGAGGAGACCGAGGAGGCGCACCTTCGAGACAGGTGGGGAGTAATGAGTTGTAAAACTTTGTGGTTGGTCGAGGAGTACCCCCCTCCCGGTTTCTTGTAAGTGTTGATTCTGGCGAAGTTAAAGTGGAGTGGAATCAGCAGTTGTGGAAGTGTTGATTCTGAACGGGTTAGAAGCGAATTTCTATTATTAAGTGGTAACTCACGGGGAACTATTGGCTTTGCTAGCGTTTGAAGGACGGCGCGGCGGAGGCCTATGACTTGGAGGGGCACAGATGGGGCCGATGCCCGAATTAACTAAACCAGTATAACACATTGTTACTATTTGTCAAGGATAAACTATAAGTCCTTTGTTTGGTTTGAGTTGTGAGCAGGCGGTTAGCCCGTATTGCTCTGAGAATGAGCGGCGGTGGGACGCTGGGATTAACTCGTTAGAGCGAGGGAGCGAAAGCCAAGGAAAACGTCCCGCCCCCGGCCCAAGCTGGGATTCTGGACGGGCTAGGACGATGACGGGGCGAGGGACGTCGAAGCGGCGTGGAGTTTGATCTCATAGAGCGCGTGGTCGGCTGCACTCAGAAGCTGTTCGATGGTCAGACCGTCGCGGGGATACTCGGCAACGCCCACGCTGACGGAAAGGCGCGGAAGCTCGGCATCTTCGGCGAGACGCTGCGAGATGCGCTGCGCAACCTTGCGGGCGTATTCGGAGGAGATCGCGGGCAAAACCAGAGCAAATTCGTCGCCCCCATAACGAGCGGGTGTATCGATGTCACGGCAACTGACGTAAAGAACCTCAGCCAGGCGGCAGAGAGCCGCGCTGCCCACGACATGGCCGTGCGTGTCGTTGATCTTCTTCAATCCGTCTAGATCCAGCAGAACAACAGAAAACGGGCGGCCGTTGCGCTGGTAGCGCTTAATTTCCATATCGATGCGCTCGAGCAACACGCGGTAATTGGCGAGACCGGTGAGGGGATCGCTGACGGCGAGGTGTTTTGCGCGTTCTTCCTGGATCTGGCGCTCCGAGACTTCGGCGGCAAAAATAAGGATCATCAGAGCCTTGAGGCCAATGAAGGATTGCAAAAGAAGCAAAGAGTCGTTCGGCGATTTGCGAACGAAGGGACCGT
>Ga0307478_10002286_pt1 | contig 15305 bp, 17 predicted proteins | sample atmos_gasesECM4C_2_FD_203713 | JGI IMG/M metagenome (GOLD analysis project Ga0307478, IMG submission 203713) | Hardwood forest soil microbial communities from Morgan-Monroe State Forest, Indiana, United States - atmos_gasesECM4C_05 | ecosystem: Environmental > Terrestrial > Soil > Temperate...
CCCAGACCAGCGATCCGCCTTCCTGAACTCAGCGTGCGTTGACATAGTCACCAGCCGCTCTCTGAAAGACCATCGAACACCATCGGCCCGGGCGCAGTGCAGCCCGGGAAAGGAGCTACTTAGATGAATGAGATTTTCTGGCCCGAGGATTACATCCCTGGCTTCACTGACAACTTCGCATCAAACGAAGCTATCGTTGCAGGACTAAGCGGCAGCGATGTTTGGCCATTCCTCAGCAAGGCCCCGCTCTGGCCGACCTACTATTCGAACTCAGCGAACATCCGTTTCTACGACGGCAAGGGGCCCGAGTTGGAAGACGGTGTGCGTTTCTACTTCGAGACCTTTGGATTTCCGATAGAAGCGCAGGTTTTGGAGTATCTCCCACCGGCCGAAGGTAAACCGGGTCGCCTTGGCTGGCGCGGCTGGGGCGGCGAAGGCGACACACGGATCGACGTCTACCACTCCTGGCTGATCGAAGATCTCCCGGGTGGGCGGGTGCGCATACTCACGCAGGAATCCCAGAAGGGCAAGCCGGCCCAGGAACTGGCCAAGACGAAGCCCAACGTGATGATCAACGGCCATCAGGACTGGCTAGACGGTCTGGTCGCCGCGGCACGCAAAGGGAGGTCGTAATGAAAGCTGCAGTCCTTCGTGCGCCTGGCGGGTTGGATCGGATCGAGGTCCACGACATCCCGGACCCTGGTCAGCCCGGGCCGGGTCAGATCCGGATCGCACTCCACGCGACCTCGCTCAACTATCACGACCTGTTGGTTGCCAATGGCGGTCTCCCGACCGCTGACCGTCGGGTATTGATGTCCGACGGCGCCGGTGTGGTCGAAGCCGTGGGCGAGGGCGTGGCGGAGTTCCGGCCAGGCGACCATGTCGTTTCCTGCTTCTTCCCTCAATGGCAGGATGGGCTGCCCAGTGGACCAGTGGGCGACCTCGCCGGCACGCCAGGTGATGGCATCGACGGCTTCGCCGCGCACTTTTCGGTACGGGCGGCCGCGGCTTTTACCCGCGCGCCACGCGGTTGGAGCCACGCCGAGGCCGCAACCATTACCACCGCCGGCGTCACCGCCTGGCGGGCTCTGGTCGGCGACAGGCAAATCAAAACCGGTGACAACGTCTTGGTGCTGGGTACCGGCGGCGTCTCCATCGCCGCGCTGCAGATCGCGAAAATGGCGGGTGCGGCGGTTATCGCTACGTCGTCGTCTGACGAGAAGCTGGAACGTGTCCGCGCCCTCGGCGCCGACCATGTGATCAACTATCGCCAAGTCCCGGACTGGGGGAAGCGGGTGCGAGATCTCACGGGAGGCGGCGTAGATCATGTCGTTGAGGTTGGTGGCCCCGGCACGCTTGCACAATCCATCGAAGCGGTACGCGTAGGGGGCCAAATCTCGTTAGTTGGCGTGCTGACCGGGCTGCAGGGTGAAGTGTCGACCGTCGCTCTGCTGGCCAAGCAGGCGCGCTTGCAAGGACTCATGGTTGGCAGCAGGCGTCAGCAGCAGGATTATGTCGCTGCGCTCGAACAGTCGGGGGTACGTCCCGTCCTGGACAGCACGTTCTCCCTCAATCGGTTGGCCGAGGCCTTCAACCACCAGGCCAGCGGCGTCCATTTTGGCAAGGTCGTCGTCGAATGGTGAGCCTGAGACACAACGTTCGTAACCCCGCTTTCGGCAGGCCTCGGTTGCAGCGCCGGCCGGCCCTGAAAAACTGAGGGAATGCAAGGATTGCGATGAAGGGCCGCCGCGAATTTCTGAAGGACATGGCAACGGGCGCCCTAATCTTGGGCTCGCAGAACGAGTTCGGACTGGTCGGCATGTTGGAGCTGCGCGGCGAAACAGAAAAGGCGGAGGAGGATCGATCGCGTATGGAACCTAAACTTGCGGCACAAACGCCGACCACCACGCTGAAGATGGCGCAAACGCCGTCACTTAATCTCGGATATGAGCAGACCGGCCCCGATTCCGGCGAAGCGATTGTCTTGCTGCATGGCTGGCCGTTCGATCCGCGCTGTTACGACGATGTCCGCGGACCTCTGGCCACCGCCGGCTATCGCGTCATTGTGCCGTACCTTCGCTGCTTTGGACCGACCGTCTTCCGCTCGCCGGATATTTTCCGCTCTGGCCAACAGTCGGCCCTGGGCAAAGACGTTATCGATCTGCTGGATGCGCTGCGGATCGAGAAAGCAACGCTGGTCGGTTATGACTTAGGCGGTCGCGCAGCATGCGTTGCCGCGGCGCTCTGGCCGGAGCGCGTCCACGCTCTGGCATCCGCGACCGGATACACGATCCTGAACCTTGAAAAGAATGCGAAGGAGCCCGGCAGCATCGAGGTGATCCGGCTAAGCTGGTATCGCTGGTTCCTGAACATGCGGCTGGGGGAGATCGAACTTGAGAGAGACCCGGAAGCATTGGCCCGCGAATGCTGGAAGGCGTGGTCGCCAAAGTGGCAGTTCACTGAGGCGGAGTTCGCTGCCACCGCGAAGTCTTTTCACAACCCCGATTGGATCGCAACGACGCTGAACTGCTACAGAATCTGGTACGGAAACGCGCCGGGTGATCCGGCATTGCAGAAATACGAAGACCAACTTGCCAAGACACCGAAAATCTCTGTTCCGACAATGACTCTGCATGGAGACAGCGACGGGCTGTACCGAACCTCAGCTTCAGAAGGGCAAGAATCGCTCTTTACCAGCTTCTACGAGCGTCGAATCCTCAAGGGAGCGGGACACTGCCCACCCAAGGAAGGACCACGTCCCTTCGTGAAAGGCATCGAAGACCTTATGACGGCAGCCAAGAAGGTTTAGGCGATGGAGAGTTTCTTCAGTAACGGCGCTCCCTCCCCTATAGCGCGAGACGGCCATGGAACGGGCGAAAAAAGTACGAGCGCCTGCGGTGAATTCTTCAGTCCCGGTAAACGCATTTCTGTTGACTAATCCGATCAACTCCAACCTTGACGGCAAACAGGAAGCTATCGAGAAACGGGCTTATCGCCATCAGTCTCCGAATCTTCGGGCAATCCCAAGCTGTTTACTCCTCCATGCGAAATCAGCATCTTCTAATCCGCTTGTGCGACGTCAATGGGGCCCTGCTCCCGGCTATAGTCTTCAGACAAGTTCTTGAGTCATAGAAGGTTGCGCGCTGGCCAACACCGCAAAGGCACGGCAATGACACCCCAATCACACCGCAATGCCCGAGAAAAGCTCGCCCGAGCGTTGCACCTCTTTCCCAGGCGAAAGAACAGATGCGAGCGTGAGCATGGCAGGGCTTCGACTCCTCCTTACCGGCAGCGCTAACGTTTGCTCGAGGAAGTCATGGAACAGTCCAATGTGGACTGCTCGTCTGCACTGGGACAGTTTCTCAGCAATGAACCACATGAAATCATGACTCGGTACCAAATACAGAAAATGTGCAATCGCCGTTTCCTGCTCGATCCTGTCGCGGATGGCAGCGTACTGGCGCGCCCCCTTTGGAGTGCGTTCATATTCCAGTGCAAACTTGCAGTCCTGCCCCCCAAGCCGGACTGCCACAACCGCGTCGTAGTATTTGCAATAACCATACGGAGTGAGGTCACTTCGCGAGCGAACCTCGGTCTCAGGCATCCAGTAGACTAGTGATCCGGAGCGCTTCAAGGCCAGATGTATTTCATTCAGATCGAGGGAGTGATGAAGCTGTCTGTTCTTAATGTTGGAGGCTCTGTTGGCGATTGAATGGTGGGGATTCCCGTTCACACCAAGTGCCAAAGCACCTGACATTGACAAGGAATATACGACGTCACGACTGGCCGAGAGCCGTTCCTGGCGGATGAGCAGGCCGTGCTTCACCAAACGGAGAACGCGGTTATTAAAGGCGTTGCGCGATGACACGCAGTAGTCCAGTTTCAACAATTCGAACAATTGGTTGTGCGTGATGAAACCTGATTGAAAAACGTGGCGCAAGAGCGGGTAGTCGCGTGTCGAGCTTAACGAGATTGAGCCCTTCCAATAACGCATGGAATACCCCACTCATTGTGCCGTACGAGGCTTGAGTGCGAGCGGTCGACCGATCTTCGAAGGTCCTAGCACGAACTGGCCGAGACTGCTACGAATCCAGTCACCGATCCACATTAGAAGCATGGCCTCCTGCTGCCCGACGGATTCACTCAACGAAAGAAGCCGGGTTTCTGGGGATCGCCAGTCCTGCTCGCCAACAAGCAACTGACCGACGAACTCCGACTTTGCAACAACCAAGAAGCAGTCGGGACTCTCGCCCCGGCTCAGAATTCGCCTGAAGAGCAGTTTGTTGCAACCCATCCAGACGGATGGGTCGGCACATTCGAATACCCGGCCCAGCATTCTCGACAGGCGGTTGGGATCAAAACCACCGACCGCTTCGAATCGTGCATAGCCGCAAATCTGCGGCCGCTGACGGATCCGTCCATTCACGGTGATTCCGGTCGTGTTGTAGTAGACAGCTCCAGTAAGACGGCCACGCGCATCGCGCTTTCCGGGTCGATGGCGCCACACACTGCCGAAGCCCATGACTGCGACTCGCACGTTCTATCCGCCTTTTAACCTGCGATTGCTACTTCGCTCCGCGTACAACTGCTCTTGGAGATTGTTGATATGAGTTACCAACCTGGCATCGGCACCGTGCGGATCATATGTTGCTTTTGCCGCACCTGCCGCGTCGGCTTTGCTTCTGGCCGCGTCCAGGCGAACAGACATGTCGGCCAGGATCTCGGACTTTCGCCGCAACTCTTCTCGCGCAACGTCCCTGTCCCTTATGGCAGTGTCCCGCTCTTCGGCCACGCACATCAGTTCCGTCCGCAGTTGCTCAATCTCTCTAGGATTGGTTGCCACCGGGCCGCCTTCAACACGTTCGATTGCGCGGTTACAGCGCTCGATGTGCTTGTTGTAGCGTTCAATGGCCTCCTTGGCGACCGCTCTCGAATACACATCCTGGTTGTACAGGTCTGCCATCATCTCGGCTGTGATGGACATCGCGCGCCGGTGATCGATCCGCTTCTTCAGGCAGATAGCTGCGGCAAGAATCAACGCAATCGTGGTCCAGAGGCTGTAAAGGAAGTACCAGTTCTTGAGGCGAAGCTCGATCAGATTACGGCGCTGTTGCTCAACCCACTTGCCATAGTCAACGTTGCTCGGATTGAACTGCTTCAGGAGGAACTCGTACCAAGTGTCCTGATGTTGGTACGGCGATTGGACACGCACTGCTGCGGCATCCATGCGCGATTTCGGGGGCGCAGAGCCGGTCCCTCTTTGCAAGCCATAGGCATGCACTGTCGTGAATCCGATCAGTAGGCCACAAAGTATAAGGCTGCCCCTCACAACCATCCTCCCGCTCTCCGGCGGCGGCCGACCGGAACTACTTCTGGCGACTTGAAGCGAAGATTGGCACCGACAGAATCCTCTCGCGACTGCCGCAGCGTGGGATACAACTGCGGCTTGAAGCGCGGTATGCTGACATCGTCCGGCGTCCTTACATGCAGCAGCCCATGCAATGTCCCGCGCGAGTCGTCGGTCATCAAGATCTCCATTTGGGCTTTGGGAAGATTCTTAATGTGTTCATCCAGGGCGCGTGTCTCCTTCTCTTCACGATCGACGGCACGCTCAGTTTGTTGGTACTTCTCGTAGCCGAATAACTTCCATCGCTGCATGGAAACGCTGCGTCGCGTGACGCGATGTTCCGCAGAAGCGCGCAAGAAGTACTGCGTTGTCTCTTCGTCGCGAGTACGCAGGATCATGGTTGTATTCGGTGCCGATGAGACGTCCTCTTTGAATCCACGGTCAACCTGCAACAGTTGAGGCAGTGCCTGCATGGAAAACAGGAACGCGGTATTCGTACCGCGAGCGGTCTGGAGGATCTGCGCAAAGTTGCGGTAGCCGAATGGAGCAAACTCGTCGAGCACGACACTGAGCATTGGCCGGTTGCTGCGCGACCGATGCTCCTCGCTCTCGTAACGTTTTCCGATAACCAACTGCAGGTTCTGCAGAATCATCTTGCCCAGTGATCGCATGGGTTCGGGGTTCTTGTTGATGTTCAGCGAGACAACCAGGATGAGTTCCTGCTCGATCACATCATCGATCGAAAGCAGCTGTTCGTATGGTCCGGTGAGGACACTCAGCTGGTCATCGAGAAAGGTCATGCACTCGTTCAGTAGACCCTGGATCTTCTGCACCCGCTCTCGATCTGCAAGGGATGTATACAGGTTCTTGACTGACATCTCGAAATTGAGGCGGCGCTGCGTCGGGAGCGAAGAGTCCATCGCAATGCGCTTCCGAGCTTTCTCGACCTGCTCCTTCATGACTCTTTCGTCCATAGCCATGACGAGGACGTCGTAGAAGTTGAACTTCAAACCGGTGTAGAAGAGCACGCGAACGATGTCCGCCAGGTAATTGAGCTGGTGCTTCGCGAAAAACTCTTTGCGCAAGTTGAATGAGCCAAAGATCATGGCGACCACCGGCATGTACTCGTCATCTGAGCACTGAAACGGGTTGTAGCGGACGGAGAGGTCGGGACGGGCGGGGTTCAGCAAGCGCAATTGATGTAGCCGGCCAGCACGATGCACATGCGGCAAGAGGTCCTGAAAGAACTCCAAGTCTCCCTTGCCGTCAAAGATCACCATTGGTATGCGATGAGGTTCGGCGGGAGGGCCAACAACCCGCGCGAGGTCCTGGGAGATGATGTTGCGCAATAACGTCGTTTTTCCAGTGCCGGTCATGCCCAGCACGATCGCCTGCATCACCCGGACACGATCCGGCCAATACCAGGGCTGGCCGTGAATGTCGTATCCGAGCACGACCGAATCCTGATCCCAGGCCTGCCGGGTAATTCTTTCGTCACGTTTGCGGGAAATCGCTAGCGGCGGATGCGGCCATTGCTTCTCCCTTCGGGATCGCCGGGTGGCCCAAAGGGCAATGGTTGTAACCAACGTGAAGCCCGCAATAATAAGGTAGGTGGCAAGCTCGGTCAGCTGGCGCGCTGTCAGGAGGTATCGTTCTCGTCCGACGTACCACGCGAACCAGCCAGCAAACATCAGAACCGCGGCGGTGAGAATCTCAGCGCTCTCTAGGAGAGGCGGATGATGGTGGCGGTCAGCATATGTTTCCCGGATCATGACGCTGGTACGCGGTCGAGGAGGAAGGCGAAGGCCTGCATGGCGATCAGCGCAACGGTCCAACGCCACAGGCGCAAGAAGCCTTTCCGCTGACGCTGAACCTCGCCTTCAGCGCATCCGGAAGACGGAGTGAACATCACAATCAACTTGTACGCGAGCATCAAAAGAGCGCCGACGAGCCACGCCTGCAGCAAAGCAGCGCCGGTCCATTGGCCTGTGAGGCCGAACGATACGCTCTGGCTGGCGGGATGTTGGGATAACCAGTAGACGATTCCACCTTCGAGAACGATAGCCAACATCATTGCCAGGAAAAAAACAACGGCTTCGATTCTGTGGAGCACAGTTGCGACCAACTCAATTCAAGAAGTTGAAGTATGCAAAGGCAGCGAGCACCGCAACCAAATCGACCACGAAAAGCACAAACCATCGGTGGGGTTTTCTTCGTGGCTCAGTTGAAAAAGGATTATGCGATTCGAAGATCATCGCTGTTAATGCATTCCACAGTCCCAAATCGGAGCGGAGACGCAGGTGTTGCCGCAGCAAGCGATCCACTTCTCCCGGCGTAATCCGTTCCATAGCTCACCGCACCAGCAATGCTGCGATCTGTTGTTTGTCGTCTTTGGGGAATTGAAAGCGCAATATCGTGGGTTCCGTGCTCGATGTTAGGCGAAGGGCTATCACGCCAAGGGATTCCTCACCAGGTGCAAGATGCTCAGTCTGCAGGTGACTTTCAAGCACGGGAACTGGAGTCTCGTGCTTCGCTATGACTCGCAAAGACTCCTGGTCGCCTAGCTGCGAGTCCACCAGGGGATAAAGAGATTGAGGGTAGCGCACGCCCGTAAGCTCAAAGACCTGCGGCGCGTTAACGTCGTAGACATGGTTGCCTCGATTCCGAACGGCGTATCGCACCAGCAGGCGTCCATCTTTTTCGTAGAGATCGTGAATCGTGACCTCCACTGGTTTGCGCGAAGGCTTTGCGGACTCGAGCCGTACTGCCCTCCCGGCAAGGAGGATTTCGATTGGGGAGGGCTGAGGCGGCTGAGGGACACTGGCTGGCTTGGGCTGAGCGAGCGGAATCTGATCCACTGCAAAGTCCATGCCAGCGATGTCACCAGGCGGTTCCAGTTCATAGTTGAGTCGTTCGGATGCAGTCCAGATGAACAGATTGGTAGAGGCATCAGCCTCGGTGGGCTGCACAAACACTTTGTTTTCCCGCCACTCGACCTTGAAGGACTGACTCCCGGTGGCGACCTGAGTGACAGGTTCGCGAAGCTCAATCACCGTCAAGTGATTCAGTGCAGTTTTCAGGTGAATGATCTGGGAGCGATCGCTCGAGGCCCGCTCGATCTTCTGGCCGGCCAGCGGTATCCCTACAGTCGAAATGACCGCAATAATAAGGATGGATCGCATCATTGTGTTTTCTCCTGTTGACTTGAGGTCACATTGAGAACGTCCAGGAGGTTCGAAGGGAACCTCCCGGACAAATTCAGTTGACGGTTTGCGGCAGTATGACGGCCCCGCCTGGAACTTGAGGGCGTCGCTGAGTTCCGGGAAAGGTGACTACCCCATCCCGCGCCTCGCTTCTGCCGGGCTGAAATGGAAATGGACGGACTCGTTCGATCACGATAGGCGAGCCCTGCTCGTCGCGTTCACGAAACACCTCGCCTTTCCTCGTTACCTGAGCAAGAAAGATGAGGCGTTCGTGGACTTGACCGTCGCCATTCGTGAAATGGCTGACCAGGAAAATGCGGCCATCCCGGTCGATTTCGACTTCGCCGTCTGTGAGATCGGGGATCTCTACTGTGACCGGCCGCCCTCCGGTTCGTTCGGCGATTTGGTTGACGACTTCCTGAGGAAACGCATAGAACACGATCGACCCGGTTCCCGGAACAAACTCATGCTCCGGATCCGGCCGCCTATCCCGGCACACGATCGCGTGCAAGGCCGATAGGTATGCCAACCGCGTTCCATTCTTGCTTTGGGCCCAGATGCGGACCTGATCGATCAGCGCCCGCAACTCTTCCCGCGACCGCTCCTCGTAACTCTGAAGAGCCGCCGAGGCCTGCTTACGGCGGAAAATGGCGTCTTTCCGAGCCTCGGCATCGTCCTTCAATGCCTCGACTTCGGCTTCGGCCTTCTCCAGTTCGTCCCATAGTTCCCGTCGCTGAGTCAGGGTTTGAGTCACGACGGCTGCATAGTACTTGTTGACCGTGGAGCACTCGGCAAAGATTTCCGGGGTAAACTCTGCACCTCCGATCAGCCCGCGGAAATCGCTGAGCGGCGCCACAGCAGCGTCTGAGAAAAAACGTCCAAGCTCTTTGCGGAGAAAGTTGTAGAGGTGTCCGACTTTGTCGTGTTCTGCGACCGGCAAGTGCTCGGCCATCTCCACGATTCGCCGTTTTTGTTTGAGCTTGAGCCACGGGGCCTTGCTTACCTCGTTTCGGATATGCCGAATCACGTCCTGGTCCGGTTGTGTCCCATGCTTCAGTTGGTCGAGCGCGTTCTGAAGTTGGTCGACAAGCTGCCAGGCCAGATCGTCTCTTCCGTTTGCAAGACACGAGGTCTTCAGATCGGTAATCGACCCGATCTGGTTTCCCCGAGCCTGCATGGCAACCTGCGGCAGGTTCCACCAGGGACTAGGTGGTTTGGGAGTTTTGTTTTTCTGAGCGGCATGCCGTTCTTCATAAGCAATTCGGTCGTGAACAAAACGTGGAAACTTGTCGCCTTCGAGCACACATACCTGATCGAAGTCGAAGTCTCCGCCGTTTCGGGCAGCTGCTTCCGAGTGCAAGATCAATGTGCCCTTCAGCTGCAGCTGCTCACTGGCCACCGCTGAGACCTCTTGCTCGGAGATATGGCAACCGCGACTGGAAAGGTCGGACGCCAAAAGAGACGTAACTTCCTCCGGCGACAGATTTTCAAACGGGAGCAAGTCTTCCTTCATCCGGATGGGATAGCGAACGATGAGACCTTCACGGGACGAAACCGGAGCAAACCCGCGGTCTTTCGGAATCCAGTCCGAACCACAGAAAATCTCGCCATCGCGCAGAACGAGATACCCATCGTCTGCCAAGGCGAAGCCGGGCAGGCGAAAGCCGCCGCTGGTGCAAAGGCGATACGCCCAGCGAGCGAGCACTTTTTGCAGATGGCCGTTCACAAAGGGATGTTTCAGCATGTAACCTGTGCCATCGGCAACGAGTGCACCGTCGGCAACTGTGTACTCGCTGCAGGTGTACTCCGGATCCACTTCTTCGGCGATGTCGAGCGCGCGTTGGCTTTCCTGTGTGCCCAACAGGCCAAAAAGGTCCATGAAGTTGTTTTCTTCCCACGCCTTTCGCAGTTTCTCAATCTGCTTCAAAGCGTAAGGTTTGAGTTCGAGTTCTATGGAATCCTGAGGCGCATGCTCCACAAGGGTGTAGCTCGATTGGAATTCGAGATTTCGAGAGACGTCCCGAATGCCGATCAACGTCAACCCGCGATAACAGTGAGCCTGGCGGTCACCGAGGACGGACCGAATCGACCTCAGCATTCCTCGCTGGTACCTGGGTTTGACCGAGGACCTCGGCAGGATGATGTCGGCCTCAAGCTCCTCAGCCACTTCGTCCGCCATAACCTTGAATGACCCCTTTGCCTGCGTCTTATCGAAGCCCAGACGAAATTGATAGAAGCGATTCCCCCGCAGCAGCTTTCGGGCAATCATCGCCTCGGCTTGCTGCTTGAGAGCCTCCCCATCGTCCGAATTCGGTTGAGAGTCCTGTCCGTGTCCATGCTTGCGCAGCAGTCTTTTGACTTCATCGGCCAAAAGATTCTCACGGTGTTTTGCCTGGAGTTTCATGAACAACGTGCGTGAGATCCATCCCCGACAGTCGTTCGTACCCAATTCACGATCGTCGACGACGAGAACTCTGCACTCCGGGACTTCGACCATAACCTTGCACGAAGACACCAGAATGCCGAAGTAGGTCATGGCTGCCTGCGGCGAGTATCGAAATCTCTCGGCCAGACGCTTCTCAAAGCGAGAGTCGACGGCGTAGAACTTTCCTTTCTTCGCACTGCCGCTCGCGCCCACGAGGCTGTATCGAATCCCATCGAACTCAACCCGCGTCAACGCCTGCTCGACAATCGCTTGCTCGCAGGCATCCAGAGGTTCGGTTGGCACATCCACTGTGGCCACACGGATCCCCGGACAAAATCCCTGGAGCAATGTGTTCGTGAGCGTTTCTTGACGGTTGAGTCTCATGGTTTTCCTGGAAATGTGACCCTCGCGATCAAGTTCGAGCGCAAGGATCGGCATCGTATTGTGCTCCACGTGTGACATACCTCATCTCCTTTTCTGTCAGGCAAAGGACAGAGAAGGAGGCTCGTGTCCGCCCCTCGCTGTCCCTTGCCGAAAACGGTGAAATGACTTTTCGGCCGGGCAGCGAAGCGCCAGGCCCACGAGTTGGTTTGCTTAGCTCACACCTTACTCACGGTTCTCGAAGGTCCGAATCCCCGTTGGTTGTGTTGGGTAGCGAAAGCTAATTTGTAATCGCTCCACAACCCACGAAACCTGCGCATCTTGAAACAGCACCACTCTCCCCACGCCCAACAAGCACAAAGCAACGCGAGCGCAAAGAGGGCGATCGTTGCCGCCGTCACGACATCGGAGATGTTGAGAGGCGGATGTTGACGCCATGTACGAATCTGATCGAGCACTTGATACGTCACGATCAGGGCACCGGCTTTACATACGGCGATGAGCCACGGTTTGAAATGCGTGAGAAACCGTTGCTTCACCATTTCTCTTCCTCCTTTCCGTCTGAACAAACCAGAACAGATCGGAGGGCGCTCGTGCGACTCTCTTCGCTGTCCCGGTCGAAAACGCTTCAGGTTCCCAGCCAGGTTCAAGAAAGAGAACCGGACCAGCACTCATCCACAATCAGCTTGTGGATCGCTCGTTACAGACCAACGTCTGTCATGAAACCTCGTGCTATGAATACAAACTGATCGCGGCTTCATCCTGTTCCGCTTCTAATGACAGCCTCGCGCTTGAGTTCCGGATTCCTGCCGGCGAAGTCTGCCACAGGGCGCCACTCTTGAACGCTGTAGTAGGTGAGGCCAAGTTTGAGTGCCTCAACCCGAGCTTCACCTTCGCTTGCAACCTCCCGGCCTAACTCAAACGAATTCCCGTTTGTTCCGGCCTTCGGCAGGAAGAAGCGCGTGCCGGTCCCACTTTCCTCACCCGCTGCCAACGGACGTGGCCGCCGGGATGGTCGAATGTTGGGCCTGGTAGCGTCTTGGCTTGTTCTTTCGTCAGCAGCGGAGGTAAGCGTGGTCGCCATTTTCGTCCTCGTATCCTCTTCATTTATCGAGTTCACTGCGTTGCAAAAGACCGTTATCCCGTTCGCCGACCATCTGCTGTTCGGAGTAGTCCGCGACAAGGAGGCCGCTCGGATTGAGTTCGGTTCGCCGGTCCTCCACTAGCCTGAGGTTGTACTGGCCAACAATCCGGTCGGTCACTTCGGTGCCGTTCTTGATCTTGTGGATCTCATTTACACCGAACACGGCATAGCTCCAAGGCGCGTCCTTCGAGCGATCGATCGAGCGAATCCGGAAATCGGAGATGATCTGATCCTGTTGGATCTTTCCGATGGTGTCGTTATCCCGCAACTTGTCCATCGTCAGCTTGCGCAGATTCGCCGTCATCATGTTCAGAGACTCCGCGAAATTCCGCGTCACCGAGTCAGGCGTATAGGAGAGGTAGTGCTGCAGGAATCGGCGCAGAACGGCTCTCCCCTCGAGATCGGTGGGAGCGGCTGAATGGGAAGTGCTCGTGTCAGCTTCGGCCGAGAGTACGCCGGCCAAGCGCGCCACCGGGTTTACTTCTAATCTCCCGCCCACAACGGTTGCTTCACCGTCTTTATCCACACGAATGACCGTTGGCGGCAGAATTCGGATGTAGATGGCGAACCCGAGTGAGGCGAGCGCGATGACACCGAACAACATCGCTGAATACATGGCACGATTCGCGTAAGCCCGAAGCAGCCCGTCCTGCTCGTAGTATTTCGTGTACGCCAGAATCTCAGGGTTTGCGATCGATTTCTTATCCGCTTTCATGGCAATCAATCCATCAGTTCCATCGAGTCGATCACGCCTTTCAAACGGCCACGACAGGTCCGCCCGCCCCGATCTCGCCGGCAGAACCTGCAGCGTTGGTACCTGAGCTCGCGCTCAACGGCGTCGGCGGTCTCGACTCAGAAAGTAAGCTTCCTCCTGAACCAGCGTTTGCTCCTGCCAGGACTCCACTTGGACCCGGCCCACTGCCGGTAGATGGGCCGGGTTCTGACATAGCTGAAGGAGGACCGGCGGTGGTGGATTGAGTGGAGGAACCGATCGAACCGAGGAATGCTTTTGCAGTTGTATTTGCCCAACCTGCTGCCGAAACCAAGGCAAATACTGTGCTACCGACTTCACCTCGGACCAGTCGACTGGCGATGAAAGGAATCAGAAGTATTGCAATTGAGAACAACACACTAACTGCACCTAACAGCATCATCTGGCTTGATCCCACGAAGGCGTTGAGGACCCCGTTGCCGTTCAACACGCTGTTTATGCTGTTCATCTGCAGAGCGGTTATGAGGACCTGCAGAATTGCGTACAGCAAGCCCCAACTCTGAAAGATCATCAGATTCACAAAGTAAGCCCTCGAGAGCTGCCCCATTGCTCGACTGGGCCAGAGAGCGAGAACGAAGGGTCCGACTAGGTAGAGGATCGATCCGTACATCGCGTATGCGAGTGTGAACAATGTATAGCTGACCGGGAGGATGATGAGGCCAACGAGAATCAACAGAACATTCAACAGTCCCGAGATTGCTCCTGTGACAAGAGTCCAGAAGCTCGATAAGCCCTGCTGTCCGATGTAGGCGCTGACTGAATTCAGCCAACTCTGAATTACGTCCCCGATGCCGTTGGTGTTGTAAATGAAGTCCGCAACGCTGTTGAACATCCCGTTCACGGAGCGAAAAGCGGACTGGTAGTTGAGAAAGACCAACCCTAGAACGAGGTACTTGATGCCGGCCACGCCGAGTGCGCGAACATCACCGCCATTGCTGTACGCCTCGTAGACCGCGTAGAGGAGGCTCAGAATCAGGATCACGCCGGCTATTTGCAGCACAGGGCCAGTGACGTTCTGATCGATTCCGTTTAATGCCGTCTGCAGCACTTGTTCAAAGTAGAAACTTGGCATACGCCGTCCCCGTCTCAGTTGTGCTGCAGCAGGTTCATCAACTGCTGTCGAAGATTGGTGGTGTTGGTTGCTCCCATTTTTATCTCCGCGCTTGAGTTCGCCAGGTCGATGGCTCGCAGGCGCATCAAATCAGCGGTTGCGGCCTGGGTATAGGCATTGGCGCGAACCAGCCACGCATCCGCCTGCGCTTCGATAATCGGCGCACTTCCGGGCGCGGCGCTCTGGATGCTTTGGTTGATCTGACTGGCGGCCTGCAACTCCAAATCGGAAAGCGCATCAACCTCGATCGCCCGTTTCATGGCGTCCTGGGCGGCCGCGTCGGTCATGTCGACCATGTCGCGCACCTGCTGCGACGCATCTGTGGTGGTCGGAACCTGCCCGTAAAGAGCGGTGTAGTTGGTTGAGGTTTGACTAATCTGGTTGGCGTTGCGCGACAGGAGAGTCGTTTCGAGCTGTTGAGAATTCGGCAGAGTCGCGCTGTTCACACGGATCTGCGTCAGTGACTGAATCTGGTTGAAGATGCCCTGTAAGCCTCCAACAAGCGCACGGGCCTGATTGATGAGGTTCTGTGGCCAGACGGTGTTTTGCTCGAACTGCTGGATCGACTGATCGACGCCCAGGATCTGGTTCAGCCCACCACCGATCACGTTCTGCAGAGCACTCGAAATGCTCGACAGACCTGCTGCCATAATCGCGCAACATGGATCAACGAACTGCCCTCTTGCTCGCCAGGGTGCAATGACAAGCAGAACAAGGGCGAGCACGGCGGCTCGGAGTTTGTGTCCCACTATCCAGCACTTTGCGGTTTTCAGCGCGGCTCGAAAGCTTTTCATAGCATTTCTCCGAAATCAGTTGTGCTGCAGAAGATTCATCATCAGAGTGCGAAATTGCGTGGTGAACGTCGCGCCCCGTTTCCGGAATCCGTTTTGATGTGCAATATGCGCTGCCTCCTGGCGCAGTT